>Ga0182011_10000646_pt1 | contig 30368 bp, 25 predicted proteins | sample 711E1DmetaG_FD_120481 | JGI IMG/M metagenome (GOLD analysis project Ga0182011, IMG submission 120481) | Permafrost microbial communities from Stordalen Mire, Sweden - 711E1D metaG | ecosystem: Environmental > Terrestrial > Soil > Wetlands > Permafrost | place: Sweden: Stordalen | collected...
CAAGGGCGCGGACGGCTACTTTGCCAAGGGCGGCAAGACCCTCGAACTGCAGTACTGCACCACGACCCGGCAGGTCCGCCAGGACACGCTCAAGCTCGTGGCCTCGCAGCTCAAGGCGGTCGGCATCAAGGCGGACGTTAGCGCCGTGGCTTCGACCGACATTTTCGGCGGCTGGAACCAGGTCGCGGCGACCACCAAGTGCAATCTCCAGCACGGCACATTCGACGTGGCTGAGTTTGCTTACTCCTCGCCGCTGGATCCGCTTGCCGGATACAACGTCTACACGACCCAAGGAATCCCGGATGCGGCACCCCACAACGGTCAGAACGTGACCCGCATCAGCCTTCCGGCACTGGACGCGGCGTACAACACCGTCAAGGCCAACGTCGACTCGGCCAAGATCAAGGCGGCAATGTTCACCATCCAGGACATTTACAACAGCGACCAGAACACCTACGAGCTCCCGCTCTACTACCGCAAGGACGTGTGGCTCGTGGCGCCCAGGGTCCACAATTTCACCGGCAACCCAACCCAGGTTGGAGCCGAGTGGGACGTGGGCAACTGGACCATCAACTAGTCAGGCGGATCAATCTTCGGTAGACACTCGAAACGCAATGGGGGCGACGAGCACCTGGTGCTCGTCGCCCCCTCATGAACACGAGCGAGCGGAATGATCAAATACACGATCAGGCGCTGTCTCCAGGCAATCCCGGTGCTCATCCTGATCACCATCCTGCTGTTCTTCATGATGCACGCGCAGGGCAATCCGGCCGACCGCTTCGCGCAGAACCCAAAGGTAACCACGGCCCAGATCGCCGCATTCGAGCATCGGTGGGGCCTCGACCAGCCGCTTCCGATCCAATACTGCGACTGGCTGGGCGTATGTGGCGACAAAGGCGCGATCAACGTGCTGCCTGCTGCGCTCGGGGGCGGCGACAACGGCATCCTGCACGGGGACCTGGGCTACTCTACCTATGACGGGCTGCCGGTCGTGGATATCATTGCCCAGCGAGCCCTGCCCACCATCATTCTCATGGGCACCGCGTACATCATCTGGCTGACGCTGGCGATTCTTCTCGGCGTGTATGCGGCCGTGAAGCGTTACAGCCTCTTCGACTCAGGCCTGACCGTGTTCAACTACGTCGGTTACTCGCTCCCGACCTTCTGGCTCGGCCTGATGCTGATTACCTTCCTTGCAGTCCCGCCGTTACGATGGTTCCCCGCAAGCGGCATGAACGACGCCTATACGACGCCGGGATTCGGCACGGACGCTTACTGGGCCTTCGTGGGGGCGAATCCGTTCTTCGCGTTGTTCGATCTCGGACGGCATCTCGTGCTGCCCGTCATCACCCTGGTCCTGGTGAGCATCGCCGGCGACTCCCGGTTCGTCCGCTCCAGCATGCTCGACGCACTCAACCAGGACTACGTCAAGACGGCGAGAGCCAAAGGTGTGCCTGAGCGTCGGGTCATCCTCCGGCACGCGCTGCGCAATGCCCTCCTGCCCGTCGTCACGAACATCGGCCTCGAGTTGCCCATCCTCTTCAGCGGAGCCATCGTGACCGAGACCATCTTCGGCTGGCCGGGTATGGGCAGGCAGTTGATCGACTCGCTGGGCCACGCGGACTACCCAGTCCTGATGGGGGTCTTGCTGATCACCTCGGCCTTCGTGGTCCTCGCCAACCTGCTTGCCGACATCATGTACGCGGTGGTCGACCCCCGCGTCAAGTACGACTAGGAGCGCACGTGGATCTGCTATCCGCTCCTGAGCCGCTGGACTCCCAGGCCGACTTCGAGGTCGCTCTCGTCTCGCTGAACCAATGGCAGCTGGCCTGGCGCCGCTTTCGGAGGCACAAGCTGGCGTTGTTCGGCGCAGCCCTGTTCCTCACCATGGTCGCGATCTCGGTCTTCGGGCCATTTCTCCTGCCCTACGATCCCCTCTACGTGCCACCGATCGAGCATCTCTGCGCCGGCAGCGCGAGCCTGCCCGCCTACAACGGCTGCCCGCCGCTCACCCCCGGACATCCCCTGGGAACCGAAGGCGGCGGCCTCGGGCTGGACCTGCTGACGGTTGTGGTCAACGGCGGGCGGATCTCGCTGCTGATCGGCGTTGGCTCGTCGATCTTCGCCGCAATCCTGGGCACGGTCGTCGGCGGCTTGGCCGGGTACTTCGGCGGATGGGTCGACACCATCTTCATGCGGATTGTGGACGTGCTGCTGAGCCTCCCCATCCTCATTGTCATCACCGTCTTCGCTAAGGCATTCGGCCTGGGCGACTGGCGAATCATCCTGCTCGTCTTCGCCGCGCTGAGCTGGCCGGGTCTGGCCCGTCTGGTCAGAAGCCTCTTCCTGACCTTGAGGACGGAGGTCTTCGTGGACGCGGCCCGCGCCGTGGGAGTGAGTGACCGCCGGATCATCTTCCGGCATATCCTGCCGAACGCGATCAGCCCGATCATCGTTTCCACGACACTCTCGATCGCAGCCATCATCGTCACTGAGGCGTTCGTGGACTTCCTGGGGTACGGCGTGGATCCGTCGAAGCAACCTACGTGGGGAAACATCCTCACAAGGGCCCAGGACGCGATCGTCTACGGCAACTGGTGGTGGGGCCTATTCCCGGGCGTGGCCATCGTCCTGACCGTGCTCGGTATCAACTTCATGGGCGACGGCTTGCGCGACGCCCTCGATCCGAGGAGCCGCGCGTGACCACGCAGCCCAAAGCAATTGAAACAGTAGCGGTGAACCCGGACGCTCCTCTCCTCGACGTCCGCGGCCTCCGCACCTACTTCCACGTCATGGACGGGACCGTCAAGGCCGTCGACGGCGTGGACTTCTCGATACCCCGCGGCGGCACCGTGGGCCTGGTCGGCGAGTCCGGCTGCGGCAAGAGCGTCACCGCGCACTCGATCATGCGCCTGATCGACATTCCACCCGGCGAGATCGTGGCGGGCGAGATCCTGCTCGACGGCGTGGACCTACTGAAGCTCCCCGACGACAAAATCAGGCACGTTAGAGGCGGGGAGATAGCGATGATCTTCCAGGAGCCGATGACGAGCCTCAATCCTGTCTTTACGATCGGAGACCAGATCTCAGAGGCCATCCTGCTCCACACGGTCCCCAAGATCTCCCAGAGGGAAGGGATGGAGAGGGCGATCGAGTCGCTCCGCCTGGTAGGTGTCTCCGCTCCCGAGCGGAGAGTAAGGCAGTACCCTCACGAGCTGTCCGGCGGCATGCGCCAGCGCGCCATGATCGCAATGGCGCTCTCCTGCAACCCGAAACTGCTCATCGCCGATGAGCCGACGACGGCGCTCGATGTCACGATCCAGGCCCAGATCCTGGAGTTGATCAAGGCGCTCCAGGCTCGGACGGGCACCGCCCTGCTGCTGATCACGCACGATCTCGCGGTCGTCGCCGAGACGGTGGAGACCATCGCGGTTATGTATGCGGGTCGCATCGTCGAAACTGGCACGGTGGACCAGGTATTGCTCAACCCGCAGCACCCGTATACACAGGGTTTGATGAGTTCGATCCCCGGCGTCAAGAAGCGCGGTGAGGCGTTGTCCGTCATCAAGGGCGTCGTCCCCAATCCGTTCCGGATGCCGCCGGGCTGCGCGTTCCAGCCGCGCTGCCCATACGCGTGGGATCGGTGCCGGGAGGCAGAGCCGGATCTGCTGCGGGCCGCCAGCGGGGCGTACTCACGCTGCTTCCTGCACGCTCCGGAGGGAGTCAGCCGGCTGCCGGCTTTCGAGCATGCCGTGTCCGGAACTGTAAGCAGTGTGGTCGCATCGAAGTGAGCGCCGTGCCTGAGAAGTCCGACAAGGCCGCCGATCAAACCCCTGCCTCCGTGCCGGCTACTTCGGCGCCGCCTGCGCCCGACATCCTCGTCGACGCGGCCAACGTGAAGAAGTACTTCCCCGTCATGGGCGGCGTGCTCCGCCGCCAGATCGGGAGCGTCTATGCGGTTGACGACGTCAGCCTGCAAATCTATCGCGGCGAGAAGCTCGGCCTGGTGGGGGAGTCAGGCTGTGGAAAGACCACTTTCGGGCGGACGATCCTGCGCCTCGAGAAGGCCACCGGCGGGTGCGTGACGATGGACGGCCAGGACGTCCTGGCCCTGCAGGGTGATGCGCTCAAGAAGATGCGCCGCCGGATGCAGATCATCTTCCAGGACCCGTACGGGTCGCTCAACCCGCGTATGCCCATCAGCGACATCATCGGCGAGGGTCTGCTGGCCCAGGCCGACAAGACCAACCGCTGGGGTGTCCGGTCCATCCGCGACGGGCGCGTAGGCGACTACCTGGAGGCGGTCGGCCTTCGGCGCGACTACGCACGGCGCTATCCGCACGAGTTCTCGGGCGGCCAACGGCAGCGCATCGGCATTGCCCGCGCTCTTGCGCTGGGGCCGGAATTCGTCGTCTGCGATGAACCGGTCTCGGCGCTGGACGTGTCCATCCAGTCCCAGATCTTGAATCTGTTGTCGGATCTGCGCACCGAATTCAACCTGACCTACCTCTTCATCGCTCATAACCTGTCCGTCGTGCAGTACTTCTGCGATCGGATCGGGGTGATGTATCTCGGCAAGATCGTCGAGGTCGCAGCGACAGATACGCTCTACGAGAGCCCGCAACATCCGTACTCGGTGGCCCTTCTGTCCGCCATTCCGGTGCCGGATCCGCGGGTCCGCAAGAAGAGGCTGGTCTTGCGAGGCGACGTCCCGTCGCCCGCGAACCCGCCGTCCGGCTGCCGTTTCCACACCCGCTGCTGGCTCCGCGAGCGGCTGGGCAACCCTGCGGAATGCTCGGCCACGGAACCGCCACTGCGTCAGATCAGCGGCGGCCACATGGTGGCCTGCCACTTCGCGGAGCAGGTGACGTCCGAGGCGGTCGCCGAGTCGGCGGCGTCGCAGTCCGTCATCGATACCGCCGTGGCCGAGGACAACTAACCGCCGCGTCGGCGCCCGGCCGACTGGCCGAGCGAGCACGAATCTGGCCTGCGGCCGACCGGCGATCCTAGCGCCGATCGGCGGATTCGGGCTATGGTTGTACCCCGCATGAGGTTTCGCCCCTCCGATGCGGCGCCCGTCGAGGGTTTTCGCGCGCTGGAACCGGCGGGGTACTGGCAGTGAGCGGGAAGGAATAGACGTGAAGCGTTGGGCGTCGATGCTGGCCGTGATGGCTCTGCTGGCGGTTGGCTGTGGCGGCCCGAGCGCGACCACGTCCGGCGGTCCCAAGAACGGCGGGACTCTGACCGTCGCCCTCGACGGTGACATCCAATACACGGATCCCTCCTTTGTGAGCGACCGCACCTCGCTGTACGTTGCGGACCAGGTGGTCGAGGGACTCGTCGGCCTCGAGGCCGGCACCACGAGCACCATCATTCCGGTCCTGGCGACCGCGCTGCCCACGGTCAGTGCCGACGGGCTGACATACACGTTCAAGCTTCGCTCCGGCATCAAGTTCCACGATGGAACGACCCTCGACGCCGAGGCCGTCAAGTTCAACTACGAACGCTGGAAGAACTTCCCGGTCGGCGATCTCGAGACCCATGCCTCCTACGCCGCGGCCGTCTTCGGAGGTTTCGGCGACCCGGCCGCGGCGGGGACCGCCCCGATCGGCGCCGTCGATACTTCCTCCAACCTGGCCTCTGTCGACACTCCGGATTCGTCCACCGTTGTCATCCACCTGCGCACGGTCCAGAGCAACTTCCTGATAAGTCAGACCGCGGCCCCGTTCGGCATCCAGAGCCCGACCGCTATTGGTGCGAACGACGGCAACAACCCGAAACTGGCGGACAATCCATACGCCTTGGGCGCCAACGGGCAGGGCAAGGCAATGGTCGGGACGGGCCCGTTCATGTTCAGCGAGTGGGTGCCCGGCGACCACGTAACCCTGGTCAAGAACCCCAACTACTGGAACTCCGCGGCGGCACCGTACCTGGACCGGATCGTCTTCAAGCCGTTCGCGAACTCGGCGTCGAAGGTCGAGGCGCTCCAAACCGGCAGCGTCGACCTCGTCGAATCGCTCGAACCGACGGCCGTCAAGACCGTTTCCGCCGCCCCGAGCCTGATGGTTCTGGACCGCGGCCTATCGTGCAACATAACCCAGCTGGCGATGAACGACTCCGACATCATCAACGGCCTGCCCAATCTGGCCGCCAACCAGGGCGTCCGCTTCGCGATCGCGGCCGCTGTCAACAAGCCCTCCTACATCGCCGGCTTCTACGCGGGCGAGGCCGGCGTCGCCGACAACTGGCTGCCGGCCGGGGCCCAGTACTACAAGCTGGAGTATCTGCCAACGTACAACGTGGCCGCGTCCAGAGGCTACCTCGCCGGAGCCGGCATCCCCACGACCGGACTGGACATGGACCTGTGGTATCCGACGGGCGTTCCCGACGCCGATATGCCCGATCCGGAAGACCTGGCCCAGGCGATCGCCAAGGATCTGGACGCCGCGGGATTCAAGATCCATCTGAAGAGCGAGGCCTATTCGCCCAAGTACCTGGCCGACGAAGCTGGCGGCAAGCTGCCGATGTGGATCAGGAGCCAGTCGTGCCGCTGGGCCAGCCCGGACGATTTCCTGTATTCGAACTTCCGTTACGTCAAGAGCCTGCCGTCGGCCGTGTTTGGCTACAAGAACGACCAGTTCAACACGGCCATGAATGCCGCTCTGGCCGGCAAGACCGAGGCCACGGCGAAGGCCGACTGGCAGAAGGCACAGGACCTCATCGCCGGAGACATGCCGACGGTGCCGCTCCTGAGCTCGAAGTTGCCCGCCGGAGCTCGCGGGTACGTCAGGGGCTTCGTCGGGTCCGGCAACCAGACCGAGGTTCTCAACACAGTCTGGCTGAACAAGTAGCGGTCTCGTTCCGTCCCATCGGCGCGCCGCCGGTTAGCCGGCCGCCGGTCAGCCGGCCGCCGGTGCAGGCCGCCCGCCGCCCGCCGCCGCGCGGCCACCGCGGCTCGCCATCGGTGTCGCCGCGGTCGGTCCGAGGCTAGACTCTCGGCATGCAGCCGCTTCGCATCGCACTCGCTCAACTCGCCCCTCGGCTCGGGGTCCTGGACGACAACCTGGCCAGTCACCACGAAACGCTGGCGGCGGCCAGGTCCGGTGGCGCAGCTCTGGTCATCTTTCCGGAATTGGGTCTGACCGGCTACCAATTGCAGGACCTCGCGGCGGAGGTGGCGATGCGAGCCGACGATCCGCGCCTCGTGAGCCTGGCCGCAGATGCTGCCGGCATGTCGGCGGTGGTGTCGTTTGTGGAGGAGGCGGCTGATCACCGGCTCTTCATCAGCGCCGCACTGCTCGAGGACGGCGAGGTTCGATTCGTCCACCGCAAGCTCTTCCTACCCACCTACGGCCTCTTTGACGAGCGGCGCTTCTTCGCCGCGGGCGACCGACTGCGCGCCACAGACTCGCGACTCGGTGTCCGCCTCGGAATCGCCGTGTGCGAGGACTTCTGGCATCTGGCCGTACCCGAGACCCTGGCCCTCGACGGGGCCCAGATCCTGATCAACGTGTCGTCGTCGCCGGGTCGGGATCTGGCGGCGATCCACGAGGTCGGGCTGGGAACGGCCGCTTCGTGGCGGACTTTGATGCGGACATATGCGCAGCTGACGACGAGCTTCGTGGTCTTCTGCAACCGCGTCGGCATGGACGAGACGATCAGCTTCTGGGGCGGATCCGAAGTGATCGCACCGAGCGGCGAGGCGGTGTTCACGGCGCCGCTCTTCGACGAAGGGCTGCATTTCGTCGACATTGAGCTCGGGGACGTGCGGCGGGAGCGCATCGGCCTGCCGCTACTGCGCGACGAACGGCCCGAGTTGCACCTGCGCGAGCTGCGCCGGATTCTCGCTGAACGGACAGACATGGCGATCGACCAGGCTAGCGAGGCGCCCGACGGGCTACCGGCCGAAGCTCGAGCGCCCGACCGAACTAAGGCTCACCGATGACCGCCGGTGAGGATGCTGAGGCCGACCGCTCGAAAGTGGGCGGCGGAGGGGCCGCTGGAGCGGGCGCCGGGCCCTTGTTCGAACTGCCGCCCGAGCTGGCCATCGACCCGGACGTCGCCCGGCGGGTAATGGTCGGCTTCATTCGCAACCAGCTTCGGCAGGCCGGGTTCGTTCGCGCGTTGCTGGGTCTGTCGGGAGGCATCGACTCCGCGCTGGTGGCGTTTCTGGTGGCGCAAGCTGTCGGACCCGAGAGCATGTTGTGCGTGCTCATGCCGTATCGGACTTCCTCGCCCGAGTCGGTCGATCATGCGCGGCTCGTCGTCGACCAGCTCGGTTGTGCCAGCGATCTGGTCGACATCAGCCCGATCGTCGATGGCTACTTCGGCCGTGACGGCGAACTGGGTGCGGGCGGGGAGGCCGCGAGTGACGCGGCTCCTTTGCGCCGAGGCAACTTCATGGCCCGAGCCAGGATGTGCGTCCTCTACGACCGTTCAGTCCTCTGGGATGGGCTCGTGGCAGGGACGGGCAACAAGACGGAGTCATTGATCGGGTACTCAACACTCTTCGGGGACTCGGCCTGTGCCTTCAACCCGATAGGCGACCTGTACAAGAGCCAGGTGCGCCAGGTTGCGGCGGCGATCGGCGTGCCCGAACAGATCATCCGCAAGGCGCCGTCGGCCGATCTCTGGCCGGGTCAGACGGACGAAGCCGAGGCCGGGTTCAGCTACCCGGAGCTGGATCGACTGCTCTTCTGGATGATCGACAAGCGCCGCACCGATGAGGAGCTGGCGGCGATGGGCTTCCCCGCGCCGGCGGTCGGTCGGGTGAAGCGCCTCGTGGCGGTCTCTGAGTTCAAGCGCCAGGTTCCGCCGGTGGCCAAGCTCGGGCCGCGAACCACGGGCGTGGACTATTTGTATCCGCGACGGCGGCCGGGCTCGGCTCGGTGAAGGACGCCGCGGGCGGAACCCAGGCCGGGCCCACGAACGGGCCCAATACCGGGCCCACTACCGGGCGCCTGTTCGTCGTGGCCACTCCGATCGGCAACCTCGGCGACGTCACGTTTCGAGCGATCGAAGTGCTCAAGACCGTGCCCCTCGTCGCGGCCGAGGACACGCGGCACACACGGCGGCTGTTCGCCCGGTATGAGATCGGCACCTCCCTAGTGAGCTACCACGCGCAGAGCGGTCGGGGCCGCGAGGTCGAATTGCTCGATCACCTGCGTTCCGGTCGCGACCTGGCCCTCGTGACCGATGCCGGGACGCCGCTGGTCAGCGACCCGGGCGGCGAGCTGGCAGCAGCGTGGGCCAGCGAGGGTGGCGTCGTCGTGCCGATCCCCGGTGCGTCGGCGGTCCTGGCGGCGCTCGTGGCGAGCGGCCTCTCCGTGGCCCACTGGACTTTCGAAGGTTTCCTGCCCCGGAGCGGCAAGGAGCGGCGCGTTCGCCTGGCCCGAATCGCCTCCGACGAGCGGGCTTGCGTCGTGTACGAGGCTCCGTCCCGTGTTCCGGCCACGCTCGCCGATCTGGCGGTCGCTACCGGCGGGGAGCGCCGCGCGGCCGTCTGCCGCGAACTGACCAAGATCCACGAGGAAGTGGTCCGCGGCCCGTTGGCGGACCTGGCCGAGAAGGGAGCCGCCGGGGCAATCACGCTACGGGGCGAATTCGTCATCGTCGTCGAGGCGGTGGCGGCGGGCGCGGCCAGAACGGCCGGTGCCGCCGGGGTCGGCGCCGCTAAGCAGTTCGCCGGGAAGCAGCCGGCTTCGATGGACGATGGCCGCGCCGAGGTGGCTCGGCTCGTTGCCGCGGGATCGAAGCGTTCGGAGGCTGTTCGCCAGGTTTCGGCCGCGACCCGCCTGGACCGTCGCGAGCTTTATCGGCCCGGCTGACCGCGCTTCGGAGCCACCGCCGGTGGGTTCCGAGGTTGTCTTTGGGTTCGAGCGCGACCTCTCGATGTCGTTGGATATAGCGCAAACGGCGCCGTCGTGATATACGGTGCGGTAGCTATCCATACACTCGACCTTTGAGCGCCGGACGTGAATCGAGAACGGGGTCGGCGGTGCGATGTGCGCCGGCCGGTGGGAACCCGTCCGCCACGTGTACGGGAAGGAGTGGAGCGACAGGCCATGGTCGGCGCGGGTCATTTCGGGGAAGGCAGCCAATTGGCTCGGTAGGGAAACGGAAGGGAGAGGCAGATGCGATATCGGTTGGCATCTCTCATCGCGGTCGCCGCGCTCGCACTCTCGGGATGCAGCGGCAGTTCCGCGAACAACACGTGGGTCTTCGGCTCGGCCTCTGACCCGACGACGCTCGACGCGATTCTCATGCAGGATGGCGAGTCCATCCGAATCGGTCAGCAGATCTACGAAACGCTCGTCAAGCTGGCGCCCGGCTCGGCTTCGGACCTGGTCCCCGGTTTGGCCAAGAGCTGGGACGCAAGCGCGGATGGCCTGACGTACACGTTCCATCTGCAGACCGGCGTCAAGTTCACCGACGGAACCGACTTCAACGCCGATGCCGCGGTCTACAACGTCAACCGCTGGAAGAACCTCCCCGAGGCGCTTCAGGGCGATGACTACTACGACATAACCGTCTTCGGCGGATATGGCGACAACTCGCTGATCAAGTCGGTCACGAAGGTCGACGACTCGACCTTCAAGATGGTCCTGACGACACCCAAGGCCGACTTCCTGACCGCGATGTCGCTGGCGGCTTTCTCTATGCAAAGCCCCACTGCACTGAAGGCCCACAACGCGGACAAGGGTTCGCAGGATCCAAGCAACGACTACTGGCAGAAGGCCCCAACGGGCACCGGCCCATTCAAGTTCAGCGAGTTCGTATCCGGTGACCACTACACCATCGTGAAGAACCCGGACTACTGGGACAAGGCAAACGCCGCGAAGCTCGACAAGATCATCTTCAAGCCCATCGCGGATTCCGCTCAGCGACTTACCGCTCTCAAGTCCGGCACGGTCGACACTATCGACTTCGTCGATGCCAACCAACTCAACGACATCAAGAACGATTCGACCCTGCAGCTGGTCACCAGGTCGCCGCTCGACATCGGCCGCCTGAACATCAACCAGAGCATCAAACCGTTCGACGACGTCAACGTTCGCAAGGCGATTTCGTACGCCATCGACCGCCAGGCGATCGTCAACACTTTCTTCCCCAACGGCGCCGGCCAGGCGGCTGACTCAGATCTGCTGCCGAGCATGCCCGCCTACGAGAAGAACGCGACCGTCAGTGGCTTCGACCTGACCAAGGCAAAGGCCGCCCTGGCCGCGTCCAGCTGCCCGGCCCCCTGCAAGATCGACTTCTGGTATCCGGACAGCGTCTCGCGCCCGTACATGCTGGACCCGAAGGGCGAGTTCGAAGCCATCCGGACGATGCTCGAGGCTGCCGGCTTCCAGATCACGCCACAGCACAAGGCGTGGAAGGGCGGCTACACGACTGACGAGGCCAACGGCAAGTACGGCCTCGCGTTCATCGGTTGGATCTACGACTACGCGGATCCGGCCGACGGCCCGGGCATCTTCTACTCCACCTCGACGGCGAAGTGCGGCGACGTGACCCCCACCAAGCCTCACAACTGTGAGGCGGCCGAAGACAATCCGGCCGTCGCGGCTGCGATGGCCAAGGCCATCGCGGAACCCAACGCCACCACGCGAACCCAGGACTGGAAAGACGCGATGAAGCTGATCAATGCCGACGTGGCGGACGTGCCCCTCGTGTGGGCCGGCTCGTCGCTTGGCATGACCAAGCACATCCAGGGTTTCGTCGCAAGCCCAACTCAGACGGAGTACTACAACACCGTCTACAAGAACTGACGAAACCCTGACCGTCCAACCACGTAACGTAGGCGCGTCCCCGGGGATCCTCGGGGACGCGCCTCACTAACCGCCCGCAACCCAGGACCAGAATCTTCCTGTGCTGAAGTTCATCGTTCGCCGCGTGATCCTGCTCGTCCCAATCCTTTTCGGGCTGTCCCTCTTGATGGTCGTCTTTCTGCACTTGCTGCCGGGCGACCCCTGCGGGGCGATCCTGGGCGAGCATTCCACGCCTGCGAACCTGGCCCGCTGCCAGCACGGGCTGGGGCTGGACAAGCCGCTGTACGAGCAGTACCTCAACTACATGTGGGGCGTCTTCCACGGTGACTTCGGCGTCTCGGCCGTCGACAAGGTGTCAGTCACGACCAGTTTCCTGACCCGCTTCCCGGCGACGATCGAGCTGACGGTCTCGGCCATGCTGATCGCCGTCGGGGTGGGTATTCCGTTGGGCGTGGCCGCGGCGAAGCGCCAGTACTCACTGTTCGACAACTTCGCGACGGTCGCTTCACTCATTGGCATCAGCATCCCGATCTTCTTCCTCGGCCTGTTGCTCCAGTACGTCTTCGGCGTGTGGCTCCACTGGCTGCCTACAGCTGGTCGGTATGACCTCGCCGCGTACAGCTTCGAGGGGGCCGGTACCAACTTCCTGCTCTGGGAATCGCTCGTGATCAACCACGACCCGGGCGAGTTCCTCGATGTCGTGCGCCACCTCATCTTGCCTGCCGTCGCCTTGGGCACCATCCCGCTGGCGGTGGTTGCCCGCATCACTCGATCGGCGGTCCTGGAGGTTCTGTCCGAGGACTACGTGCGGACGGCCCGGGCCAAGGGGCTGACCAACAAGCGCATCGACGACCGGCACGTGCTGCGCAACGCGATGCTTCCCATCTCCACCGTCATCGGTCTGCAGACCGGGCTGCTGCTCGGCGGCGCCGTGCTGACGGAGGAGATCTTTTCTTGGGGCGGCGTAGGCAACTGGCTCTTCCAGGCGGCGGTGGACAAGGACTTCGTCGTGATCCAGAGCGGTGCGCTGATCCTCGCCACGATCTTCGTGCTCGTGAACCTCATCGTCGACGTTGGATACGCCTACCTCAACCCCCGGATCAGGTACAGCTGATGGCCGGCATCGCACTCCCTCAGCAGCTCGAGGCGCCGATCAAGGGCACCAGCCTGTGGCGCGACGCTGCCCGCCGGTTGGTGCGCAACCCCGCGGCGATGGTCGGGCTCTTCCTGGTGTTCATGTTCGTGTTCGTGGCCGCCTTCGCGCCGTTCATCTCGCCGTACAGCCCCACGAGCGGCACGATCGACGACAAGTTCCTGTCGCCCAGCTTGTCCCATATCCTGGGCACGGACCTACAGGGCCGCGACATCTTGTCGCGAATCCTGTGGGGCGCCCGGTCGTCGCTGTGGGTATCCGTCCTGTCGGTGACCGTCGGCCTGTCGATCGGCCTGACCTACGGCTCGATCAGCGGCTATGCGGGCGGCTGGGTCGACTTCTGGATGATGCGCGTCGTCGACATCATCCTGTCCCTGCCGGGCCTGCTGCTCACGATCACGATCGTCCTGTTCCTGGGCCCCGGCCTGAACACGATCGCGCTCGCCATTGCCGTCGAGAACGTGCCCATCTTCGCCCGGCTGGTGCGATCGAGCATCCTTGCGCTTAAGGAAAGCGACTTCGTTCTGGCCGCGCATTCGATTGGGGCGTCGAACCGGCGCATCCTGCTGCAACACGTCATGCCGAACGCTCTCACGCCGGTCATCGTGCAGGGGACGCTGGCCCTCGCGACCGCGATCGTCGATGCCGCCGGTCTGGGCTACCTGGGCTTCGGGCCGCAGGATCCGGCCACTCCGGAGTGGGGGACGATGCTGACCGACACGCAGCGCTACCTTACGAGCGGGGCCGCATTCACGGCGCTCTTCCCGGGCATCGCCATCATCCTGGCGGTGCTGGGCTTCAACCTGCTCGGTGACGGGTTGCGGGAAGCACTGGACCCGAGGTTGAAGCGATGAGCGATCAGGTGGCGGGCGCTCTCCCCGCGCCAGCCGGCCGAGACGGCCCACTGCTGCGGGTGTGCGACCTGCGGGTCGAGTTCTCCTCGTCTTCAGGACGCGTCCACGCCGTCAACGGCGTCAGCTTCGACGTGGAGGCCCATGAGCTGCTGGGCATCGTCGGCGAGTCGGGCTGCGGCAAGAGCGTGACTTCGCTGGCGATCCTGAGACTGCTCGCCAAACCCGCCGGCCGCGTCGTCGGCGGCCATGTCGAATTCGAAGGCATCGACCTGCTCAGTCTGAACGACGAGGCGATGCGCGACTTGCGGGGCCGTCAGGTGGCGATGATCTTCCAGGATCCGATGACCTCGCTGAACCCCGTCACCACGATCGGCGAGCAGCTTATCGAGGTGGTCCAGGCCCACACCAAGCTCGACCGCAAGGCTGCCGAAGAGAAGGCGCTCGAAACGCTCGATCTCGTAGGCCTGCCCAACGCGAAGGCCCGTCTCAAGAACTTCCCACACCAGTTCTCGGGTGGCATGCGGCAGCGAGTCATGATCGCGATGGCCCTCATCTTGGGACCTAAGCTGTTGATCGCCGACGAACCGACGACCGCCCTCGACGTCACGATCCAAGCCCAGATCCTGGACTTGATCGCGCGCGTTGCCACCGAGACCGGCGCCGCCGTGATGTTGATAACACACGATCTGGGGGTCGTCGCCGGAATGACGCGTCGCATCCAGGTCATGTACGCCGGCCAGATCGTCGAGACGGCAATGACCGACGAGTTGTTCGCGCATCCTAGGCATCCGTACACGGTTGGGCTGCTGCGCTCGATCCCGCGCCTGGACGACAGCGGCTCGCGCGAGCTGATACCGATCGAAGGGCTGCCGCCAGACCTGACGAAGCTGCCGCTTGGCTGCCCGTATGCGCCTCGATGCGCCTGGGCGATCGAACGATGTCTGGCGGAGAATCCGCCGCTCGCCATGCCCGGGTCTTCCGAGCCGGCGACCGGCGTGCCACTCGGTACGCACCTGGCCGCGTGCTGGAACCCGGCCACGGATGAAGAAGCACGAGCGGGCGTACCGGCCAGCGGCCACATCTCGGCCGTGGAGGCTGCCGGTCGCGACCGAGCCGCCACCGCGGCCGCCGCCCTGGGGAAGCAGCCATGACCGGGAAGCCAGCCGTGACCGGCGCTTCGAACACGCCTGTGACCGGGGCGCCCGCGCCCGTCTTGCCCGTGCAGCCCGCCGCCACTGCGTCCGCTGCGCCGCTACTTTCCGTCCACGATCTTCGGATGTGGTTCCCGATCACATCGGGAATCCTTCTGGAGCGGCACGTCGGTGACGTGCGCGCCGTCGATGGCGTCTCGTTCGACATCGAGCGCGGCGAGACGCTCGGATTGGTCGGCGAATCGGGCTGCGGCAAGTCGACCACGGGCCGGGCGATCCTGCGCCTGTACCGACCGACGGGTGGCTCCGTGCTGTTCGACGGCGTGGAGATGACCACGCTGGAAGGCGAGCCGCTGCGCCGCATGCGACGTCGCATGCAGATGATCTTCCAGGACCCATATGCCAGCCTGAACCCGCGCATGACCGTCGGCGGAATCGTGGGCGAGCCGCTGGCGGTGCATAACATCGGCAACCATCGGGAGCGGCGCGAGCGTGTGGCGGAGCTGCTCGACGTCGTGGGTCTCAACCCCAACTTCCTGAACCGCTATCCGCACGAGTTCAGCGGGGGCCAGCGACAGCGTATCGGCGTGGCACGGGCCCTGGCCGTCAACCCGGACCTGATCATCGCCGACGAGCCGATCAGCGCCCTGGACGTCTCGATCCAGGCCCAGATCATCAACCTGCTCGAGAAGCTCCAGGACGAGTTCCACCTGACATATCTGTTCATCGCCCACGATCTTTCGGTCGTGCGGCACGTGAGTGACTGGATCGCGGTGATGTACCTGGGCCAGATCGTGGAGATGGTGCCGTCGCGCGAGTTGTACGAACGGCCGCTGCATCCATATTCCGTGGCTCTGCTCTCGGCCGTGCCCATCCCTGACCCGGTTGTGGAGGGGCGCCGGCGCCGGATCATCCTGAAGGGTGACGTTCCGAGTCCCGCGGCACCACCTCCCGGCTGCCGCTTCCACACTCGATGCTGGTTGCGCGAGCGGCTCGGCAATCCGGACCGTTGCGTGTCCGAAATGCCCGTTCTTCGGGACATGGCCAGCGGTCACCAGGTCGCGTGCCATTTCGCGGAAGACGTGGACGGATCCGCGGAGCAGGTTCAGGTCACGGGTCGGCGGGCGGGCTAGATTCCGGACCGGGCCCGTCGGCGGCCGCGCTGCCACGCGGGCTGGTTCGGAGTCTGTCAGTCGCGGCCTCTGACCGAGGTCAGCCGACCCAGCGCTACCCCGGCGATCCCGAACTCCCGCGATCGAAGCCGCCGCACCGCGATCGCGAAGACTACAACTCCCACCACGACCAGCGGCAGTAGCGAGTAGTCGATGACGTCCGGGAGGGGCACAGTCCAGGCCAGCGCGATCATCGTGAACGCGAGCAGGTCGGAGCGGACGAATACCGCACCCAGACCCAGGGCTCCGGCCAGCAGGATCGCGGCCAGCTTCGCCAGCGAAACGCCCAAGGCCGGTTGCAGGAGACACGGGACCGAGGTGCCCCAGCTGCACGTGGGCTGGGCGTTGCCCATCGCTCGAATGAAGTCCGCCCAGGAGTTGAGTCCGACCATGGGCAGCGTGATCAGTATCCATGCACCGGTGATAAGCCCCGCGGTGAACGCCGAGCGGATTAGCCGCGAAGGCGTGGTCCAGCAGACCAGCACTGCGGGGAACATCTTCGCCACGCCGATCAGCGCGATCGCCGCTGGCGACGTGCGGCCTCGGCCTGCGGCCCATGCCCATGCCAGAACGCCCGACAGCCCAATGGTGACGTTGCCCGCGGTCAGGCCGTTGAGGAAGCCGATCCAGAGGACGACCGGCAGGATCGCGATCCCCAGGAAGAGGATTCCGTCGTCGCCGAGTTCTCGCCTCAGGATGGCGTACAGGCCCGACACCAGGATTGCCACGTTTAGAGTGAGCCAGGCGGCCAGCCCGATCGGTTGGCTCCCAAACGGCGCGAACAGGAGCAACGAGGCCGGGGCATAGACGTACCCGGTGGTCGTGATTTCCGGCAACGTGTAGGGGCCGGTGATCTGGCGGGAGTCGTAGATGGGCCCGCCATTGACCAAGCGGTGGAGCGCGTCGGCGTAGGTAGTCCAGTCGATCCAGGGGGGCGAGTGAGTCTCGTTGGCTCCGATCGCGAGGGCCATCGCGAGCGCCAGCGCCAGGGCGGTGAGTGCCAGCGATATCGCGACCAGCAGGCGACGCCTCAGGATTCGCCGGGCGTGTCGGCCATTATCACCCCGCGTCGCCGGTGCTTGTGCGCCCTGGATCGGCCCTGATGCCACTCGATGCCCTCTCGCGTCAATCAGGTGGCCTAGTCTAGCCGCGACCGCGACGTTGCTGGCCAGGTGTGTCAACGGCTCGGATGGCCGGGGCGCCGCGTGTGGGGTGATACGCGGCGCCCCGGGGGTAGGTTATCTACGCCAGGACGAGCACCTGCTCGTCTTCGGCTGAGGCGTCCTCTTCCGCCGGGCCGTCGGCCGCGGTCATGACGCCCGCTTCGGCTGCTTCGTTCGGCGAGATATTGGTGTCGCCGTTCGTGGTCTCGCCTTCGGCCTGAGCCGCCAGCGTGTCGGCCTCGTAGTCGCGCTTGCGCCGGCCCGAGAGCATCTCGACCGAGATGGCCACGACCTCAGTTTTCCAGTGGCGCGCGCCGCGGTCGTCGTCCCACTGGCGCGTCTGGAGCCGGCCCTCGATCGCGACCTGCTGGCCCTTGCCCAAGTACTGGCCGCAGACTTGCGCGAGGCGGTCCCAGACCACCACGTTGTGGTACTCCGCGCGTTCCTTGCCGTTGCCGCGGTACTCGTTGGTTGCCACCGCGAACGTGGCTACGCTCGATCCGCTGGCCAGCGATCGCAGCTCCGGATCGCGGGTCAGTCTGCCGGTTAGCAGGACCTTGTTCATGGTCCCTATCTCCTCTTCCGCGCCGCTCTCTGGCGACGCCCTGACGTGACGGCGGGTGCCCGAACCCTACGCGCCGCCGCTCTACCGCCACTCATCTGCGGCTTATCGAGGTAGCGCGGGGCGACGGCCACTCACCTCAGCCGGCGCACCTCCGGCGGCCGGCGCGCTATGCTGGCCCGCGTGGCCCGATCGATGCCGGCGGCCGAGTCAGCCGGCGTCCACAGGAGTCACAGGGAGAAGCGCAATGAGGCAACCCATCAAGGTCAGGCTCGCGAATCGGGCGCCGCTCGATCTGACAGTGCTCGACGAACGAACCCTGATGGGTTGCATCGACCACTCACTGCTGCGCCCCGAGCTGACTCGCGCCGACGTCGAGGCGGGCTGCGATCTGGCGGTCGAATGGGAGACGGCCACGGTGTGCTGCCGCCCGGCCGACCTGACGCTGGTGGTCAATCGACTCCGCCGGACTCTCGTCGGGCCGACAACGGTCATCGGCTTCCCGCATGGCGCCCACATGTCGAACATCAAGGAGCGCGAGGCGATGGTCGCGGTCGACCAGGGCGCGGTCGAGCTGGACGTCGTGATCAACATTGGCGCGCTGCGAGGCGGCGATCTGGGTTACGTGCGCGACGAGCTGGCCGGCCTGATCTACGCCGTTGCCCCGACGCCCGTGAAGGTGATCCTCGAGACCGCATATCTGACCCCCGAGCAGGTCGAGGCCGGTTGTCGCGTTGCCGTCGAGGCGCGGGCCGCCTTCGTCAAGAACGGAACCGGCTACTCGCCACGCGGCGCCGAGGTCGGGGAGATCGCATTGATGAGGCGCACCGTCGGCGATCTCGTCGGAGTCAAGGCAGCGGGCGGTGTCCGAACCCTGGATGCGCTGCTCGCGATGCTCGCCGCCGGAGCGTGCCGGGTTGGCGCGACCGCCACGGCCGCCATCGGCAACGAGTGGCGCGAGCGCGGGGTGGATGCAGTCGCGGAGGCGGTCGCCGCGGAGTTCGAGCGCGCCCACCCGATGTTGCGGTAGCGCCTGGACGACCCGGCTGCTAGTCCCCGAGCAGATTCAGCAGAAACGCGGGCGAAGTGCCCGGCGTCACTCGGATTCTCGGGACCTGGAAGCGGAACTGGCCGGTCACGTAACCCTGATACCTCGTGGTCGTTGGCACCGGGCCGGGTGTTTCCAGGTACAGGCCAGCCGCCAGAACGGCGATGCGCAGCCCCTGGCACGCGGCGACCGCGGCCCAGACCCTGCCGTCCTGATACCCGGATGGATACGCGAGAGACTCGGGCCAGCGGCCCGTGGCCTGGGCGATGCGGGACGCTCCCTCGTCGATCTGGCTCTTGAGATCCGAGTCCCCGAGAGCGGTCAGGTTGGCGTGGTCCATGGTGTGATCGCCGATCTCGTTCCCCGCGGCAACGAGTACACGGAGCTGGACTGTCGACAGGAAGTCCGGCTGATCGATCCGCCTGGAGATCACGTAGAACGTCCCCACCATTTGATGGCTCTGCAGGATTGGCAGAGCGTATTTGAAGCCGTCGTACCAGCCGTCATCGAAGGTGATGACGACCGTCTTGGCGGGTAGCTTCGTGTGGGTCGCCAGATCGTCCGCGAGCGTCGCCATCGTGATGGTGTGCCAGCCCGATTTCGTCAGCGCGGTGAGCTGCGCATCGAACGTCTCCGGCGGAACGACCAGGCCCGAGATCGAGTTACCGGCTTCGGAAACGGGCACGATCCGGTGGTACATGAGGACCGGCACATACAGGGTGAAGGTGCTGGCGGGGTCGATCGCCTTCGCCGTCACCGGGATGGCGCTCGGGACGGTGGCTGGGTCGCAGCTGTTGATCACCGGGTAGCTGCCGGCTGGCGGGGGTGTCCAAGTCAGCGTCGTCGTGGTGGGAGTTGGCGAGGGGTCGTATGTCGGTGTGGGGGTCGCGGTGGGGCGGGCGACCGTCGACGTCGGCGAGGGCGTGCCGTTGGTCGGCGGCCGGCGCGATGGGCTCGGCGTCACGGCCCCAGGCGTGGCGCAGGCCGCGACCAGCGCGACCAGTAGGATGCCCAGGGCGACAGTGGCGTAGGCCGTCCCGCGGCGGACCCGCGAATGCATTTCGATATGTCTCCTCGCGTTTGCGGATCACCCTCAGCCGGCGCCAGATGGCCGCCGAAGCCGCTGCTGCGCAAGCCCCGCAGCCAGCAGAGAGTACCTCGCCCGGCAAGTCCCGTGCTCAGCGGGGGATCGGGACGTCGAAATGGTCGGCGCCTCAGTGCGTGCCGATTTCGGGCGGGGACTCGACAGGACGGGTAGTCAGCACCACCTCACCGACAGGGGTGCCAGACGACAGGCGGCTCTCGACTTCGGCCCAGCCGCTCGAGCCGGTCTCGAGGCGGTACCTCACTGTGGGGGCCGGGTTCTGGTTTCGGATTGCCTCGCGAAGTCGTGCGCGATCGTCTCCATGACAGAGGTCGGCGACGTCTGTTCCGACCAGGTCGTCCGCGTCCTTGCCCACGGCGTCGCCGAACGAAGGGGAGGCATGGAGGATGGTGCCGTCGCAGTCCACGACGACCACGAGATCCGAGATGGAGTCGGCGATGAGGCGCAGCCTCGCTTCGCTGGTCGCGAGAGCCAGGTAGAGCGACGCGTTGGCTAGCGCCGCCCCGACCTGTGCGGCGAAGATCTCGGCCACCTTGACCGTGTCGGTGTCGAATGGGATCGGCTCCCTTCGGCCGGCGTTGAGCAAGGCGGCCACGTGACCCTCGCGCATCACCGGCACCGAAAGGAAGGCCCTCGATTCAGTCGGGCAGACGAAGCCAGCCTGTGGGTCGAGGGTGACGTCGCCTCGAACGAATGAAACTCCCGCTGCCGCGGCTACCCACCCGGCCATTTGCTCGGCCTGCTCGGGCCAGCCGGGGAGCGGCGTGGCTGAAGCACTCAAGAGGTGGAGCACCGGCTTGTCACCGGCAATCGCCACGGCAGCGGTCGAATCCGCGGCGGTCAGCGAGCGGAAGAGGTCCGAGGCCTCGGCGAGCAGCGATTCCGCGTCGAGATGGGGGCTCAAACGGTTGCTCAGCCGTCCTAGCCGCTCTCGCGCATCCAGCCGTTGGGCAGCCTCGATGGACAGGCACAGCCTGTACGCGACCGAGTCCAGCATCCGCACATCCGGTTCGCTGAATTGTTCGCCGCTCGACCGGCACAGGATCAGCAGGCCCTCGTTTCCCGCTCCAGTAGTGAGCGGCACCCACGCCCTGGACTTGATGCCAATCTTCCGCAGATCGGCCGGGAGGTCGACCGATGGGCTCGATTGATCGCGCGAGACCGAGAGGCCGGTGCCCAGCGCCTCCATCGCCGCTTCGTCCAGCGGCCAGCCGATCTCGTAGCCTTCCGCCCCAAGCGGCAGGCCGCACGCGGTCGAGACGTACAGCCGGTCCCCGATCGGGTGGGCGACGCAGGTCACATCGGCCGAGAACACGTCCGACAGCACAGCCAGCGTTTGCTTGACGAGCTTCTCGGGCGTCGCCGGCTTGCCGATGACCATGAGCAGTTGGACCAGTCGAGTCGTGTCGCGGAATGCGTTCTGTGCGGCGGAAGTCGCCGCGTCGAGTCTCTCGCGGAGATCGCGCGCAGATTCGAGGGTCGGCTTCTCGCTCACCGTTCGTCCAATCTCGGCCCGGACCCCGGCAGGACCGTATCAGAGCGCCAGCGCGGCGACGGTCGCATTGTGGTGTCCAGCGATGCTGCGATTTCGGGCGAACTCGCCGTATGTGTAGAAGCCGAAGGTCGGGATAGAGCCCGCCGCATCCTGGAGGAGCGCAGCCTCCTCGGAAATCCGGTCGCCCAGGACTTCGTGACGGGCTGCGCAACTGAAGACGAGTAGGACGCTCGCCACACGCCCGTCGAGAGCTTCAACGACGACCGGCCCGGCTGCCCCCAGCAGATCGTCAGGGCGCCCTGCCATGACGTTGATCGCGGCGAACGGCGGCAACTCCGTGAACGTCATCAGGTCGCTGTCGTTGTCGCTCATCCGAACGACTCTGATGAGGCTGCTGCCGTCCGGTTGAATGAGCCCGAAAGGATGCTCCTGGGCGAGCGCGATGTAAGCCGAGGGTCGAAGGGCCGATCCGTCGTCGCCGAGCGCTTCGCGGTAAACCTCCAGTGCCGGGCGACCGGCGATGCGGCGCACGCACAAGCCGTCGACCTCGGTGACCATCATCGGCAGGCTGGCGGCCGAGTATCCATGCTTGGCCACGACGCTAAGCGGCTTGTCAGAAGCGATCCAGACTGCGGCCGCGGCGTCCCGCAGGACTCGGTCGCCTTCGAAGATGAAAGTCTCGCGGAAGGCGAAATCGTCCCCGGCGGCGCCCCCAACCACCGGAACGGCCGCCCCGGCGACCTCGTAGACGCCGTTGAGGAGATGCTGCTGGTGGCCCGCCATTCCGTCGGACAGGAGCATTACCGCCGCATGAGGCCGCGTCCCGGGATCAGCGGCCGCGCGAGCGGCTACGGCCAGTCGTCGACCCAGGTCTTCAGGGTCGCCCGCCGCAAGGCCATTCCTGCCGGCGACGCCGAAACTGTACGGACCGGCCGTTAGGGCGAGCACCTGGACGCCCCCGCCTGGCGCCACGAAAACGCCGTCGTGGAGTTGCCCGGCGGTCGTAGCTCCGATCAGCGGAACCGTTCCGGTGACACGCCGGATGCTGGCCAGCAGTAGCGGCAGATCGTACGCGACCGAGGCGTAGACGATAACAAGCGCCGGTGCCTCTTCGCCCAGGCCGGCCATCGCCCCGGCCGCAGCCTCTCGACCCGCTACCTCGGCGTCGATCGCCACGCTGCTGCCGATCCGTGCCCTGAGCTTGTTTACCACGTTCATGGCCTGGCCCCCTTACTGGCCCCCCTAACTGTCAGCCGGAGCCACAACTACCCGATTCTCCCCGCCCTGATCGGATTCAAGCTCCGCCCAGGCACCCAGCATAGACGGCTGGCGTCCGATTCCAATACGACAGGATTGGCTAGCAGCCCGTGGCGCAAGTCCGTCGTTCGATCACCAGTCTGACGTAGCGAGGTTGGGGAAGGGCGAACGAGTCGGTCAGCGGCCAGCGGGCGGGGCCTGCGCTCCTGGTATACTCACCCTGCCCACCGGCCGAGCGCCCATGGGTTCCAGAGACAACATCGCCAAGGAGGCCACGTTGCCCCAGGAAGGCGTGCAGTTCGCCCCGTGAGACGGACCACCACCTTCGCTCCATCAGGAGCCGCGGCTCCGACGGAGGGGCAGTCTACCCAGGTCCCCGGCCGGCAGGTCGAGGGCTTTTTAGTTTCCCGGGGTTCTGTCGTGGATGGCCGCCGGGGCGAGCACGGGGCAGCCCTGAGGCTGCCCTTGAGGGAGAGCTAGATGCCCGCCACAGTGATCGTCGGTCTGCAGTGGGGCGACGAAGGCAAGGGGAAGACGACGGACTTTCTGGCCGAGGACGTCACGGCCGTTGTCCGCTATCAGGGCGGCGACAACGCCGGCCATACGATCATGCTCGGCGAGGAGGTCTTCAAGCTCCACCTCGTGCCGTCGGGCGTGCTGTATCCGCACATCGCCCCGATTATCGGCAATGGCGTGGTCGTCAATCCCGCCACACTCATCAGCGAGCTGGACATGCTCGCCAGCCGCGGCATCGAGGTTGACCGGGTCCGGGTCAGCAAGCACGCTCACGTCATCATGCCGTATCACATCGCGCTGGACGGGGCCATGGAAGCTCGACTCGCGAAGGCGGCGGTGGGGACAACGCGGCGGGGAATCGGGCCGGCGTATGCGGATCGGGCGTGGCGCATCGGCATCCGGATGGAGGACTTGCTCGACGGCCCGGCACTGCGCGGCAAACTCGCCCGTATCTTGCCCGAGAAGAACGCCACTCTGCAGCGCCAGCATCGGGTCGAAGGCTTCGACCTCGACGAACTGGTCGCGCTGGCAACCGAATGGGGCAAGCGTTTGAAGCCGCATATGGCCGACACGACTCAACTGGTGCAGGAGCGCCTCGCCCGCGGCGAGCACCTTCTGTTCGAAGGCGCCCAGGGTGCGTTGCTCGACCTCGACCACGGCAGCTATCCGTTCGTCACCTCGTCGAACCCGATCGCTGGCGGAGCCTGCACAGGCGGCGGCATCGGGCCGCTCCAGGTCGACGAAGTGATCGGCGTCATGAAGGCCTACGCGACGCGAGTCGGCGCCGGGCCGTTCCCGACGGAACTCGAAGACGAAATCGGCGAGGGGATCATCGACCGCGGGCGTGAGTTCGGGACCACTACCGGGCGGCGCCGCCGGGTCGGCTGGTTCGATGCCGTGCCGCTTCGCTATGCCGTCGCGGTCAACAGCGTCAGCTCCATCATGTTGAACAAGATCGACATCCTGTCCGGCCTCGATGAAGTGCTGATCTGCATGGGCTACGAGGTCGATGGCGAGCGCGTCGACTGGTGGCCGTCGGACGCCGACATCATGGCCCGGGCCAAGCCGATCTACGAACGCTTCCCCGGCTGGACCGAGCCGATCCACGACTGCCGGTCGATGGCCGACCTGCCTGAGAACGCGCGCCGCTACGTGGATGCGGTGGAGCGGCTGTCCGGCGCCCCGATCTGCCTGGTTTCGGTCGGTCCGGAGCGGCACCAGACGATCCAGCGGATGGCCCGACCGCAGCGACCGAAGCCACTAATCGCCGCGATGCCGGCCGCAGCGGCGCCGGCCGAGCGATGAGCACGCGGGCGATGCCGGGCGATGGTGCCGCACTCCGCGGTCCGGCGCGCCTCCTTGTGCTGGGCAGCGGCGGCCGCGAGCACGCCCTCGTCTGGAGCCTCGCCCGTGAAGCCGCCGTCGAGTCGGTGCTCGTGGCTCCGGGCAGCGACGCGATCGGCGAGGAGCCGAAGGCCCATTGCTTCCCCGGCGTCTCCGCCACCGATCCCGCCGCAGTGGTGGATCTCGCCACCCGCGAGGACGTGGATCTGGTCGTGGTCGGACCCGAGGCGGTCCTCGAGGCCGGAGTCGTGGATGCGCTTCTCGACGCCGGGGTGCCGACCTTCGGCCCAACTCGTGCCGCGGCCCGCATCGAGTGGAGCAAGGCGTTCTGCCGCGACGTTGCCGCCGCGTCGGGCGTGCGAATGGCCCGCGGCGGCGACTTCGAGGCCCTGGAACCGGCCCTGGCCTTTGCCGCTGAGTTGGCGAAGGCGCCGGGGTCGTACGGCGTCGTGATCAAGGCCGACGGCCTGATGGCCGGTAAGGGCGTGACTGTCTGCGACGATATGGCTGCGGCGCGGTCGGCGATCGAGGCACTGTTCGCGGCGGTTAAGAGCCAGCCGCTCGACGAGAAGACCGCGGCGCGGGCTTCTCGCAAACCGGAGGCAGAGCCTCCGGTCGTAGTCGTGGAGGAACGGCTCGTCGGCCTCGAGGCCAGCCTCATCGCCCTGTGCGACGACCACGGCGCGCTGGCGTTGCCGCCGGCCCGCGACCACAAGCGCCTGCTCGACGACGATCGCGGCCCTAATACCGGCGGCATGGGCGCCTACAGCCCCGTGCCGGACCTGCCGGAAAGCTTGTGCGCCACACTGATCGACGTCATCCACTTGCCGATCCTGGCCGAGTTGGCACGTCGCGATGCCCCGTTCCGCGGCGCACTCTACGCCGGCTTGATGCTCACACCGGAGGGTCCGGTCCTGATCGAGTGCAACGCCCGGTTCGGCGATCCGGAGATCCAGGTACTGCTTCCGCGCCTGGCCGTGCCGCTCGGACCGCTTCTCTACGGCGCAGCGCAAGGCGACCTTGCCGGCGCCGCGGGCGAGCTGGGGGTCCATGGGCGGATGCTGCCGACCACGGGAGACGCGGCAGTTGCGGTTGTCCTGGCTGCGGCCAACTATCCGGAGACGCCGCGCAAGGGTGACGCCATTTCGGGTCTGGATGAGGCCGCCAAGTCCGGCGCCACGGTCTTCCATGCGGGCACGGTCCGCGGACCCGACGGTGGGTACCGCACCAACGGCGGCCGCGTTCTGGCGGTGGTCGGGCTGGGGGCCACGATCGCAAAGGCCCGGACTTGCGCGGAGGACGCCGCGGACCACGTCAGTTGGGCGGGCATGCAGCGTCGGCACGACATCGCCGCGAAGCTCCCCAAGGCAGCGGCGACGCCGCTCGCCAGCGCCTCGCCCGACCCCGTGTCCGAGAGCGCGTGGACGAAGGGCGGTGCCGCTTGATTCCGCGATACACCCTGCCGGAGATGGGTGCAATCTGGACCGACCAGGCCCGCTTCGAGCAGATGCTGCGGGTCGAGGTCGCCGTCGCCCGCGCCGAAGTCACCCGCGGTATGGTGCCGGCCGGGGCGGTACGGGCCATCGAGTCCCGTGCCCGAGTCGACGTCGAGCGCATCTCAGACATCGAGAAGACCACCGACCATGACGTCATCGCCTTTGTCAGCCAGGTCGCCGAAACGGTAGGGGAGGAGGGCCGGTACCTCCACCTGGGCCTCACGAGCAGCGACGTTGTGGACACCGGGCTGGCCCTCCAGCTCCAGGCTGCCGGCTCTCGTCTGGTTGCCGATGCCGACGCGCTTGTCGCAGCGCTGGTCACTCGAGCCCGCGCCGAGGCCGGCACCGTGATGATGGGCCGCACCCATTCGGTCCACGCCGAGCCCACCACGATGGGCATGAAGATTGCCGGCTGGGCTTTCGAGATTGCTCGCGACCGGACCCGCCTCGCCGCCACAGCCGACGACGCCGCAACCGGCAAGATCTCCGGGCCGGTTGGCACGTACAGCCACCTCGAGCCGGACCTGGAGGACGAGGTGCTGGCCGAGCTGGGACTGCACCGCGACCCAATCTCCACGCAGATCGTCCAGCGGGACCGCCACGCGGCGCTGATCGCAGCGATCGCCATTACGGGCGGCTCGATGGAACGCATCGCCACCGAGATCCGCAACCTCCAGCACACCGAGATCGGCGAGCTGATGGAGCCGTTCCGGGCGGGCCAGAAGGGCAGCTCGGCGATGCCCCACAAGCGCAATCCCATCCTGTGCGAGCGGATCGCCGGCATGGCCCGCCTGCTGCGCGGCTACGCCGCGGCCGCGATGGAAAACCAGCCGCTCTGGCACGAGCGCGACATCAGCCACTCATCCGCGGAGCGCGTGCTCCTCCCCGACGCCACGATCCTGCTGGACTACATGCTGGTCAAGACCCGCGGCCTGATCGAGCGGCTGGTCGTCCGACCGGAGCGGATGCGCGAGAACATCGAACGCGGGCTGGGCCTCCACTGCAGCAGCCGCGTTCTGCTGGCGCTGGTCGAGGAGGCCGGCATGAGCCGCGAGGAAGCGTACGCTGTCGTCCAACGCAACTCCCTGCGAGCCGCCGACGAGCGCAGTCAGCTGCGCGACCTGCTCGCCGCGGATCCGGACGTCGCGGCCCGGCTCTCCGACGAGGCCCTTGCCGCCTGCTTCGACGAAAGCCACTTCCTGAGGAACGTGGCCACCGCCATGGCTCGACTCGACCAACTCGTACCAGCCGGAAAGGAGGCCGCCGATGCCCGCTGAAACGCTGAACCCCGGCGACCCGCGCGCCGCCGGACCGACTCTGGCGACCTCGGGCGGCTTCGTCCGGTCGGGCAAGGTGCGCGACCTGTTCGAAGTTGGCGATCGCCTGCTTCTCGTCGCCAGCGATCGACTCTCGGCGTTCGATGTCGTCCTGCCGACGCCGATCCCGGACAAGGGCCGAGTCCTGACCGGCCTGTCGCGCTTCTGGTTCGATCAGACGGCCGACATCATCTCGAACCACCTGCTCGCCACCGACCCGGCCGAGCTTCCGGCGGGTTTCACCGACGAGGCCGGCCGGCGCGACTTGCAGGGCCGAATGATGCTGTGCCGGCGTGCGAAGGTGCTCCCGGTCGAAGTCATCGTGCGCGGCTACGTCTCCGGTTCCGGCTGGAAGGACTACAAGCGAACCGGCGCCATCTGTGGCATCGAGCTTCCGGCGGGTCTGCGCGAATCGGATCGCCTGCCCGAGCCGATCTTCACGCCGTCGACCAAGGCCGAAGTCGGGCACGACGAGAACATCGGCTTTGACGCCATGGTCGAGCTGGTAGGCGGACCCCTTTCCGAGCAGGTCCGCGACGTCGCCCTGGCGCTCTACCGCCGGGGTGCCGCAATCGCCGAGAATGCCGGCATCCTGCTGGCGGACACCAAGTTCGAGCTGGGCACGGCCCTCGACAGCGGCGAGTTGCTGCTAATAGATGAAGTCATGACGCCCGACTCGAGCCGCTTCTGGGATGCTGCCGCGTACGAGCCGGGCCGCGCCCAGGCCAGCTTCGACAAGCAACCCGTCCGCGACTGGCTCGAAACCCAGCCGTGGGACAAGACCTATCCGGGACCCGAGCTGCCGGCCGAAATCGTGGCCGGGACTCGCCAGCGTTATGTGGAAGCGTTCGAGCGGACCACCGGTGCCAGCTTCGGACGCTACCTGAAGGAGGACGTGGTCGCCCGATGAGCGAGTTCCGGTACGCCGTCAACGTACTGCCCAAGCCCGGCATCCTGGATCCCCAGGGCCGCGCCGTGGAGCAGAGCCTGCCCCACCTGAACGTCACCGCCGTGTCGCGGGTTCGTGTCGGCCGGAGGGTCGAGCTGACCGTGACCGACGACTCGGAGCAAGGCGCCCGCGCGGTCGTGGACGGCCTTGCCAAGGAGCTGCTGAGCAATCCGCTCATCGAGGTTTACGCCATCGAGCTGCTCCAGGGAACCTCGTCCGCAGACTCGTCGTCGGCGGTATCGTCGAAGGTGCCGGCGAAGTGAGGATCGGCGTCGTCACCTTCCCCGGGTCGAATTCGGACGTCGACTCGCTCAACGCGCTGACCGTCGCCGGCGTCGAGGCAGTCACGCTCTGGCATGAGTCGGCAGACCTGGCGGGCGTGTCGGCCATCGTCCTGCCGGGCGGCTTCTCCTACGGCGACTACCTGCGGGCCGGCGTGATCGCGCGATTCTCGCCGGTGATGCGTTCCATCAAGGAATTCGCGGCCGGCGGAGGCCACGTCCTGGGAATCTGCAACGGATTCCAGATCCTCGCCGAATCCGGGCTCGTGCCCGGCGCGCTGCTGCGGAACCGCTCGATCCGATTTGCCGGGCGCCTGGTGAACATCAAGCCCGAGCGGCTCGACTCGCCCTTCACCCGCGCGGCCACCGGCGCGCCGCTGCGCGTTCCCGTCGCCCACGGCGAGGGCTGCTACTTCGCCGACGACGCCACGCTGGACCAGCTGGAACGCGACGGCCAGGTCCTCTTCCGATACGTCCACGACGACGGGACTCCGGTGCTCGATCCGGATGACCCGGCCAATCCCAACGGCTCGCTGCGGGCCATCGCCGGTGTCTGCAACGCGGCCGGCAATGTGGCCGGGCTGATGCCTCATCCGGAGCGGATGTCGGAAAGCGTCCTGGGCACCGACGGCGGGATGCAGCTGATCCGCTCGCTGGTGGAGAGCGCGGCCGAGTGGGAAGCCGCCGGGCGGCCTAGCCCGAAGACACGAGCGGAGGCCCGGGCATGAGCGACGTGACATCCACCCCGTCCGCAGCGCCGGCGCCCGAAGCGCTACACCGCAAGTTGGGTGTGACGGACCAGGAGATGGACGTCATCCGCCAGAAGCTCGGCCGCGAGCCAAACCACACCGAGCTGGCCATGTTCAGCGTGATGTGGAGCGAGCACTGCTCCTACAAGAGCTCCAAGCCGCTTCTGAAGACCCTGCCCACGCGCGGCAACGGCATGATGGCCGGTATCGGCGACAACGCCGGAGTCGTCCGGATCGGCGACGGACTGGCAGTGGCCTTCAAGATCGAGAGCCACAACCACCCGTCTGCGGTAGAGCCGTACCAGGGCGCCGCGACCGGCGTCGGCGGAATCCTTCGCGACATCTTCACCATGGGCGCGCGGCCCATCGCCGTCCTCGACGCGCTCCGCTTCGGCGACCCCACAGATCCTCGCACCCGCCATCTCGTCGATGGCATCGTTCGTGGCGTCGGCGGCTACGGCAACTGCGTCGGCGTCCCCACGGTCGGCGGCGAGCTGGTCTTCGACCCGAGCTATCAGGGCAATCCGCTGGTCAACGTCATGGCAATCGGCCTGCTCGAGGAGCGGATGCTGATCCTTGCCGAGGCGCCCGGGCCCGGCAACTATGTGGTCCTGTTCGGCTCTACGACCGGTCGCGACGGCATCGGCGGCGCCAGCGTCCTCGCGTCGGCGACGTTCCAGGACCAGGATCCCTCCAAGCGGCCGGCGGTCCAGGTCGGTGATCCGTTCGCGGAGAAGCTGCTGATCGAGGCCAGCCTGGAACTGATCAGCCGCCAGCTCGTCGTGGGCATCCAGGACCTGGGCGCAGGCGGCATCTCGTGCGCCACCTCCGAATCGGCCGACAAGGCGGGCACCGGAATCCTGCTTGACCTGGACGCGATTCCGCGGCGCGAGCCCGGCATGGCGCCCTGGGAAGTGATGATCTCCGAGTCGCAGGAGCGGATGCTGGCCACCTGCCTGCCCGAGAACTACCCGGCGGTTCGCGAGGTA
>Ga0182011_10000648_pt1 | contig 30347 bp, 20 predicted proteins | sample 711E1DmetaG_FD_120481 | JGI IMG/M metagenome (GOLD analysis project Ga0182011, IMG submission 120481) | Permafrost microbial communities from Stordalen Mire, Sweden - 711E1D metaG | ecosystem: Environmental > Terrestrial > Soil > Wetlands > Permafrost | place: Sweden: Stordalen | collected...
CAGATCGTGTTCCTCAAACGGCAACGACAGGGCCTGCGCCACCGAGACGATCGTTTCCCGGGTGATCCCCTTCAGCGCCCCTTGTTGGGCGGCCGGCGTCAGCAACCGCCCCTGGCACACGATGAACACGTTGTCGCCAGTACATTCGGCGACAAATCCGGCGTCGTTGAGCATGATGGCTTCGAGGGCGCCGGCCTGGCGGGCCTCGATCTTGGCGAGGATGTTGTTCAGGTAGTTGAGCGATTTGACCATCGGCGGCAGCGCCGCCGGCCCGACCCGGCGCGTCGGCACCGTCACGATGCTCAAGCCGCTCGTGTAATACTCCGGAGGATACAGCGCGATTTTGTCCGCGATGATAAAGACCGACGGCTTCGCGCACAGCCAGGGCGCCAGCCCGAGATCGCCGACGCCCCGGGTGACCACGAGGCGGATGTAGCCGTCGCGGAGGCCGTTCTGGCGGCAGGATTCGCAGACCGCCTCGACCATGTCCCGGCGGGAAATCGGGATAGTCAGGAGGATGGCCTTGGCCGAGCACCACAGACGGTCCAGGTGCGCGTCGAGCCGGAACACATTGCCTTCGTAGAGGCGGATTCCCTCGAAAATCCCATCCCCATAAAGCAGGCCATGATCGAACACCGAGATCTTCGCTTCCGCCGAATCCACAAACTGGCCGTCCAGATAGATCTTCATAGGTTGGCAGTACCTTTGAGCATGGCCCGGTTTTTGTCGAGCCCGGTGGAAAATTTTGCCTTGTGTCAGCGAAAATACGTTGGCCACTGTGCCGCCATCCCCTCATCCTATGCATACACCTACCTCCCTCCGCCGCCAACGCGGCTTCACGTTGATCGAGTTGCTCACCGTCATCGCCATCATCGGCATCCTGGCGGCGATTGTCATCCCCACCGTCGGCAAGGTGCGCGAGATCGCCCAGCGCACGGCGGATGCCAACAACCTCCGCGAAATCGGCAAGGCGGCGATGATCTTCGCCGCCGATAACAGCGACCGCCTGCCCGACCCCCTGACCCTGGCGGCGCAACAGAACGTCCAGGCCTCCAGCAACTACTTTCGCTGGATCGGACTGCTGGGGCGGGCCGGCACGCTGAACGACGCCAGTCTGTATTTCGCGAAGAATGATCCGCTGTTTGACGGCGTGACCCCCGCCACGGTCATCGATCCCGATGACGCCGCCCACGGGCAGGTCATCGCCGCGCTTGAAGAAAAGACGCCCAGCTTCGAATTCGTCGGCGGGCTGAAGATGAGTGATCCTGCCACCACTCCAATCGCTTTTACCCGCGGACTTAACGCCCAAGGCTTTTGGGACGACAATCAGGGCGCCTATCGCAGTGCGGGCGGCCATGTCATTTTCCTCGGCGGCAACGTCCAGTACTACCCGTCGATTGACAACCATTTGGTCAACACCGCGGGCAAGCCAACCAGCGACATCCGACAAACGATCCCGGCCCCCGCCGGTGGCAACCAGCGCATCTACGGAAAAAACTCGATGATCGCGAGCGAAGCTGGCGTGGTGCCGGTCGCGCCGGCTCCATAACGCGGCGCCTTCCGATCCTGGGCCAATTCCCGGAGCAAAGCACCCGCATCGCCGCCGCGGCGCTGCGGGTGGACAAAAAGAAACTTTGCTTCACCCGGCGGGGTGGTCATTTTTCAGGTCTTCTCCTGAATGACTGTTCCGACTGCCACTCCTGCCGACGAAATCACCTACGTCATCGGCCACAAGAATCCTGACGCCGACGCCATCTGTTCCGCCATCGCCTATGCGGCGTTCAAGGAGACCCGCGGCGATCGGGGTTATGTTGCTGCCCGCTGCGGTAACTCTAACGCGCGGATTGACAGCATTTTGGCGCGTTTTCATCAGGCGCTGCCACTCTACCTCAGCGATGTCACCCCCCGCGTGCGCGACCTGATGGTGTCGCGGGTCATTTCTATCACCCAAGATACCACCTGCGCCGAGGCCCTCGACCTCATCGAGGCGCACGACATCCGCATTCTACCCGTCCTGGACGCCAACCGCCGCTTCATCGGCACTGTTTCGATCTTCCAGCTCGGGGGATTCTTCACCCCCAAGGTGCGCGAGCCGAGACTCATGCGGCAGGTTCACACCCGGCTGGCCGACATCGCCCGAGCGCTCAAAGCCAAGGTCCTCCATCTTACCGACGAAAACACCCCCGAGGAGCTTTACGTGCGAATCGGGGCGATGGATATTCGTTCCTTTGGCAAATTCTCCGACGAGGAGCACATCGCCCCCCGCCAGTCCGTCATCATCGTTGGCGACCGTTGGGACATCCAACAGCGCTCCATCCAGATCGGCGTCCGGCTGCTGGTCATCACGGGTAATCTGCCGATCGACGACGAGGTGGTCGAACTCGCCAAGACGAGCGGCGTCAGCTTGATTATCAGTCCTTACGACTCGGCGACCACCGCGTGGGTCATCCGAACCGCTTCGAACATCGAGCGCCTGATCGACCGCAAGTTCGTTTCGCTCGCCGCCGACACCCGGCTCGCGGATGTGCGCAAGAAGGTCGTTTCTTCTCCCGCTCCGGCCTTCATGGTGCTGGCGGACGACGGCAGCCTGGCCGGCATTCTCACCAAGACCGATATTCTCAAGCCCGTCAAAACCCGCCTCGTGTTGGTGGATCATAACGAGATGACCCAGGCGGTCACCGGCGCAGCCGAGGTGACCATCAGCGAGGTCATCGACCACCACCGGCTTGGCTCGCTCACGACCGCCCAGCCGATTCTTTTCATCAATGAACCGGTCGGCTCCACGTGCACCATCGTCGCGGACCTGCATCGACGCGAGCACCTCGCGCCCTCACCGGATCTCGCGGGCATCATGATGGCGGGCATCATCTCGGACACGCTGAACCTCAACAGCCCGACTTCGACCGCCAAGGATGGCGAAGTCCTGCGCTGGCTGTCATCGATTGCCGGAGTGGATCCGCGCGATCTGGCGGCCACCATCTTCAGCTCCGGCTCGGTCATCCTCGCCAATCCGCCGGACAAGATCGTCCGGTCCGATTACAAGGTGTATGAGGAGGGCGGCACACGGTTTGCCGTCGCCCAAGTCGAGGAACTGGGCTTCGGCAACTTTTGGGGTCAGGCGAAGTCGCTGGCCGCCGCGCTCCAGCAGCTGTGTGCGGCTGAACATCTGCTGTTCGCGAGCCTGCTGGTCACCGACATCAACACCCAGAATTCCCTGCTGGTGGTCAAGGGCGATCCGGAGGTGGTGGCGCGCATCTCGTACCACCACGTCGAACAGGACGAAATCTTTGACCTGCCCGGCATCGTCAGCCGGAAAAAGCAGCTCATTCCGTACCTCACAAGTCTGCTGAAGGAAATGCTGGCGGATGGCGCAATCTCTGCCGTCAAGAGCGGCGGCTGAAACAGACGCGTTCGATCTTGAGTGAGATTCAACCGCTGCGGTCTTCTCTCCGGGTTTCGCCAGGGGTGCAGCCTGGAGAAAATCGAGCCGGGCACGGCCAAGCCAAAGGCAAAGACCCGCGAGAAACATCGCGAACCCGTCAGGAATATGGCAAGAGCAATCCCGCAACCAACCCCGTCCATGACCGTCGTCGGAAATGCCGACCACAAAGGGCTCGTCGTTCTCTTCCTTCTTTTCCTCGCGATCGGCGGCGCGCTGAAGCACCAGTTCGGCTCCCACCGCCTGGCGCCGGTCGGCGCAGGCGCGCCCGCCGGAGCCGCCGGAAGAACGCCCGTGAAGGAAAGTACGACGCGACTGGAACCGCCCGCGCAAAGCGCACCTCGGAACCCGACAACGTCCGAGCCCGTGATGCTTCCGCTCGACCGCCCGACCGGTTCGGTCCCCATTGAGGTGTATCCGCGTCCCGTCGCGACGTGGCTGGAAGCACAGATTGAACTCGCGCGAAGGGCATTTTCCTGTGGCCCGATCGATGGAATCGCCGGGTCTCAATCGATTGCGGCCCTGCGGGCCTTTCAGGAAAGCACCGGACTTTCAACGACGGGTCAGCTTGACACGGAAACTCGCGACCGCCTTTTCCTCTCCGCCCCTCCCTTGGCCAGGATTCCGCTCACCGCCGAGGATCTGGCCGGCCTCCAACCGCTCAGCCCCACCTGGCTCGGCAAGTCGCAGCAGACCGCTCTCGCCTATGAAAATGCCCTCGAGTTGGTGGCGGAGCGCACCCATGCCCATCCCGCTCTCCTCCAACAACTCAATCCGACCGTCGACTGGGCGGCGATCGCGCCCGCAACCACCGTGCTGGCTCCGGCCGTCAGGCTCATTTCCTTGCCGGGCAAGGCGGCTTTGCTTCATATCAGTCTCGAAGATCACGTTCTGGAAGCCCGGGATGAGGCTGGCAATCTGATCGCGCACTTTCCAGTCAGCATCGCCCGCGATGTCGCCAAGCGCCCGGCCGGCGAATTGCATGTGACAGTCGTGATTCCCAATCCTGATTACACGTTCGATCCCGAGGTCTTTCCCGAGTCCGAAGAAGCCCGGGAACTGGGACACAAACTGGTCCTTCCGCCCGGGCCCAACAACCCGGTCGGCATCGCGTGGATCGGTCTCGACCGTCCCGGCTACGGTATCCATGGCACCCCCACGCCCGAGCAGGTGGGCCGCACCGAGTCCCACGGCTGCTTCCGGCTCGCCAACTGGGACGCGCAGACGCTGCTGGATCTGGCCTGGGTGGGGTTGCCCGTCATCGTGGAACCCTGAGGCCGGATCCATGCAATTGCGGGCGATTCTCCTCGTGCGTTCGCGAACTGATTGGTGTGCGGGTGTAGGAAGCCCGCTTGCGGGCGATCATCGGTCGCAAGCGACCTTCCTACTCCTAGCCTGAGGCCAGCCCGTCATCAGTCCTGGTGATGCCACTGCTAAAGGTGATTAGCCACGCTTCGATCCACCGTGTAATCATGAGCCGGCGGACAAATGGCATATGGTTGGCCAGATGCCTAGCCACCGAAGACACGCCTGCCAACTGGCCACCGGCCTCCGGGAATCCCCTTGTGTCGCCATGGCCTGCGTGCTCTGTGTTTCACCTGATTTCTCCGTGCGCCCGGTGACCATTGCCGGCCTGACCACCTCTCCGTCATCGACTCTCCGCGGGCGCTGCCTGCTCCACCCATGATTGCCGCCACTCTTCCGACCCGGGCCAATGCCGACCTGATTGAGGAATACTATCGGCGGTGGCTCGAAAATCCCGACGCGGTCGACCCGACCTGGCGCGCGTTCTTTCAGGGCTTCACCCTCGGCCTGAGCGGGCAGATTCCCGTTCTCGCCGGCTCCGCTTCCGCGGCGCCCGCGCTGATCGACAGCCTCAAGCAGTCGCAAGTGCACAGCCTCATCTATCACTACCGCTCCATCGGCCACATCCAGGCCCATCTCGACCCGCTCAACGATCCGCCGCCGCCTTCTTCCCGGCTGGCACTCGGTGAGTTCGGTCTCGCCGAACCGGACCTCGAAACGTTTTTCGACGTCGGCCATTACCTTGACGGCGGCCAGATGCGCCTGGTCGATTTGATCGCCGGCCTGAAACAGACCTACTGCGGCCCCATCGGCGTCGAGTATCTCCACATCCAGGACACTGAGGTCCGGCGCTGGCTGCAGAACTATATGGAGCCGCGGCGCAACCAGCCTAATTTTGGGAAGGACCAGGAGATCCGCATCCTTCGTCGCCTCCACAAAGCTGAGGTTTTTGAGCATTTCCTGCAGACAAAGTATGTCGGCCAGAAACGATTCTCGCTTGAGGGCGGGGAGACCCTCATCCCGGCGCTCGACACCATTGTTGAACACTGCGCGGTGCTGGGCATCGACGAGATTGTTCTGGGCATGGCCCACCGCGGCCGGCTCAACGTCCTCGCCAATCTCCTGCAGAAATCTTTCCAGTTCATCTTCGAGGAATTCTCGGAGAACTTCGTCCCCGACACGGTGGAGGGCGACGGCGACGTGAAATATCACCTGGGCTACGAGGCGGTGCTCGACACCAGTTCGGGGCGGAAGGTCGAAGTCCGCCTGGCCGCGAATCCCTCGCACCTCGAGGCCATCGACCCGGTCGTGGAGGGCAAGGCCCGCGCCCGCCAGCGCCTTCGGGGCGACGGCGAACGCCGGCGCATCCTGCCGCTGCTCCTCCATGGCGATGCCGCGTTTGCCGGCCAGGGCACCGTCGCCGAGGTGTTGAACTACTCGCAACTGCCCGGCTATTGCACCGGCGGAACGGTGCACTTCGTCATCAACAACCAGATTGGCTTCACCACCCTGCCGGTCGAGGCTCGCTCCAGCCGCTATTGCACGGATATCGCCAAGACGATTGAAGCGCCGATTTTCCACGTCAACGGCGACGACCCCGAGGCCGTTTGTTACGTGGCTGGCGTTGCCCTCGATTTCCGGCAGCGGTTCCAGCGCGACGTCGTGGTCGACATGGTCTGCTACCGCCGCCATGGGCACAACGAATCGGATGAACCCGCGTTTACCCAGCCCCTGCTTTATCGCAAGATCGCCTCGCATTCGCCGCCGTCAGCGATTCTCAGTCGGAAACTGATCGCCGAAGGCACGATCACCGCTGCGGAGTCCGAGGTCATCAAGACCGAATACACGACGCTCCTCGAAGAGGCGCTCGTCCGTGCCCGCAAGAAGCTCGACCGCCAGATCGACGACGTGAAGCGCTTCGAGGGTTCCACCGCGGTTTTCCAGCACGCCAGTTTTTTCACGCCGGCGGCCACTGCCGTGTCCCCCGAATTATTGGGGACCTGCGTGCGCGGCCTGACCTGCGTTCCACCGACCTTCAAGCTTAACCCGAAGATCAAACGTTTCCTCGAGGGGCGCGCCCAGGCCTCCAAGGAAGGCGGCCCCGTCGACTGGTCCTTCGGCGAGGCACTCGCCTTCGGCACTTTGCTGCTGGAAGGCACGCCCGTACGCCTCTCCGGACAGGACAGCGAGCGCGGCACGTTCAGTCAGCGCCATGCGGTGCTCTTCGACCTCGACACCCACGAGCGCTACGTGCCCCTGCGCAACCTCGACGCCAAACAGGCGGAGTTTTGCATTTATAACTCATCGCTCTCCGAGGCGGGTGTCCTCGGCTTCGACTACGGTTACAGCCTCGATTTTCCCCAGATGCTTTGTCTCTGGGAGGCGCAGTTCGGGGATTTCGCCAATGGCGCCCAAACGATCATCGACCAATTCATCTGCTGCTCCGAATCCAAATGGCAACGGGTGAGCGGCCTCGTGCTTCTCCTGCCCCACGGGTACGAGGGACAGGGCCCGGAACATTCCTCCGCGCGGCTCGAGCGTTTCCTCCAGCTAAGCGCGGAAGGCAACTGGCAGGTGTGCAACCTCACCACCCCCGCGCAATTCTTCCACGCGCTGCGCCGCCAGATGCACCGTGATTTCCGCAAACCGCTGGTCGTGATGTCCCCCAAGAGCCTTCTTCGCCATCCCCGCGCCACTTCCCGGCTCGAAGAGTTCACCTCCGGACGCTTTCACGAGATCATCGACGATCCGCGCTGGACCGATGCCGCGCCCGAGGGCACGAGCCCGTGCCCCACCCCGGGGCAGGTCGAGCGCCTGATCCTCTGCTCCGGCAAGGTTTATTATGATCTGCTGGACTACCGCGAAAAGAACCAGATCACCGACGCCGCGATCGTGCGCGTTGAACAGCTCTTTCCCCTCCATCGCAACCGCCTGGCAGAACTCGTCGACAAATACGACGGCGCCACCGTCGTCTGGTGCCAGGAGGAATCGCAGAATATGGGGGCGTGGACCCATCTCGCGCCGCAACTGGAACATGTTTTCGGCCGCCAGGCGTTCTATGCCGGCCGCGATGCCAGCGCTTCGCCCGCCGTCGGCCACCTCGCGCGCCATCGGTACGAACAGGCCGCCTTGGTCCGCGCCGCGTTCGGGGTCTGAGATAATCTTGAAAAACGGAGCCGGGGAGCGAATCTCCCCCTCCGGAACCTGTTGTTCGCTCTCCTGCTCATGCCCATCCTCGACGTCAAAATTCCCTCCCTGGGCGAATCGATCTCCAGCGGCGTGCTCGCCAAGTGGCATGTGAAAGAAGGTGACTTTGTGAAAAAGGATCAGCCGCTCTTCGAGCTCGAAACGGACAAGATCACCTCAGAAGGCACGGCCGAAACCGCCGGACGCATCGCGCTCAAGGTGTCTGCCGGCTCCGAAGTCAAGATCGGCCAGCTGGTCGCCACCATCGACCCGGGCGAGCAGACGCCGGCCACCGCAGCAACCGGTCCCGCAGCTGCGACCGGACCTGCTCAGACGCCCGCGTCCGATCCCAGGGTTCCTCCGTCGGTGCGCCGCCTGGCCGCCGAAACCGGAGTGAATCCCGCCGGCGTGGTCGGCACCGGCAAGGGCGGCCGCGTGACCAAGGGCGATCTGCTGGCAGCAGCCGAAACCGGAAATCTGAAACCGGATACCGGAAAGACACCTGATGAGACCGGATACCGGAAACCGGAGACCGGAAAGGCACCGGCCGAAGCTATCCGGCCTCCGGTATCCGGTATCCAAAATCCCACGACTCCGCCTGTGGAATCTATCCGGTCTCCGGCTTCCGCTCTCCCAAATCGAACGACTCGCCGCAAGCTCACGCCGCTCCGGCAACGGCTGGCCCAGCGCCTGGTGCAGGCCCAGCACGAAGCGGCGATGCTCACCACGTTCAACGAGGTCGACATGTCCGCGGTGCGCGACCTCCGGGCGAAACATCAGGAAGAGTTCATCCGGAAACATGGCGTGAAACTCGGTTTCATGTCGTTCTTCGTCAAGGCGGTGGTCCATGCCTTGCAGGCGGTTCCGGCCGTCAATACCCAGATCGAGGGCGACACGGTCATCGAGAACCATTTCTACGACATCGGCGTCGCCGTCTCCACCGACCGGGGCCTCATGGTTCCCGTGCTCCGCGACTGTGACCGGGCGGGGTTCGCCGCGATCGAGCAGCAGCTTGCCGGCGCCGCGCAGAAGGCGCGCGAGGGCAAAATCACGCTCGCCGACCTCGACGGCGGCGTCTTCACGATCACCAATGGCGGCATCTTCGGATCCCTCCTGTCGACGCCGATTCTCAACGCGCCGCAGTGTGCGATTCTCGGCATGCACGCCATTCAGGACCGTCCGGTCGCGGTGAACGGTCAGGTGGTCGTCCGGCCGATGATGTATGTCGCGCTGAGCTACGACCACCGGGTGGTCGATGGTCGCGATGCGGTGACCTTCCTCGTCCGCCTGAAGCAGGCCATTGAGGACCCCGCCCGCCTGCTCCTCAGCGTGTGAAGCGCCGGCGCCCTGCCCCTGACCAGCCGCGGTCGCAACCAGACGGGATCACAGCAAACACGTGCCCAAGGTCATCCCAGATCCGCCAGTATTTGGAGGGCGGCGCGCCGTCGCCGCCAAAGACCTGAGCGGCACTGACGGAGCAGCGCCCTCCATTCGCATCGCCTGCTGGATGTTCGGGTCGCCCTAACAGATTCGTCCCAAATAATCTCATGGATTCATTTGACGTTGCCATCATCGGCGCCGGTCCCGGCGGCTACGTGTGCGCCTTCCGCGCCGCGCAGCTCGGCCTCAAGGTCGCGCTCATCGAGAAACGCCCGACGCTCGGGGGCACCTGCCTCAACGTCGGCTGCATTCCCAGCAAAGCGCTGCTGCAACTGAGCGAGCATTTTGCGTGGGCGAAGAACCAGGCCGCCTCCAGCGGCATCAAGTTGTCCGGAGTCGAGCTCGACCTGGCGACGTTGATGAAGAAGAAGGACGGGGTGGTGCAGAAACTCGTCGGGGGCGTGGCCCAACTCGCGAAGGCGCGCCAAGTCACCGTGTTCAGCGGGCAGGCCACGCTCGCCGGCAACGGCGTGGTCACCGTCGCCGCCTCCAGCCCGGGCGGGGCCGCCACCGAAATCGCCGCCAAGAACATCGTCATCGCCTCCGGATCCGTCCCCACTGACCTCTCGTTCCTGCCGTTCGACCACCAGACCGTCGTCTCGTCCGACGAGGCGATTGCCTTTGATGCCGTTCCCCGGCGTCTGGTCGTCGTGGGCGGGGGCGCCATTGGGCTCGAACTCGGCTCCGTGTGGTCCCGCCTCGGCTCCGCCGTGACGGTGGTCGAATTTCTTCCCAAGATCGCCGCCAGTTATGATGACGATGTCGTGCGCCTGCTGGCCCGCCTGCTCGCCAAGCAGGGCCTGAAGATTGAAGTCAACACCCGGATCACCGGGCTGAAAGAGCCGGCCCCGAGTCCGTCAGCGCCCGGAACCGGGTCCGCGGTCTTGCTGGCGGAACGGGACGGCAAACCACTCGAGTTCCCGGCCGACAAGATTCTTGTTTCGGTCGGCCGCCGCCCGGTTACGGAGAATTTGGGGATCGAAAAGCTGGGCCTCCAGCTCGACGAAAAGAAACGCATCCGCGTCGATGATCATCTGCGCACGTCCGTCCCCGGAATCTGGGCGATCGGCGATGTCGTCGCCGGCCCGATGCTGGCGCACAAGGCCGAGGAGGACGGTGCCGCGGTCGCCGAGTGGATCGCGGGCCACGCTGGACAAGTCGACTGGAACCTGGTGCCGGCGATCATCTACACCGATCCCGAGGTGGCGGCGGTCGGCCTCGGCGAGGACGGCGCCAAGGCGAAAGGCCTCGACGTGCGCATCGGGAAGTTCTTCTTCGCCGCCAATGGACGGGCCGTTGCCGCCGACGCCGCCGACGGTTTCGTGAAGATCATCGCCGACGCGAAAACCGACCGGATTCTCGGCGCGCAGATCATCGGCCATGGTGCGTCCGAACTCATCTCAGAGGTGGTCGCCCACATGGAATACGGCTGCAGCGCCGAGGACCTCGGCCGCACCATCCACGCCCATCCCACCCTCAGCGAGGCCGTGAAGGAAGCCGGACTGGCCGTGAGCAAGTCGGCCCTCCACGCGCTGTGATCGCTCACCGCGCCCGTCAGCTGCCCGGGCGCAATTGGGGGAAGAGCATCACGTCGCGGATGCTCTCGGCGCCGGTGAGCAGGATGCAGAGGCGGTCGATGCCCACGCCCATTCCGCCGGCCGGGGGCATGCCGTGTTCGAGCGCGAGCAGGAAATCCTGATCGATGTTCTGCTTCTCCTCCCCCGCCTGGGCCTCGAACATCTCGCGCTGCACCAACGGATCGTTCTGCTCGGAATAGGCGGGCGCAATCTCCATCCCGCCGATCGTGAGCTCGAACACATCGAGGGTCGTGGGATCCTCGCGATTGATCTTCGCCAGCGGACAGAGCTCCTTGGGCAGGTTGAGCACGAAGGTCGGCTGGATGAGGGTCGGCTCGATCCGCTTGGAAAAGATCTCGTTGGTGATTTCGAATTCCTCCCAATGCGGCTCGACCTTCAGGCCGAATTTCTCCGCCGCGGCGATCTTTTCCGCCTTGCTCCGGCCGAACCAGTCCGGATCGCCCGTCTCCGCGACGATCAGGTCCTTGTATTTCACCTCGCGCCATTCGCCACCAAAGTTGATGACCTGCCCGCTCGACGCGTGCTTGACCTCAAAGGTGCCGAGCACGTCGCGGCAGAGCGTCGTCAGCAAATCCCGGATCAGGATCATCATCCCGCGATGGTCGGAGTAGGCCTGGTAGACCTCGAGCATCGTGAACTCCGGGTTGTGCTTCCGCGAGATTCCCTCGTTGCGGAAGTTGCGCCCGATCTCGAACACGCGATCCCAGCCGCCGACCAGCATGCGCTTCAGGTAAAGCTCAAGCGAGATCCGCAGGAAAAAGTCGCAGCCGAGGGCATTGTGGTGCGTGGTGAAAGGCTTGGCCGCCGCGCCGCCGGCCACGGATTGCAGGATCGGGGTCTCAATCTCGATGAACTGGCGGTCTTCGAGAAAACGGCGGATCGCGGTCACGATCCGGCTGCGCTGCAACAGCCGCTGACGCGACTCGCCATTGACGATGACATCGAGGTAGCGCTGGCGGTAGACCTGCTCCGGATCGGTGAGCCCATGCCACTTCTCCGGCAGCGGGCGCAGCGACTTCGCCACGAGCACGCAACGCTCGACCCGCACCGTGATTTCGCCGGACTTCGTTTTGAACAGCGTGCCTTCGGTGCCGATGATGTCACCGAGGTCGAGTTTCCGGAACGCCGCGTAGGCGGCCTCGCCCACCAGGTCCTTCTTCACGTAAAGCTGGATGAGACCCTGCTGATCGAGGATCTTGACGAACTGGCTTTTGCCCATGTCGCGGATGATCAGCAGCCGGCCCGCGACCTTCACCGGTACGACGTTCTCCTGTCCTTCGACATAACCTTTGATCGCCTCCGCGGAGAAATGCGTCGGTGAAAAGGAGGCGCGAAACGGGTCGACGCCCGTGGCGCGCAGGTCCTGCAATTTCTTCAGGCGCACGGCATACTGGTCGTGGGTGATCTCGTTCGGAATCTCACTCATGGAGCCGCGCACGGTGCCATGCGGGAACCGTCTGGGCAATGGGAAACTGCGGCGCGCTGTGCGCTTGCGCCGGCCGGACGACCGCTCCATTCTCCCAGCCACTTACCCCGTGTCGAACCTCGTCCTGTCAATTGTGGTGAGCGCCTGCCTCGGCGCGCTGGTGGGCTTGATCCGTCAGTGGAGCGACCAAAAAGCGTCCCCCGGCGGAGAGGCGGACTTTGGCGGCGTCCGCACCTACACCTTCTGGGCCATCCTGGGCTGCGTCGCGGCCTTCCTCAGCCAAACCCATGCGGCGGCGGTGCTGCCGATCGTGCTCGCCCTCGTGGGTCTTCACCTCACCGCGCTGCATTTCAACAACCCGGCCAGTATCCACCCCGGCAGCACCACGTTCGCCGCGTCGCTTCTGACCTGCCTGCTCGGAGCCCTGGTGCAATGGGAGTACACGCAGGCGGCCATCCTCGTGGCCACCGCCACCGCCGTCATGATCGGCCTCAAGCAGCCGATCCACGCCTGGACCCGCGCCTTCACCGTCGATGACATCCGCGCCACGCTGCAGTTTGTCGCCATCACCGGCGTGGTGATGCCGCTCGTGCCCGACCGGAATCTGGGCCCGTTCGCTGCCTTCAATCCCTACTCGACGTGGTTGATGGTCGTGCTCATTTCCGGCATGGGATTCGCCGGCTACCTCATGATGCGCCTGCTCGGCGCCAAGGCGGGCATTTCCATCACCGGCCTGGTGGGCGGGCTCGCGTCCAGCACGGCCACCACCCTCGCGTTCAGCCGCCGCAGCAAGGATGACCCCACGCTCTCCACCAGCTTTGCGCTGGCCGTGATCATCGCCTGCACCATCATGCTCGCGCGCATCATCGTGGTGATTGGCGTCATCAATCGCGAGCTGGCGGTTTCGCTCATCGTTCCGTTTGCGCTGATGGCCGTGCCCGGAGTGGCCTTCGGACTGTGGGTCTGGCTGTTCGATCGTCCGACGGACAACGACGTGGCGACGCCCCGCCTGATCAATCCCTTGAGCCTCGGCATCGCCATCAAGTTCGGAATCATCTACGCCGTGGTCGCTTTCCTGGTGAAGGCCGCCACGCATTTCGATCTGCGGGGCGGGCTGTTGCCCCTCAGTTTCCTTTCCGGCCTCACCGACATGGATGCGATCTCGCTGCTCATGGCGAACAGCCGGAATGACGCGAGCGTCGCGCCGCTGCTCGCCACGCAATCGGTTATTCTGGCCGCGATTGGCAACTCCGTCTTGAAAGGTTGTTTTGCGCTCTCCCTCGGCTCGCCCCGCCTGCGGCGGCAGGTGGCCCTGGTGCTCGGGCTGACGATCGCCGTCGGCACCGCGAGCTTGTGGCTGGTGCGGTGAGCGCCGGTAGCCCGGATGTGCCGGCCGGCAGGCTGGGCCGGGGATCATCTACAGTCTGCACGCAGGCTATCGAGCAGAGTGCGAAACATCCGGGCTAGCAGTTGCGAGATTCCAACTCCTGGCCAATATCGTCCTTGCCATGGCTGCCGCAACCGAAGCTCCTCACCTGCCCGCGCCCGCTTCCGTCCGCCCGGAGCCGGCCGGCCCGGTTACCCTCGACTGGGGACGCACCCCTTACGCGGTCGCCTGGCGCCAACAGGAGGCATTGGTGGCACAGCGGCTCGCCGGCGAGGTCGGCGACACGCTCGTCTTCACCGAGCACGAGCCGGTGGTCACCCTCGGCGTCCGGCCGGGCGCCGCCCGCCATCTCGTGTGGGACCCGGCCGAGCTTGCCCGCCGCGGTATCGAGTTGGTGGAGACGAACCGCGGCGGCGACGTCACCTATCACGGTCCCGGGCAGATCGTCGGCTATCCCATCGTCAATCTGAAATCGCGCCAGGATCTGCATGCCTATCTGCGTTTTCTCGAGGAAGTGCTCATCCACTCGCTCGGCAGTCTCGGCCTCGCCGCCGGCCGGCGCCCGGGCAAGACCGGCATCTGGCTGGGTTCCCGGAAGATCGCCGCGATCGGCGTCGCGGTGAAGCGCTGGGTGACCTTCCACGGCTTTGCGCTCAACGTGAACAACGATCTCGGGCCGTTCGCCGGCATCGTCCCGTGCGGCATCACCGACGGCACCGTGACTTCGCTCCGGCAGGAACTGGGCCGGCCGTTCGACTCCGCCGAGGTTAAACAGGTGCTCGCGGCGGAGTTTTGGGCGCAGTTTAAGATTTTTCTGGCTGCGGACCGGTTAAAACCGGAAAGCGGAGACCGGATACTGGAGAGCTGAGATGTCAGACACGCGACGTTTTTTGCCGTTCGTCTTTCCCGTCTTCGATCTCCGCTTTCCCGATTTCCCGTTGACTATCCGGTTTCCGGTCTCCGGTCTCCGGTGTCCGGTTTCCCAGATCGGATTATCTTCCTCGCCAAACTCGGATTCCTGCCTTTCTTTTGGCCCAGAATGCAAATCCAGCGCAAGCCAACCTGGCTTCGGGCCAAGCTGCCGAATGGTCCCGGCTACACCGCGGTCCGTCAGCTCGTCGAAGGCCAGGGTCTGCATACCGTCTGCCAGAGTGCCCAGTGCCCAAACCTCGGCGAATGCTGGTCGCGCGGCACCGCCACGGTGATGATCCTCGGCAACATCTGCACCCGATCGTGCAACTTCTGCGCCATCCAGACCGGCCGGCCCACCGAATTGGATCTGGGCGAGCCGGCGCGGGTCGCCGATGCCGTGGCTCGCATGAATCTTCGCCACGTGGTGATCACCAGCGTCGCCCGCGATGAGCTCGCGGACGGCGGGGCCGGCGTCTGGGCCGCCACGATCCGCGCCGTGCGTCACCGCAATCCACAAACGGCCATCGAAGTTTTGGTGCCCGACTTCAAGGGCCACCTGCCGGACGTCGACACGGTGCTCGCGGCGCGACCGGATATTTTCAACCACAATGTCGAGACGGTGGAGCGGCTGCAGAAGCCGGTGCGGGTTCAAGCCCGCTATGACCGCAGCCGTGCCGTCCTCCGCCACGCCAGGACCCGGGGGTTCACCATCAAAACCGGGATCATGCTGGGTCTGGGAGAACGGCCCGAGGAGATCGAACAGACGTTGCGGGACCTTGTCAGCGACCAGGTGGAGATTCTCACCATCGGTCAGTATCTCCAGCCCACGAAGCAACATCTGCCCGTCGACCGCTGGGTGACGCCAGAGGAGTTTCAGCAGTGGAAGCAATTCGGCCTGTCGATTGGACTCGGCGTCGTGGAGAGCGGTCCGCTCGTGCGATCGAGCTATCACGCCGATGAGCAGTCGCGGAAGTACACCGGGCTGGACCACCTGAACACGCAGAACGCGCTGGCCTCCGCCTGAGGAGACGGGCGAGATTGGCCGCCCGCTCAGAGCACCCCGAAGATCTGCTGCAGGACGATTTTCAGATCGCGCACGGGGATATACTCCGCGCCCCGCCGTTGCACGAGGACCTTGGCGCGGTGTTGCGCCACCGAAGCTTCGTCCACCTTCAGGATCGTCACCCGGTCGATCGACTGCCCCAGGACTTCCATCGGCGTGAGCGGGCGCCAGGCGAACGGCAGGCCGGTCCAATCGCACTGGATCTCCCACCCGCCGACGGGTCCCGCCGGCAGCGGTGCGCGCAACAGGCTGGGATAACGCAGAACAAAATCCGGCACCCGGCGCGTCACAATGCGCAGCGTCACCTGGGCCTTCATCTGGTCGAAATAGTCCTGCAGATTGTCCACCCGGCGCTCGCGCCATTGGTTGAGAAAGTCGAGGGGATCGAATCCCATCAGATTGATGCCATTCCACAGCCCCTGTTCATTGGGGCTCCCGTAGCCCCGGCCGTCGTACCATCGCTGAAATTCGCGGGTGACCATCAGGCCGATTTCGAAATGCAAATGGGCCAGCTCGCGCGGTATCCGCGTCCCGCTCTTGGTGTGTCCCATGATGGCGATCGCCTGGCCGCGCTCCACGCGCCCGCCCTCCGTGATGCCCGGCAGCACTCTGGCGAGGTGGGCATAAAGCGTATAAACCGCCGGCGACGCCTCAGGGTGCTCCAGGACGATGTAGCGGCCGTAGTTGCTGTCTCCGGGCCGGTCGCTCACGTGGCGCACGACTCCCGACATCACGGCAAACACCTGGTCCGTCGGTTCGCCGCGCCGGTCGCGCCCCACCGGCTTGAGGTCGATCCCTTCGTGAAACTGCAGTCCCCCGCTCCGGACACAGCCGAAACAACCCGAGGTGGGCTCTCCCGACGCCGTGGGCTGGATAAAGACATTGATCGGCTGGCCCTCGGCCCAGGCCTGGTTGGGGGTCGGCCAGACGATTTCGAGACGGTCGTGGGCCGGCGTGGCAGGGCCGGCCGCCAGGGTGCAGGCAAGGACGAGGAAAAGAAGGCAACGCACAGGATTACCCGACTTCACTGACAGAAGACCGCCGGGCTGTTCAAACTGATTCGAACGCCTCCATGACCTGTCCGCCCACCGCGTCCGCCAGCAACCGTCCGCGCAGCGTGAGGCGCAGCGCGCCCCCCTCGGACACCGCCAGCCCTTCGTGCGTCAATCGTCCCGCCAGGGCCTCGACCTTTTCCCACGGCGCCTCCGGAAACCGCGCCCGCAGGGCCGGCAGCGCGACCCCCTCATTCATGCGCAGCCCGAAAATCAGGCTGTCCTCGGCCAGGACCCGCGGCGTCAATTCTACCGGATCCGTCCGCGCCCGCCGGCCCGCCGCCAGCTCGGCGCGCCACCGGTCCAGGTCCGCCACATTGGAGCTCCGCCAGCCCGCGTATTGCGACGCCGCGGATGGCCCGAGCCCGACCCATTCCGCCATGCGCCAGGTATTCATATTATGGAGACAGGCGTGGCCGGCCCGCGCGAAGTTCGAGATCTCGTACTGCGCATAACCCGCCGCCTCGAGCCGCTCCCAGGCCGCGGTGTAGAACGCCGCCTCCGCCTCCGCGTCGGGACGCACCCGGCCCTGCGCGAGTTTGACAAAGAGCGCCGTGTCCTCCTCGAAGGTCAGGCAATAGGTGGAGAGGTGATCGGACTGGAGTTCCAGCGCTGCGGCCAGGTCCGCCTGCCAGGCGGCCAGCGTCTGGCCCGGGATGGCGAAGATCAGGTCGAGATTGACGCTGGCAAAACCGGCGGCGCGTACCCGCGCATAGGCCTGCAGCACCTGCGGCCGGGTGTGCTGTCGGCCCAGCGCCTCCAGCAACGCCGGTTGGAAGCTCTGCACGCCCAGCGAAATGCGAGTCACCCCCAGATCCTTCAGCACCGCGAGGCGCTGCGGCGTCACCGAGGCCGGCGCCAGCTCGACACTCCACTCCCTCGGATCACCGCCCCCCTGCCGCCGGACGATTTCACCCAGCTCGGCCAAGGCGCGCGGCGCCAGCATTCCCGGCGTGCCGCCGCCCCAGAAGACGGTGTCCACCGGGCGGTTCCACTCCACCAGAGCAGCCTCGCGCGCGGCGCCGGCCAGGAACCCGCGCACGGCTTCCGCGGTCGGCTGGGTCTGGTAAAAAGCGCAATAATCACAGGTGTTCGCGCAGAACGGCACGTGCATGTAGAGGCCCAGTGGCGGCGGGCCCTGAGCTTTTGCTTGCGCTGGAGCGAGTTCGAGCATTACAACAGCCGCTGACTTCCCTTCCGAAATCCAATCCACATGACACGTCTCCCTCACGCGAGAAGAATATTCGCCGGCTTCGCCGCCGCCGCCAGCCTGCTCCTCCTCGCGGGCTGCAATCTTACGATCACCAACCTCACGGCGGACCTGTTCCCCGAGAACCCTTCGCAACTTTACACGATCACCGTGCGGGTGAAGCCGACCGCCCGGGAACTGGACCACTCCAGCCTGCAAGTCAGCGTCATCATCGACGGGCAGGATCAGCCGATGAAGAAGAGCGCCGAAACGAACGACGTGTACGAATTCGACTATCAGCTTCCGGCCGGGCGCGACGAAGCGGCTTATTATTTCCTCGCCCGTTATCGCTTCAATTCGGATACCCCGGATAAAGCGAACGAGATGTATTCGGATGTTCATCACTTGAGGGTCGAGCGGCGCTACGCCCGGCCCATCGAGGCCAACCGCGGACCGGTCGGCGCGCGGGTGGCCATTGTCGGCCGCGGTTTCACCCCGCAGGATGTCGTCTACCTCGACGCGACCCGGGCGCGCACGGTTTACGAGTCGCCCAGCTCGCTCAGCTTTTTCGTTCCGGCCGTCGAGCCCAATCGCAACTACAATGTCGCCCTCGGCGGCGGCGGCAGCACCTTGTCGGTCGGCACGTTCCACGCCGACGCGACGGGCGCGACCGTTTCACCCGGCGCGCTCATGCTCCGCACCGGCGAAAGCCAGACCGTGACGTTCACCGTTCCCTTGGCGGCGCCGCAAGGCGGCCTCCTGCTCGACGTCACCACGGATATTCCCGAGAGCGTCATCATGCCGGAAGTCGTCGTCCCCGAGGGTTCGACGAATGTCGTGGTCACCATCCAGGGCGGCAAGCCGGGCGCGGGCGCCCTTTACCTGAAGGGCTTCGCCCAGGGCGAGATCACGGTCCCGGTGACCGTCTCGGCGCGCTAGCCCGCATATTTCACAGTCTTCGCCATCGCTACGATCATTCGTCTGCTAACGGTTCCAATGGTGGCGATCGTCAAGGGAGATGCGGGCTAATGCAAAACCGCCCCTCCGAAAAGAGACCATGCGACCGCGCCGGCTGAGAAAAGACAGCCGGCCCAGGAAAGCCTCAGAACCTTGCCGGTCTCCCTGCGGAGCGTTCCGGGGGGCGGTTTTGCCGGTAGTCCGGATGGGCCGGCCGGCCGGCTGGGCCGGCGGATCATCTACCGTCTGCCCGCAGGCTAGCGAGCAGAGTGTGAAACATCCGGACCAGGCAATTCCAACCGCACGACCACCGGCCGGTGGTCGCTGGCTTCGCGCACCCCCGGACCGCCGTAAACGCGGGCCCCGCCGGCGGGCAACGCGGGCGCCAGCCCGGGGGACACGAGCACGTAGTCGACCCTCGAATACGTGTCGTCTTTGTGATAGTAGTAGGTCCAGGCCTCGCCGTTCGCGTCGGTCGCCGGCGCCAGGGTCGCGATCAACGTCGTCCCGCGCCGGGTGAGCAGGCGCAACGGCTTGCTGTTGCGCACGTCGTTGCAGTCGCCCATGATTACGAACCGCGCGGCCACCGGGTCCGGGAAGCGACGCAGCACGTAGTCGCGGACCGCCGCCGCCTCGCCGGCCCGGAACGTGGCCGCGTTGGGGTCGTCGGGGCGTTCGGTGAAGCGGCTGTGCAGATGCACCACGAACAACGTCAGCTCGGTGCCGTCGACCGTCACGGCGACCTCGAGCAGGCCGCGTTTGACCTTCGCCCGGCCACCGCCATAGGGGAAGTCCAGATCGGCCTGCGCCTGCACGCGACCCAAGGGGAGCCGCGACAGCACCGCCACATGCCGGTCAACGTCGACCGCCTCCGCCAGCGTCGCGTGGGGATAGTCCAGCCCCTCCGCCCGCAGATCGCGCCGCAGTTCCTCCAGGTACCCGGCCGGACCCATCTCCTGCAGTGCCAGCACGTCGGCGTCGAGGGCCCGGATGACCGCTCGCAGGGCGGTTTTGGCCGGCTCCGGTTTGGGGTAGGCCGGCCGGTAGCCATCGTCGACCCGGCGATCGGCGGCGACGTAGTTCTCCACGTTGTAGGTGGCGACCGTGATGGACCCGGCGCGGGCGCCGCCGGCGACCATCGTCCCAGCCAGCAGGGCCGCCAACCACCGGCCGACTGCTGCCTGCCCGCGCCCTTTCATCGCTGCGCTTTCCGCTGCCGCCTCAGCCCGCCCTGGCCAGCGCCTGCTCCCGTTCCACCACGGTGGGGTGGGAATAGTAGAAACCGCTGTAGAGCGGATGCGGCGTGAGATTGCTCAGGTTCTTCTGCGCCAGCTTGCGCAGCGCATCCACGACCGGCGCGGCGCCGCCCACCGCCTGGCGGGCAAAGGCGTCGGCTTCGTACTCATGTCTTCGCGACAAAAGGTTGAACCCCGGCGAGAACCAGAACGTCACCAGGCCGCCCAGCAGTCCAAACAGCAGGAAGGTCGGCGCCAGGTCGCCGGCGGGAAAACCAAAGGCGCCATTGAACCAATCGCCGCGCGCCAGCCAGGCCACCAAGGCAAAGCCGCCCAATTGGAGCGCGGCCGCCATCGCCAGCATCTTCGGGACATGTCCCCGCTTGTAATGCCCGATTTCATGGGCCAGCACCGCCGCCAATTCCCCGGGCGTGAGCTGGGCCACGAGCGTGTCGTAGAGCACGATGCGGCGGAACCGCCCGAAACCGGTGAAGAAGGCGTTGGAATGGGCCGAGCGTTTGCTGCCGTCCATCACTTGGATCGTTTGCGCGCGGAACCCGGTGCGGTCCGCCAGCGCGAGCAACTGCGTGCGCAGGTCGCCGTCCGCCAGCGGCGTGAGTTTGTTGAACCACGGCAGAATGAACTTGGGATACAGCACCATCATCAGCAGCTGAAATCCGAAGAGGAGCCCAAACCCCCAAAGCCACCACGTGCCGCCGGCCCGGCGCACCAATCCGAGCAGTCCCCACAGAACGGGAAATCCGATCCCCAGCATGAGCACCAGTTCCTTGGCTTTGTCCACCGCCCAGAGCCGGAACGTGCTTTGGTTGAAACCGAATTTCGCCTCCAATCGGAACTGGCCCCACCACTCGAACGGGAGGCTGGGCAGGCTGAGCAGCACCCCCACGCCAAGCAAATAGCATGCGCCACTCCAGGCCGCGCGCGGCGCCCATTGATGGAAGAGTGCGTCCAGTCCGGGCAGGGCGCCGCTAAAGATCACCCCCGCCAGCACCGCCGCCGCCCACGCCTCTTCGATCGAATCCAACCAAAGTTTCGCCCGGGTGTACGCCACGGAACGGACATAAGTCGGACCATCCATGATGGCAGCAACCGCGAGGGGCGGCTCGCCCGAATGGCGGCGCAAGGCGGCGCCATTCAGGGCGTTGAGTCCAAGTTGGGCCACCAGCCGCCCTCCGATCAGGATCGCCACGATCGTAAGCACCATGGCGTCACTCCAACGGCTTTCCCGCCCCGGGCGAAGCCAAATTTTCGCCTCCGGGCAGGTCGCGAAGAGAAAGCATTGAAATCCCAGCGCTGCCGCCCATGGTAGCGCAGCGTGGATGCCGAAAACCAGACCGCCAAGCTCACCTTCGAGGCGGCGCTCGCCAAACTCGAATCGATCGTCGAATCGATGGAATCCGGGGACGTGCCGCTGGCCGAGCTGCTCGCGCAGTTCGAGGAGGGCAACAAATTGCTCCAGTTATGTGAGTCGCGACTGAAGGACGCTGAGATCAAGATCGAGCAGCTCCGGAAGCAGAAGGACGGCGTGGCCTTCGTTCCGTTCGAGACGGAACGCGGCAATTGATCGGAATGCGCCGACATGCCCTCCGAACCCGGAATGAATTCCTCCGCTTCCGCGCCCCCCGACACCGCCCCCCCGGTCCCGAAGCTGCTGGATGAAATCCGCGGCCCGACCGACGTGAAGGTCCTCCCAGCCGATCAGCTGCCGCGCCTGGCCGCGGAACTGCGGGAGGAGATCATCGCCGCCACGTCGCTCAACGGCGGCCATGTCGCCCCCAACCTGGGCGTGGTGGAACTCACGGTGGCGCTGCACCGGGTCTTCAACACGCCCGAGGACCAGTTTGTCTTCGATGTTTCGCACCAAGGCTATGCCCACAAGCTTTTGACCGGCCGCAAAGGCGACGCTTTCCGCCGGTTGCGCCATTCCGGCGGCCTGAGCGGCTTTCTCTGCCGGACCGAGAGTGCGCACGACAGCTACGGCGCCGGTCATGCCGGGACCGCCCTGTCCGCCGCCTTGGGGATGGCCACGGCGCGGGACCTCCGCGGCTCGCACGAGCACGTGGTCGCCATTTGCGGCGACGCCGCGTTCACTTGCGGCATCACGATGGAGGCGCTGAACAATGTCGTCGCCTGCACCAAGCGCCTGATCGTCATTCTCAACGACAACGAGTGGTCGATCGCCCGGAACGTCGGGGCGATGGCAAAGTATCTCAACCGCCTCAGCACCAGCTCCACCTACAACCGGATCCACCACGACCTGGAGAAATTCTTCACCGGACTGCCGCATGGGCCGGAAATGCACCGCCTGTGGCTGAAATGGAAACGCGAAACGAAGGACTTCTTCGTCGAATCCAGCCTGTTCGAGAAATTCGGCCTGCGCTACCTCGGTCCCATCGACGGGCACAACATCGACGAGCTCATCAAGAACCTCGAGTTCGCCAAGAACAGCTCCGAGCCGATCCTGTTGCACGTTCTGACCAAGAAAGGATTTGGCCTTGAGGCCGCGCTGAAGGCTCCAGAGAAATTCCACGGCTTGGGTTCGTTCGATCCGGCAACGGGCGAAAGCCGGCCTCCCGCTGCCGGGACGCCGCCCAATTTTCAGGATGTCTTTGGCCAGGCGCTCGTGCGCTTCGCCCAAGCCGACCAGCGGATCGTCGGCATCACCGCCGCCATGCCAAGTGGCACCGGCCTTTCCCGCCTGGCGGCCGAATGTCCCCGCCAATTCTTCGACGTCGGCATCGCCGAAGAGCATGCCGTGCTTTTCGCCGCGGGCCTGGCCGCCAAGGGCCTCAAGCCGGTGTGCGCCATCTACTCGACCTTCCTCCAGCGCGCCTACGATCCCATCATTCACGATGTCTGCCTGCAGAATCTGCCCGTGGTCTTCTGCCTCGATCGCGCCGGGCTTTCCCCCAACGACGGACCCACGCATCACGGGCTGTTCGATTTCGCCTTCCTCCGGTGCGTGCCCAATGCCGTGGTCATGCAACCGAAGGACGAGGACGAACTCGTCGACATGTTGCACAGCAGTCTGCTGCACAACGGACCCGCGTTCATCCGCTACCCGCGAGGCGCGGGCTGCGGCGTCCCGTTGAAGGCCGAGCCATCCGCCCTGCCCCTCGGCCGGGCGGAGCTCCTGCGGCCCGGCTCGGATCTGATGATCTGGGCGCTGGGCCCCATGGTGCGGGAGGCGATCATGATCGCCGAAAAGCTGGCGCTCGAGGAGGGGCTGTCATGCGGCGTGGTCAACGCCCGCTTTGTCAAGCCGCTCGACCGGACGCTGCTCCTTAGCCAGGCGGCGTGCCTGCCCCTGCTGGTCACGATGGAGGACCATGTGCTCGCCGGCGGTTTCGGCAGCGCCGTGCTCGAGGCGCTCCAGGAAGCGGACTGCCAGGTCGCAGTGGAGCGTATCGGCTGGCCGGACGCCTTCGTAGAACATGGCAGCAGTGTCGAAGACCTGCGCGCCACCTGTGGCCTGTCCTTCGACGACTTGTACCGCCGGGTGAAGGCCCGGTGCCGGCAACCCAGCGCCACCCCCATCGCCCTGGACGCCTAGCCCGTGAGTCTCCGAGCGTGGCGGAGCCGCAACCAAAGGTGGCGACGGTCTGTGACCGGCGATTTCGCCAGTCGAAGACTGGCGCTACTTGACCATCCAGCCTGCCGAAAAGGCCTTCACCGGCAAGGGGGGTGGTTCGCTGGAGGGCGCTGCGCCGTCAGCGCCGGATTAGATAATCTCGGTGCCGACCACCGCCTCGGCCGCCTGCGCAGCCGCACCGAACAACTCCCGGCGCAGAGCCGCGTCGCGCCTGCGGTCGGTTCGCACCTCCAGGACGCGCAGGCCGGTCTTCGGCAACTCCGAGGTGAGCGCGGTCAAATGTGCCCGGTCCCGCACGAGGAGATGCTCGGCTCCGTAGGCGGAACAGAGTCGTCCGAAATCCACTACCTGCGGCATGGCGAAAAACTCTTCAAAGGGCGGATCGAACTTTGCCACGGGCAGCATCTCGAAGATCCCGCCGCCCCGATTGTTGATCAGCACGATCGTCAGGCTGCCCTGCAACTTCGGCCGCAGTAAAAAGCCATTCGTGTCGTGCAACAGCGCCAGATCGCCGGCCAATAACACCGCCGGCTGGTTGCCATGGGCCACTCCCAGCGCGGTCGACAGGGTGCCGTCGATGCCATTGGCGCCCCGGTTAAAATAGGGCCGGCAACCGCGGTCGTTCGGTTGCCAAAAGAACTCCACATCCCGCACCGGCATGCTGTTGGCCACGAAGATCGGCGTTCCCGGCGGCAGATGCTGGGAGAGCAACCAGCTGACGCTGCCTTCGAAAAAGTCGTCGAGGGTCGAGAGCCGGTCGCCGAGGGCGTGGCCGGCGGCGTGATCCGCGCGAGACCATTCAGCCGCATAGGCCGCGGGTTCGCACCCGTTCCCCGGGAAATCCGCCGCCAGCGCCTCGACGCTGCAGCGCAGATGCCGGGTCCGGCCGTGGAGCGGATCATGGTTCCGGCTGTCGGCCGCGACGATCCACGTTTCCGCATCCGCGCCCCGCAGCCACTGGCGCAATTGCCTGCTGGTGGGCCAGTCGCCCAAGCCCAAAACCACCTCCGGCTTCAGCCGTGCCGCCACAGCAGCTGAACGCAAGACCGCGTTGTAATTGACCACCCATCGCGGGTTCGCCGTCGCGTGATTGCGCAGCGGATTGAGTCCGTCCGCCAGAACGGGCCAGCCCAAGGCCGCGGCGAGCCGGGCCACCGCTGCGCAGTACGCTCCCGGGTCGGCCGGTTGCGCCGGGCCGGCCACGATCACTCCGCGCTGCGACCCGTGTAGGAGCCTGCTCGCAGGCGATTCTGCTCCCGATTTCGCGAGCAAGCCCAATCCTTCAATTGCACAGCTCGATCTCAGGCCCTCGCCACTTCCAATGGCTACCGGCCCCACGTGCGAGAAAAATGTTTCGGGATCGATTGCCTCCCGCAATTTCTCCGCCAGCCCGTCCTCCACCGGCGGCAACGGATCCCGGAATGGCGCGTTCAGATGGACCGGTCCGGCGAATGGACACTGCGTTCGTTCGAAGGCGTGGGCGATGCTCTGGCGCGCATACTGCAGCAGTTCGAGCTTCGCCTCGGGCACGGCCAGTTCGTGATAATAGTTCACGTAGCCGCCATAGAGTTTCTGTTGATCGATGGTCTGCCCCGATCCGCACTCGCGCATTTCCGGCGGCCGGTCGGCCGTGATCACCAGCAACGGCACGTTGCTCTCATGCGCCTCGATGACGGCCGGCAAAAAATTGGCCGCCGCCGTTCCGGACGTGCAGACCAGCGCAGTCGCCCGGCGATGCTGGCGCGCCAAGCCCAGGCCAAAAAACGCCGCGGAGCGCTCGTCGAGCACCGGGATCGCTTCGATCTGCGGATGCCGCGCGAACGCGAAGGTCAGCGCCGCTGAGCGCGAGCCCGGGCAGACGATCGCGTGGCGCAGCCCCAGCCGCGCCAGCGTTTCCACGACGACGCTGCACCAGAGGCTGTTCGTGTTGCGGAAATCAAGGGAGGAAACAGGCATCGGCCCCCATTGAAAACGATTCTGCGCCGCTGGCCAGTTTTCTTGCGCCCAACTCGTGTGGCGGCATGGGCTCCGATTCTCCGGCAGGAGAACTCAATGACGACCAGACCATGGTCTTTTGTCTTGAGGAACGGTCGCGCGACCCCACGGGCGAGACGCCCGTGCCAGAAGAGACTCGTTCCAAAACAAAAGACCCTTGCCGGCAGACTGCCTGCGGCATTTTTTCTCTCGATTCAGGCGGCGCCGGGCGCTAGCTGCCTTAGCTGCCAATCGGCCTCAAGGAATAGTCAAGCGGTGTGCGCCGACCAACCTTCGCCCCATCTCGCTTCAATGCGTTCCGGTTCCCCTGCCCTGCCGTTACCCCATGGCCGGCTTTTCGCCTCCTGGTCCGCCCTGGCAATCCTGGCGAGCCTGTTCGTCGGCTGCGCCCATGCCCCGCGCAATGTCCCGCTCGTCCGCAGCGATCCCACGGCGGGTTACCGGGTCCAAACCGCGCTCGGTCGGTCGGATGGCTCCGGCTTGATGGTGGCCCTGTTCTTCTCTGGCGGAGGCACCCGGGCGGCGGCGTTTTCCTACGGCGTGCTCCGCGAACTCGCGGCCACCCGCGTCGCCAGCGACCGCCGGATGCTCGATGAGGTGACTACGATCAACGCGGTCTCCGGCGGGAGTTTCACGGCGGCTTACTACTGCCTCTATGGCGACCGGATCTTCAAGGATTACGAAACGCTTTTCCTCAAGCGCAACGTTCAGGGCACCCTGTTCCGCCGCTGTCTGTCGCCGATCAACAGTGCGCGACTCTTGTCGGATTACTTCGGACGCAGCGATCTGGCGGCCGAGTATTACGACGAACTGCTCTTCCATGGCGCCACCTTCGGCGACCTCGCCAAGACTGGCGGGGCCCGGCCATTCCTGGTCATCAATGCCACCAATATCTCCACCAGCACCCCGCTGCAGTTCACGCAGGATCAGTTCGACCTGATCGGTTCCGATCTCAGCCGCTACCCGATCTCGCGCGCCGTGGCCGCTTCGTCCGCCGTGCCGCTGCTGTTCACCCCTATTACCCTCAAGAACTACGCCGATCAGGTGCCGGCCGCCGATTCCTTTCTGCTCCAGTCGACCGGTGGGTCCGACGTCTTTGCCGGCTACCGGGCCGCGCTCACCGAGACCTCCCGCAGTTATCGCAATGTGGTGAAACAGCCCTACATCCACCTGATGGACGGCGGGCTGGCTGACAACCTGTCCCTGCGGAATCTGCTGGATGCGGTGACGCTCTCCGGGGGCTGGGAATCCGTGCTGGAACGCCTGCGGAGGCGGGGAATCACCAAACTCGCGATCATCGTCGTCGACGCCTCGGTGGAAGGCCGGCAGGACTGGGCGCACCGCGAGGAGATCCCCGGAATCGTTTCGGTTGTGATGGCGCTCAGCAACTCGTCGATCAACCGTACGAACAAGCAGACGGTCGCCTTGGTCGAGGACAGCCTGGCCCTCTGGCAGGCGCAGCGGGCGGCGCAACGGATCGGGACCGATGACCAGCCGAGGATCTATTTTATCCGCGTGGATTTCCACGCGAGTCAGAATTCCGCCGAGCGCGCCTTTTTCGACACGGTTCCGACGAGTCTCTTCCTACCGCCGGACATGGCCGACCGGCTGATCGAGGGCGGGCAACGCCTCCTGCGCGAGTCACCTGCCTACCAGGGCCTGCTGAAGGACGCGGCGGTCGATCAGTCCGCCCGCATCGCCCGTCCCGTTCCCGCGCTCTCGCCTTAGTTCGAACGATGCAGTTGTAGGAGCGAGCTTGCTCGCGATTGCTGAAGGACAATCGCCTGCGAGCAGGCTCCTACATCATGCGCCAAACGGTTTGCGACATGACGAGGGCGGTCGCGGTCCAACTGCCCTGTCCCTCCTCAATCGGCCAACGCTTCGACGAGCGCCTGGAATTTCAGTTCCGTCTCGGCAAACTCCCGTTCGGGGTCCGAACCGGCCACAATGCCGCCGCCCGCGTAGAGCCGGGCGCGCGCGCCGTCGATCAGCGCCGAACGGATGCCCACGAGAAACTCGCCGCCCCCGCGGTGATCTACCCACCCCACTGGGCCGCCGTAGAGTCCCCGCGAAAATCCCTCGAGCTCCCGGATGTGCGCACACGCAGATTCGCGCGGCGAGCCTCCCACCGCCGGAGTGGGATGCAATCGGGCCAGCACGTCGAGCAGGCGCACGCCCGGCGGCAACGCAGCGCTCACCGGCGTGTGCAGGTGCTGCACGTTGGCCAGGCGTTTCAGTCCGGGCCGGTCGGCATGCACCAACGGCACTCCGAGCGGCGCCAGCCGCCGCTCGATCGACGCAACCACGTGGCGGTGTTCGCGCAGTTCCTTGTCGTCGACCAGCAACGCTCCCCCCAGCGCCGCGTCCTCGCTCGCCGTGCGCCCGCGCGGCGCCGAGCCCGCGAGTGCCTCGGTCAGCAACGTCCCCTGCTCCACCCGCAGCAACCGCTCCGGGCTGGCGCCGATGAAACTCTGCCCGCGGCCGTTGGCGAAAGAGAACGCGTAGCAATCGGGGAAGCGCTGCCGCAGCGCGTTGAGCACCTTCAAGGGATGCAGGGTGCCAGCGGCGGTCAGTACCCGGCAGCGGGCGAGTACGATTTTCTCGAACCGTCCCTCCGCAATCATCCCCACCGCCCGGGCGACGGCGGCGCGGTAATCGCCCGTCTCGCTGGTCGTGGGAGCGTTGGCCGTGGCACGGGCGTCCCGCCCGTGGTCTCTGTTCGTGGCCCATGCATTGAGTGGCATGGGCGTCTCGCCCATGTCAGGATGACTTTCCAATCCCACGGGCGGGACGCCCGTGCCACTTCTTTCCCCATAGTCAAATGCCCGGAACTTGCCATGGGCGCGCCAGACCTTGGACGTCAAGGCATCGAGATCGGCACCTGGCTCCACCAGGAGATTGGCGACGGCCAGCGTGCGCCCGTGCGCGCGCGATACCTGCCAGCGCGGCACGAACAGCCGGACCGCCGGGAACGGCTCACCGATCTCCACGTCGTCGAAAAAGGAATACGCCCCGAAGAAATGCGGCCCGCCAAACGGCCGGCTCGTGTCGCCGACGGCGACGGTGCGGGCCAGCACCTCATCGATGAAGCGTTGCCCGGCCACGAAGCGGTCCGCCCCGGCCGCCGCAAATGTCAGCACGGCCTCGGCGCCCGCCACCGCCCAGTCCTCGGCTGGCCGCTCGGCGTAGAAGTGCATTTCCCCCTCCTCGAAAATGGATTCCAACACCGCCAAGGGATCGAGCGGCGCGACCTCGAGTGAAATGCTGGCGAGCCGCGGCCGGGCATCCTGCTCCGCCGCCGTCCGGCAGCGCGCCAGAAAGGCCCGCAACGCCTCCGGCGTGGCATTGGCGGCAGGGTCGAGGGGAAGGATGGTCATGCGCAGCGCTAAGCGTTAAGCGTTAAGCGCAAAGCTTCAAGCTCAGCCGGATTCATGCGATTGCCGGCCATTCTCCTTCGGCGCCAGCGAACCGATCTGTGTTCCGGTGAAGGAAGCCCGCTCGCCCATTCGACCGGCTCAGTCGTATCTATTCAAAAAACCCCACCATCACTCGTAGGCATCACGCCATCAGGTGATCGATGTAGGAGCCTGCTTGCAGGCGATTCTACCCTCGGCATCGCCTGCAAGCAGGCTCCTACATTTTGCATCGTTACGGCTCAGGGCCCCGAGCGTGTCGAGGGGCGGGCGATGATCGGTCGCTGATTCTGCGTTTTCATCGACGAAACCGGACAGCCAAGTAGCGCCAGTCGCGGACTGGCGAGATCGCCGGTCGGAGACCGGCGCCACCTTTGGTTGCGGCTCTGCCGCGCTGGGAAACATCCGCCCTAGAGCTTGGGGCCCGCCGGCGGCTTCTCCGGCCGCGGAAACAACACGAGGCCGGGCTGCAGTTTCGCCCCGGTGAGACCCGAGCCCCACTGAAGTTCATCGCTCCATTTCGGCCCGGGCGTGTGGCCCAAGGCCGCATGGACTTTGGCGGTGGTGCCCGGCATCACCGGCGCGAGCAGCGTCACCCCCAGCCGCAGCGCCTCGGTCATCGTGGCCAGGGAAGTGCGCAGCAAGGCCTGGTCGGCCGCCTCGGCCGACTTCGCGAGTTTCCACGGCGCCCGCTTCTCGATATAGCCGTTGATCGCCTTGATGAAGGTCAGCGTGCGCTCGAGCGCCGCGTGAAACTGGAATCCTTCGCACAGAGAGATGGCCTCGTCGCGGGTCCGGTTCCACAGCGCCAGCAATTCCTGCTCGGGCTCTGCGCCGGCCTCGGGCGCCGGGACGACTCCGCCCGCATAGCGTCCCGCCATGTTGAGGGTGCGGTTGACCAGGTTGCCCAGGTCGTTCGCCAGGTCGCTGTTGTAGCGGCTGAGGAAGAGTTCGACCGAAAACTCGCTGTCTTGGCCGACGTTCATCTCGCGAATGAGAAAGTAGCGGAAAGCGTCCACTCCGAAGCGGTCGATCAGGTCGAGCGGATTGACCGTTTCGCCGGTGCTTTTTGACATCTTCTGGCCGCCCTTGAGCAACCACCAGCCATGCACCAGCAGCGACTTGGGCAGGGCAATG
>Ga0182011_10000651_pt1 | contig 30331 bp, 24 predicted proteins | sample 711E1DmetaG_FD_120481 | JGI IMG/M metagenome (GOLD analysis project Ga0182011, IMG submission 120481) | Permafrost microbial communities from Stordalen Mire, Sweden - 711E1D metaG | ecosystem: Environmental > Terrestrial > Soil > Wetlands > Permafrost | place: Sweden: Stordalen | collected...
ATCGAACACTTTTGTTCGGATAGCCGCGTGCGGACAGACCAATGAACATTTATTACACTGAATGCAGATGTCCATTTCCCACACGGGAATTTCGAGAGCAATATTCCTCTTCTCCCATTGTGCTGTCGCTGTCGGGAAGGTGCCGTCGTTCGGCATTGCAGAAACAGGAAGCAGGTCGCCGTCGCCGGCTATAATTTTTGCTAAAACATTTTTGACAAAGTCGGGTGCTTTATCGGAAACGACGGGCGGCATTTCAATCGTGCTCGTGACGCCGGAAGGAATTTTCACTTCGAAGAGATTCGCAAGTGTCTGATCGACTGCCTGATAATTTTTTTCGACGACCGCTTCGCCTTTTTTGCCGTACGTCTTTTGAATGGAATATTTAATCGCTTGAATTGCTTCTTCTTTCGGCAGGACGCCGGAAATAGCAAAGAAGCAGGTTTGCATAATCGTATTCACGCGGCTTCCCATACCGGTTTTCTTCGCTACGTCGTAGGCATCGATGACAAACAGTTTCATCTTTTTATCGATAAGCTGTTTCTGAATATGGCGCGGCAAATGGTTCCAGACTTCATCCTTGCCATAAAGGCTATTCAGCAGGAACGTGCTGCCGGGAATTGCCGCCTGCAGCACATTGAACTTTTCGAGGAAGAACCATTGATGGCACGCAACAAAACTTGCGCGGTCGATGAGATAAATGGAATGAATTGGGCGTGGACCAAAACGAAGGTGTGATGTCGTTGTGGAGCCGGACTTCTTTGAGTCGTAGACAAAATACCCCTGTGCGAAGTTCTCTGTATCTTCGCCAATGATCTTAATAGAATTCTTATTAGCTCCAACGGTACCATCGGCGCCTAAACCATAGAAGATTGCGCGAACAACATCATCTTTTTCAACACTGAAATTCGGATCATAAGCCAAACTTGTATGGGAGACATCATCGTTGATGCCGACAGTGAAATGATTCTTCGGCTGCGGCTTTTTCATTTCGTCGAAGACTGCTTTTACCATGGTCGGTGTAAATTCTTTAGAGGATAATCCGTATCGGCCGCCAATAATGCGCGGCATAGATTTGAAAGATGTTTTCCCTGCGGCGAGGGATTCGTTCAATGACGTGATGACGTCAAGATACAGCGGCTCACCGACAGCGCCGGATTCTTTCGTGCGATCCAGAACTGCTATATTCTTCACCGTGGCAGGCAGCGACTTTATAAAATGCTCGATGGAGAAAGGACGATAGAGGCGAACTTTTAATAAACCGACTTTTTCACCTTTCTCAATCAAATACTCCACTGTTTCTTGCGCTGTTTCAGCACCGGAGCCCATCATAATAATGACGCGTTCAGCATCCGGCGCGCCGACGTACTGGAATAATGTATATTCACGTCCGACAAGTTTTGCAAATTTATCCATCGCTTTTTGCACAATACCCGGCACTGCATCGGTGTAAAGATTTGCCGCTTCGCGCGCCTGGAAAAATACGTCGGGATTTTGAGCAGAACCGCGAAGTACCGGATGTTCCGGAGAAAGAGCACGCTCGCGATGTTTCTGAATTAACGAATCATCGATCATTGCGCGAATATCGGCGTCGCTCAATTGTTCGATTTTCATAACTTCGTGCGATGTTCGGAAACCGTCAAAGAAGTGGATGAACGGTATGCGCGATTCAAATGTTGCCGCATACGAAATGAGCGCAAGATCCATGGTCTCCTGTACCGAGTTCGCAGATAACATTCCCCAGCCGCACTGGCGTGTCGCCATGACATCGCTGTGGTCGCCGAAGATAGATAAAGCGTGTGTAGCCAAAGTTCGTGCAGCAATGTGAAACACTGTCGATGTCAATTCACCGGCAATCTTAAACATATTCGGGATCATCAGCAGTAACCCCTGCGATGCCGTAAAGGTGCAGGAAAGCGCTCCCGTTTGCAATGAACCGTGCACAGCGCCGGCGGCGCCGCCTTCACTTTGCATCTCAACAACCTGAGGAACCGTGCCCCAGAGGTTTTTACGTCCTTGCGCTGACCATTCATCCGCCCACTCGCCCATATTGGAGGAAGGTGTTATGGGATAAATCGCAATAACCTCGTTGAGTTTATGAGCAACATAGGCAGCTGCCTCGTTGCCGTCAATAGTGACTTTTTTTCGTCCATTTTCAGCGTCTGACATTGTATTAGTCTCTTTTCTTAGTATAGTTGATAAAAATGTAATCTAAGTACTTAGGCAAGAATTGTTCCGCCCTGCCGATTCATATTTATGTTGAAATTTCGCAAAATATGTCCACAACTACCAATAGAATTCGCAGTTCTGCGAGATAATGGCTTCATGTTTGCAGAATTGGAATATTTTGAAATTGATAGCTGCAACCCTATAAAGTCTTAAATTAGCTTTGTGGAAATGTATTATAGCTCCAATAATGCGAGAATCAAAAAGTCTCTCAATCGGTGGGGAACTGAAAACAATATGCGTAAAATATAATTAAGGAACTAATTTAGAAATATGCAGGTTTTGGATTACAAGGGAAATATTTAAAACAGATTCCAATTATCACGATAAATACTTGTTCTTGCATTTTCTATAGTAGTAGTATAAACAGACTATTTTGGTGCTGTAATATGAGTAATTGTACTGCGGGAGCTATGAGCAGGTCTAACTAATCTTGGATGCACTCAATAAGGATTGCAAAATACAAAGACAGGAGTCACTTCAAAATCGAATGATCCCTGACAGCATACTTTTCATCAAGAACATGATTTTTATTATCACCTAATCCAACATCATCAATCACTCTTCATAAAAGGATATATTATGCGATACATTCTCAAAGTCAGCTTTGATGCTGATGCCGGCAATGCAGCTCTGCGCGACCCGAAGTTCGGAGCAAAAATGCATCAGTATCTCACCGATATTAAAGCGGAAGCTGCTTATTTTACCACCGTGAACGGTCAACGCGGCAGCTATATAGTGCTCCAACTGAGCGATGCTTCACAAATCCCCGCTATTGCTGAACCATTGTTTCTATGGCTCAAGGCTGACATCGAATTTCTTCCAGTTATGACACCGGAGGATTTGATGAAGGGAGGTCCGGGAATTGAATCTGCCGTTAAGAAATGGGGATAGAATCATTGAACAAAGTGTAATCTCCCGTTAGTACAGAGTTTGACAGGAGATATATTTTTTTCACAGAGCAGTCTGTACGACTGCATACTAGTATCCCTAATCCTCGGCGGTTTATAATCCGTCGGGGATTTTATTTTGTGTCTTAATTCGAATGATGTCGTTCAATTACCTGAGATTGTAAATTGAGATACGATATACGACGCGGCCGCTATTATTTTCCCCACTGTCCGATGCTTTGAACAATTTCCGCATCCATGTTGAACTCCGATATAGAATGAAACTTGAAAAACTGAACATCCGCCTTTCTTTCTACCAATTTTATTCGTTTATTTCCGAATTGATCGGAATCTCAATAAAACTGATTATGATGTCTTTTTATGATCTGAGTTTCAATAAAACCATGAATGGAACACTATGGAAGACCACTCGAGTAAAGAATCTTCGAACGTACCAATGAGAAAAACAAGTACATCTATCGTAGTATTAGTCACATGTATGATCGGGATATTTTATTTCAACGGTTGTACATCTTTCTTTCTCAAGCACGAAGGAGACAAGACTGGAATCATCGATGCCGATGATCCGAATATTCAGTATATAGGACGGGTTAATTTATCTAATCCGAAAAAAGTGCTCTTTGATTGGCCGGGTGTGTACATCTGCGCGGCATTTGAAGGAACAAGTTGTTCCATTCGATTGAAAAATCATAAATTGGAAAATTATCAAAATGAATATGCCGTTACTATTGATCAGCGCGCGCCGCGGTTGCTGACAACAACAGATACATCCATGATCTATCACGTTGCAGCAGGATTGCCGGATTCGATCCCTCATACTATTATGATACAGAAACGAACTGAAGCATTGGCGGGAAGCGGAGAGTTCCGTGGATTTATTCTTGATAAAGGGAAAATACTTCTGCCGCCGTTGCAAAGGCCCAAGCGGCGAATTGAATTCATAGGAAATTCCATAACGTGTGGATACGGCGTAGAGGGTGAAACCCCCGATTGTCATTTTAGCGCCGAAACAGAAAATGCATGCATATCGTATGCAGCTATAACTGCCCGGGCGATGCAAGCCGATTATGCTCTTGTTGCATATTCCGGTAGAGGGGTTGTCCGCAATTATGGCGACTCGAACAAAACGTCATCGAATACAATGCCAGTTCTGTTTGAACGGACATGTTTTTCCGATTCCATTTTAAAGTGGAACTTTGTAAGCTGGGTTCCGCAAGCAGTCGTTTTGAATCTCGGAACAAATGATTATTCCACACAGCCGTTTCCCGATTCAATGGTATTTCAGAATGCGTATAATCAGCTTCTTCATCGTGTTCGTTCCTTGTATCCCGGTGTAACAATGTTCTGCATCTGTGGACCAATGATTGGAGAACCATGCGCAAAGTATATCAAAGATGTTGTCATACAAGAACAAAAAATGGGAAGAGACAAAGATGTGTTTTTCATCGAAGTGAATAGAAGCGCACTTGCAGAAACAGACTGGGGATGTGATAATCACCCGAATATCCATGGGATGAATAAAATAGCTGATATTCTTATTTCTACCATCAAACTGAGAATGAATTGGTGATTTCTCTTTGAAGTATAATTCGGGTAGAAAAAGAATTCTCTGCAAAACCAAAGATACTAATGGCTTAGACCCCGCGCGCAATTTATTGATTCAATATGAATCGTTGTGTGCAATCCAGAATCGCTTGTGAATCATCTTCTTGATCCCGGACAAACGCGTGATTGTTATTCCATAGAAATCTGCCCAAACGTGAACGGTGAGCGCCGCTGAAGCGTCTGATGAGCATGATTCCTCGGCAATTTATTTCAAAATGCTCCTTTGTAATTTGGGAAAGAAATTCTAATTCTTTCCCCATTGTCCGATGTTTTGAACAATTTCCGCATCCATTTTGAACTCCGATGTAAGATGGAACTCGATATCCGGAAACATCTCCCGTGCGGTGTTGTACGACCACGTTCCTTCGGCGAGAAAGACAGGATGATCGTCCCTGTCGTAAGCAATATGGTAGTTCTGAAGTTCTTGAAAGCGTTCAAGCTGTTCTTTGTTTGAAGAGGTGAACCAGAACGCTTTATAGATATTCATCGACTGCATATCGCAGTCCGCCCCATACTCGTGCAGCAATCTGAATTTTATTACCTCAAATTGCATTTCGCCGACCGTGCCGACGATTTTGACATTACCCTGCTGGCGGACAAAAAGCTGTGCGACCCCTTCATCGGTAAGCTGATGAATGCCTTTATCCATCTGTTTTGCTTTAAACGGATTTTTATTGACGAGCTGCCGGAAAACCTCCGGGGAAAATCTCGGAATACCTTTGAAAACGAATTGCTCGCCTTCTGTCAGTGTATCGCCGATTTTGAAAATACCGGTGTCATACAATCCCACGACATCGCCGGGCCACGCTTCATCGATTATGCTTTTTTCATTTGCCATAAAACTTGTCGGCGTCGCGAAACGCACTTCTTTTTCCAGACGCGTATGCAGATAATATTTATTGCGCTCAAACCTGCCGGAACACACCCGGCAAAATGCAATGCGGTCCCGGTGATGGGGGTCAAGGTTGGCGTGGATTTTAAAAATAAATCCGCTAAACGTTTCTTCCGCGGGATCGATTTTTCTTATATTCGTTTCTCTCGGCTGGGGCGATGGAGCAATTGCTACAAATGTATCCAGTAATTCTTTCACTCCAAAATTATTGATGGCGCTGCCGAAAAAAACCGGAGCAAGATACGCATCGCGGTAATGTTTTTCATCGAACGGTTCAAACACTCCTTCGATTATTCCCACTTCCTCACGAAGCTTCGCGGCAGAATCTGCTCCTAGTTGTTCATCGAGGAGCGGACTGGCAAGATTGTCAATGGCGACAATATCATTCGAGATACGGGTTTTGTTGGGGGAGAAAAGCTTCAATTGTTTTTCGAACAAACTATATACACCCTGAAATCGCGCACCAATACCGATAGGCCATGTGAGAGGTCTTGTATGAATACCGAGCTCCCGTTCCAGTTCGTCTAATAGAGCAAAAGGGTCGCGACCTTCTCTATCGAGTTTATTAATGAATACGATGACCGGCGTGCTCCGCATCCGGCAGACGTTCATGAGTTTTCGCGTTTGTTCTTCGACGCCTTTTGCACAGTCAATGACGAGGATGACACTGTCCACGGCTGTGAGAGTTCTATAGGTATCTTCGGCAAAATCCTTGTGGCCCGGCGTATCTAAAATATTGATTTTGTATCCGTTATATTCGAAACCCATCACGGATGTTGCAACCGAGATACCGCGCTGCTTTTCAATTTCCATGAAGTCGGAGGTAGCGGTCTTCGTGATCTTGTTGCTCTTCACCGCGCCGGCAGTATGAATCGCGCCGCCGAATAACAGCAGTTTTTCCGTTAGCGTGGTTTTTCCTGCGTCCGGATGACTAATAATGCCGAATGTCCGGCGTCGTATGAGTTCGTTATTTTTCATGAATAATTAGCCTAAAATGGAAATCTTGATTCTTTTTGAGTTGATGAAATGCGAGGCATACTTGATGCCTCGTAGAAACAGGGGGGGGGGAAGCTACGGTGGTGTAAGCTTGCTATAGATCGAAAGTATAATCATTCTTTTATAAGATACGAAAAGTTTAAGAGAGTGCCAAGGCGTCTTCCGCCTTCATTGTTCATCATTTCAATCTGTCAACAGTATTTCTTCTGCCAATGCAGATGCATCATGGACATACCGGCTGCACTTGAGTTCCTTGAAATTGTTTTCCTTAAAGACCTGCTGGCCTTCCGGTGTTTGGAGATTACAGCCGAGCAGTTCCTTGCAGGAAATGCTGCCATTCCGGGCAATGAATTTTTCCGAGAATTCCCTTACGAATTTATAAGTCAAATCATTTGCAGCATTGTCTTCTTTTTTTGCCTTGCCATGCTTACAGCCTATCAGCATAATCGCTCCTGATACAGCACCGCACACTTCCTGGCGGCGTCCCATTCCTGCGCCGAACCCGCATGCGATTTTAAGCGCATCGGTGTGTTCAATACCAAATTCTTCTGAATACGTAGAGAATACTGCTTGTGCGCAGTTGAATCCATTATTAAATGTTGCTACTGCCTGGTCAGGCTTCGAGGTCATCAAGGTATCCTTTTATAATGATGTTCGGGACTTATGAAGGAATTGAAATTCTTTCATTGCCTATAAAATACTTTTTTCTGAACCGCAATGCAACATGGACCAAAGAAATGAGCACCGGTACTTCAACTAACGGTCCTATAACTGCTGCAAATGCAACGCCCGAGTTAATTCCAAACACTGCAATTGCAACAGCGATTGCCAGTTCAAAGTTATTACTCGCAGCAGTAAACGATAGTGTGGCGGATTTCGCATAATCCGCTCCGGACTTCTTTGCAAGATAAAACGAAATCAAAAACATGAGCACAAAATACACAACGAGTGGTAGAGCAATTCGAATTACATCAAGCGGTATCTTAACGATGTATTCACCTTTCAGTGAAAACATAACGACGATAGTGAATAAAAGTGCAATCAGGGTGATAGGTGATATTTTTGGAATGAACTTCTGCTCATACCATTGTTTATTCTTCACTCTGAGTAATGCGAACCGTGTAAAGATGCCGGCAAAGAAAGGAATACCAAGATACACAAAGACACTTTTCGCTATTTGTCCAATAGTGATATCGACGGCGAACGTTCGAAGGCCAAGCCAGGCAGGAAACACAGTAAGAAACACGTAGGCATACACTGAGAAGAAAAGGACCTGAAAAATCGAATTAAATGCAACAAGTCCCGCGGCATATTCCGTATCTCCTTTTGCCAGTTCATTCCAGACAATCACCATCGCAATACATCGGGCAAGGCCGATCATGATAAGGCCTGCCATATATTCCGGATATCCTCGAAGAAAGACGACAGCAAGGATGAACATCAAGAGCGGTCCAACAAGCCAGTTTTGAATAAGTGAAAGTACCAGCAACCGAGTATTCTTGAACACATCGCCAAGTTCTTCATACTTTACTTTGGCAAGCGGCGGATACATCATGAGAATTAAACCGACCGCAATCGGGATGTTTGTTGTTCCGCTCTGAAATGAATTCCAGAAGTCTACAATTCCCGGAAAGAAATAACCGGAAAAGACACCGATGAACATCGCCAGAAATATCCATAGTGTTAAAAATCTATCTACAAATGATAATCGCTTTATCGGAGAAGCCATCGTTTACACTCTCTTCCTCTCTCATGAATCTTTGTTGAGCTAATTACAGCATGCACCTTCATCCGGGCCGCCGCACGTTGGGGCTGTTCCATTCAAAGCACCTTGAATAATACCTGCGGCACATCCGCATCCGTCTCCAACATCGAGGAGAATCGCTCCTTGCGGACAGTTCTTTTTACATGCGCCGCATTCCATGCAAAAATCTCGGCCGACTATTCGCACTTTCTTCTCTTTGAGTTCAAAGACTTCATGCGGGCAAACCTTAACACACATACCGCAGTTATTGCATTTTTCCTGGATCAGCTGGAGGCTGATAACTTCAGAATAATATCGTAGTCTGTTCATGGTATCACCTTTATGAGAATAGAGTATGAAGAACAACAAGAATCATTGCAATCACACCGGACGCAATTTGCATTGGAACTGCAATTCTCATTTCTTTCTTGACTCCTGCGAGTGATGTGAATGTCGATGCTCCGGTAAAATTCATGGCGAGGAACGATGAAAAACCCACGATGAAAAATATTTCGGCGAATTGTGTGAGGAGATTTCCATCCAAAGACTGGTTGAGGAATAAGAGCGCTGAAACAACTGCCCCCAAGATGACTCCCTTAAAAGAAAAGTTTTGTGTGGGTATATAAGGAAGAAATATCGGAGTCAGGATTAATCCGGCAAAATACCCCGCCATAATAATTTTTGCAATCGGAAAAATATTCCTCAGTGCTTGTTGGATCGAATATCCGCTTGTATTGATTCCTGAGATTACGGAGATGATGACGAGCAATGAGAGAAGATAACGAAGATTAAAAATGATGTCATTCGGGATAAGTTTTATACGATCGTACCATCCGAAATTCACCCGGCGTATTTCCTTCGTTGCCTTGTAGCCTGTTTGGATGAATGACGGAATATCCGAGGCTCTTACCGGGCCATAGATGACCGTAAAGCCTGAGGATTCTTTGACGAGATGGGCGGCTATGCCTGTTGCACCGAGTTGCGGAAGAATAATCCGTTTGTGCTTAACAATCATGCTAAGTGATGTCGTTTGTATTCTCTGGACAAGCTCTTTCGTACCAAATGTCCCCTTTCCAGCTGCACACCAAACATTCACTCCCTTTGTATCCAAAACGAGGAGCCATACATTCAGTCCGTTGAGATTATTACGCACTGTATCGAAAGAGAGTTTATAATTTGCGGTAACAAGGACATCAGAATATTCATTGGGAGCGCCAACAGCATACAATCCCGGGTCGACACGATAACGATCCCGTTTAATGCCCCACCGTACTCGCACGGCACCAAGATAATCCGAAGCATCCAAATGAGTGGCAATCTGTGGAATCGCTCCCGCTGGAGTCTGAATTGTTCCTATAATGAAATTACGATTGATCATTGCTGAAGAAGGTATTTCTTCTGCAGGGGCTTGACAACTTTTATGTTTTCCTTCCATCCCCGTAATCGAAACCAACGTATTGGTTTTTGAGCATCCACAATTTTGATCTGAAGTTTCCATGATTACACCTTTTGTCTATTTTATTGCAAGAATGACTTCGGACGGAAACAAATTTATTGAACATTTTCCCTTCTATTATTTCAAATGAGTATTGTAAAGCTCGGTAAACCTGTCTTTAATTTCATCCCGAATTCTTCTAAACTCAGAACGAATCTCATCTTCCGTACCACTTACTTTTGCGGGGTCATCGAAGCCAATATGAAGCCTATGGTTCACCTTTCCCAGGAAAACCGGGCATGTTTCGTTTGCTTGATCGCAAACAGTAATAACGTAATCGAATGATTCGCCGAGAAACTGATCGACTGATTTTGGATATGCTGTGCTTATATCGATTCCAACTTCCATCATGACCTGAACTGCACGTAACGATACATGCACTGCTGGATTTGTTCCGGCGGAATAGACATCAAGATTCCGATTGAACGATTTTATAAAACCTTCCGCCATCTGACTTCTGCAAGAGTTACCAGTGCACAGGATAAGTATGCGTTGTCCCATAGAGATATCCCTTTTGCAAATTATTCATTCATCCAAGTAATCGTGTATTCAGTATTTTCTTTTAGTTTTATCTTTGGGTCTTCTTCAATCCATCGGCCGCGCAACCCTAACGAACGGGCTGTGAGTTCAAAATGACACATCGCAATACCTATATCGACCCGCTGCAAATCGGCAAGACGAAGCATCTTAAATAATAAAGTTTCTTTACCATATCCCTTTGTTCTCTCGAGATAAAAATTCCATGCATTACCACTACGAACAATGCGCCAGGGCTGTTTATTGGAAGCCGAGGGAGCCCATTGGACCATTTCCAACGGTTGAGCATATAAGCCGGCAGCTTCCATAGTGAGCGGGTTACCGAATATATCAGCAAAAAATAATTGGTCAATCGGAAAACGCCGATTCGCTTTCCAATAGCTGCGAGTCCACTCCCTTGTTCCATTTTTCTTTACACTGTATCCCGTGGATATAACAGCGGGAATTGTTTCCTCATCGCGCAAAGAAACTTTCTTTGCAAAACTGCTTTTTGTAAATGAACCGCCAAGCCAGCATGTCCCTAAACCGATGTCGGTCGCGCAAAGAATTATATGCTCAAGAAGATATCCGTACTCTTCAAGATTCTTTGGCCCTTGTTCAAGCGCACCAATGATAAATCCTGTCGGGTTCTTGATAAATCCGTACGTGCCGAGTCCTTTCAGGGACTTCCGATCATCCTGTGTTGCAGTGACAAGTTCAAATCGTGCCTGCGTTCCCAGAGGACCAATCCGGTGTGCCATGATAAAATTATGTAAGGCCTGACGATGTGTTTCCTGTATCTGTTTGTCGATGTACGATCGGCAGGAATATCGCTGTTCGATGATTTCTTGAATGGGTTGATTCATTGTTTGATTTCGATCACCTGAGTCTGTTGATTTTATAAATCGAGTTCCATACATACCGCAGAACTGCAGCATCCGCCGCTGAACTGAGAGGACTGTTTCATTGTTTCATTCACAATGAAGGAGCGTTCAACCATTATAAAACCTTTCTTTGCAAAAAACTTCGATGCAGTTTCTGTGAGCAGGACTATTCGCTTTAACCCTTTCTGCTTTGCCAGAGCAATCATCCAATCGACGAGTTCCGATCCCCTATGTTTCTTTTGCAATGATGCTGGTACAGCAACAGACCGCAGCAATACCTCTTCGCCGTAATACTCAAATCCCGCAACACCAACGATCGCATTATTTTCAACTGCAAGATAAAAATCAGTCTTCGTTGTACCTACAGTTTCTGTCGGAAGTCGCTGGCTTTTCAAAAGCGATTGGATTGCTGCTGCATTGTTTTCTGTCGCCCGTCGAAATGAAAGGTTCAATGGTTTCTCTGCATAAACCATGATGCTCAATACGCCGATATGACTATTTTTATATGCTCTCAATTGGTCCACCGAGAGAAATTTTGAAAGTATTTCATTGGGAATTTCAATCTTGCGTTCTTTCTGAATCTTACTCTTGACAAATCCTGCGTCTTTGATAATTTGCAGATATTCTTCTTTTTGAACTGCACCGGAGATACATCCTGCATACAGCGCTGCCTCTTTGCGCAAATCGTCCGGAAGTTCTCCCTGAAGGACAATATCGGAGATACTGAAATGTCCACCCTTTTTGATGATGCGGTATGTTTCAGAAAATGCTTTCTGTTTATTCGGCACAAGATTCATGACACAGTTGCTCACCACGACATCCGCGGTGTTGTCTTCAATCGGCATAGCATCGATATCGCCGAGTTTGAACTCAACATTCCTGAATCCAAGTTTCGCGGCATTTGCTTTTGCTTTGGCAATCATTGCCTCGGTCATATCGAAACCGATAACCCGTCCGCTCTCGCCGACGACAGAACGCGCAACGAAGCAATCGTTACCGACGCCCGAACCAAGATCGACAACAGTGTCGCCGGGATTGATCCGGGCGAATTCAGTCGGTAAGCCGCACCCCAAAGCAAGATCGGCATCCGGAACATAACCGGGGAGTTTTGCATAGTCATCAGCCATAATAGAGAACTCGACATTCGAGCATCCGCAGCCGCTTCCGCAGCAAGACGATTGATTCTGTTCTTTTGATTGTTCTGCAATGGCTCCGTACTTTTCTTTCACCATTTCTTTAATTTCTTTTTCGGAATTCATAGTATTTCTCCTGAAATTATGTATCGCAATATTACGATTAATAAGGGCAAAAAAATATCAGCAGCAGCTTTTTACGTCGGTAAGAAATTGTGATAAAAGCTGTTTCGCTTCTTTCCATGCTTTTTGATTAATGCAATAACACACTCGCGGTCCTTCGATTTCGCCTTTAATAAGGCCGATACGCTTTAACTCTGCAAGATGCTGTGAGACGGTGGCCTGAGAGAGCGGAAGTTCTTCCACGATATCGCCGCAGACACAAGAATTCTGTTTCGTAAGGAATTCCAGAATGGCTATCCTCGCGGGATGCGCTAGTGCTTTCGCCAAATCGGCAACACGATTTTGGCTATTGCTGAATGATTCTTTCTTTGATGTTCCCATAGTTCTTCTATCGTAATAATACGATAGAGGTTTCAAAAAAGCAAGAAAAAATTATGGATGTGCCGTTTTATGTAAAGATAGTAAGAAAAAAAACTCCGGCTATCCGAAGAAAAAACAAAAACTGGAAGGCCGGAGATATATGAATCATCCTTCATTCCCACCGTGCAAGAGAGAAGGGATGATAATCCATTTTTTCACTATGGAATGATTGTATTGTTAATCCATAATTTTCCGCAGAAATGCCGGACGTTCAGTATCGGATTTATCAATCTTTTCGCGCATCCCAACTTCGCGGAGCGGTGTATTTGGAATTTCCACACCGCGCCGGGCATAGGTGGGCACATCGAACCGCTGCAGTTCTGTAGGACCGACGGGAACATGGTCAATCAATTTTGAGGCTGGTTTTACAGGCCGCTGTATGGCGGCTGCCCGTTTATTGAATCCCGTAGCGATGACTGTTACCATTATTTCTTCCGTCATGTTTTCGTCGATCACGGTACCGAGGATGACATTCGCTTCTTCACCCGCGGCTTCATGAATGATCTTCGTCGCTTCATCCACTTCGGTAAGGCTGAGTTCCTTGCCGCCGGTGATATTGATAAGAATGCCCTGAGCGCCGGCGATGGAGACGCCTTCCAGCAGCGGACTGGAAATTGCCATTTGCGCAGCTTCCGTTGCACGATTTTCACCCGAAGCAATACCGGTACCCATGAGCGCATCACCCATTTCTTTCATAATCGTACGGACATCGGCAAAGTCCACATTAATGTATCCGGGAACAGTGATAACTTCCGAGATTCCGCGGGTGGCATTGTAGAGTACTTGATTTGCTATCTCGAACGCTTCCATAATTGGGGTGCGCCGGTCAATGAGATCGAGAAGTTTCTGATTGGGAATGACGATGAGTGTATCGACATTCTTTTTCAGTTCTTCAATTCCCTGCAGGGCTTGTTCGTTCCGTTTTTTTCCTTCGCTGCTGAACGGTTTCGTAACGATGCCGACCACAAGGGCACCAATGCTTTTTGCAATGTTCGCCACTAAGGGTGCGCCACCGGTTCCGGTACCGCCGCCCATTCCTGCCGTGATAAAGACCATATCGCAGCCGCTCAGCGATTGCGCAATTTCCTCCCTGTCTTCTTCAACAGCACGGTATCCGACGCTGGGGTCAGAACCTGCACCGAGTCCGCGTGTGAGATTTTTGCCGATTTGGAGTTTGTGCTCGGCTTTATTTCGCTCCAAGGCTTGAAGATCCGTGTTGATGGTTACAAAGTCGACGCCTGCAAGTCCTTTATCGATCATGCTGTTGACGGCATTACCGCCTCCTCCGCCAACGCCGATGACACGGATTTTTGCTCCTCGACCAGAGGGGATATCAAGTTCGATAGGCACGGTTAATTCTCCTTCTGTTAGTTGTGAATTTATTGTTAAATATATTCAAGTTTATCATCTTAGTTTTGATTATGAAACGACTAGTACTCGTTTATGAACATCCAATTTTCTAAAATTATGCATGGTTCTATCTTTTTTCTGTCAGCTGCAATCTGTTTTTCTGCTATCTTGTTTACAACTCATCAAACCATGATTTCATTTTTTGGAAGATTGTTTTTCCTTTTCCATCCTGAATAACAGCTGTAACACCGGACCGGTCTCGATGTTTTAACTCATGCATCACTAATCCAACTCCGGTTGCATAAATAGGATTTTCAATTTCCCGTACGAGTCCGGAACTGAATCCGCCGGGGATTCCAATCTTCACCGGCATACCCAGCACTTCTTTGGCAAGATCGGCGGTCCCTTTGATAAGCGATCCGCCGCCTGTAAGCACAACACCGGCGGAGAGATGTTTGGAATACCCAGAGCGCTTGATTTCCATCGCGGCAAATTCCAGAATCTCTTCCATCCGCGGCTGTATGACTTTACAGAGAAGCCGTTTGTCAATATCGATCGGTGCACGGCCGCCGATGCCGGGAAGTTGAATCGGCTGGTTATCAACAATTGCCGGTTCGTAGGTGAAACCGTATTCGACTTTCGTTCTTTCTGCCTGATCTGTCAGAATGCCAAAGCCCTTGCGAATATCATCCGTTACTTTTCTGCCGGCAATACCGATAACAGCGGTATGGCGGATTGTGCGTTCTTCAAATACGGCGAGATCCGTCGTGCCGCCTCCGATATCCAGCAGGGCCACACCGACTTCCTTTTCTTCATCATCCAAGACCGCATAACTTGATGCAAGAGGTTCAAGAACCATATCGTTGACATGCAAACCGGCCCTTTGAACACATTTATAAATATTTTGCGCCGCCGTTACAAGTCCGGTGATAATATGGACAACCGCCTCCATCCGCACACCGGACATTCCAACCGGATCATAAATTCCATCTTGTCCATCAACAATAAATTGCTGAGGAATGACGTGAATAATTTTTCTGTCGAGCGGAAGTGCAACGCGCTTTGTGTCTTCGATCAGTCGATCAACATCTTCCTGCGTGATTTCATTCTCAGGTCTGCTGATACTGATGACACCCCGGCTCTGAAAGCTTTGGATGTGATCGCCCGCAATGCCGACCGTAACCGTTGTGATCTTCACACCGGATTGCTGTTCAGCATCCTGTACCGCTGCCTGAATAGAGCGAACGGTTTTTTCAATATTCGTTACCACGCCGCGCGTCAATCCTTCTGATGCGCTTTTACCGATTCCGAGTATTTTTAATTTACCGGGGTAAGTATCATCCGGCGATGCGACAATTGCGCATACTTTGGTTGTTCCAATATCCAAACCAACGGCAATATCTTGTTCCATGTTCCATCCTTCTCGTCAACAGTTTCTCCATCAGAGCTTTGCCGCTAAAGGCTTTTCGTTGCTGATGGTTCCGGGTTCCACCGCGCTACAATCTGATCATGATAGCGCAAATCTATATATTGCAAAAATTGTGTGCCGCGTGTATGCACGACGTTGTTCCAAAAAGTTTCTAACCTCACGAGCTGGCCTGGTATTTCATCGCGGCCGAAGATGATAGGCACGCCGCCTTCTGCTGAATACACGACAATATCGCCTCCGTTCCGCAGCTGCACTTCTGATATATTATGATACATCGGACGATTCACGATCTTCATGGTAGCAAGCAGATGCAATGCTTCAATCACATCCGGCTCTTGAATGATGGAGCCTAACGTCAGCGGTTCGCTCGGTGAGATGCCGCTGATCATCGGCAGATCAAACAATCTATGTGATATACTTCCTGGGAGAACCACGCCGCTTTCATCCAAATACTTTATTTCTGAGCGGTTCACTATGGCGATCGGAACACGTTCAACAACTTGAATGTGGATGGAATACGGGAGGTTGCGTTCTACGACCGCATCTTTTATATAATGATGACTCATAACATTCCGCTGAATTGCTGTTAAATCAACTTTATACAGAAACGTATTCATGGGTATTTGTGTGAGTTGAAGAATTTCATTTTCACCAACAATTCGGTTGCCATCGATATGAATCTGTTTTATTCTCAAACTTGACTTCCAGGCGTTCGCACCGAACACGAGACAGAGTGCAATGAAGATGAGCACGAACACACCGGCGGTTTTAGATTTTACTTCACTCATGCCGCTTCCTTTGCGAAGTTCGAAAACCCAACCATCTTCACTTCTAATTCCAGCATCAAACCGGAATTCTGATATACCGTGCGCTTTACTAAATCGATCAGTTTCACAATATCTGCCGCTTTTGCATTGCCAAGATTGACAATGAAGTTGGCATGCTTTTCTGATACCTGTGCATCGCCTGCACGCTTGCCTTTGAGTCCGGCTTGTTCGATCAACTTTGCTGCAAATGTGTTCGGCGGATTCTTGAACATGCTGCCGAGATTTGGATACTCCAGCGGCTGAGTTTCGTTACGCTTCAAAATGCATTCACGCCGAATTGCCGAAAGTTTTTCTTTATCTCCATGTGGTAATTTGAAAGATGCGCCCAAGACGACATCACTAGCAAAACGGGAGCGTCGATATGCAAACGACCCTTCATCTTTTTGAATTCGCTGGAGCATGTCCTTATGAATAATTTCTACTTCCACAAGATGGTCTGCAATTTCCCCTCCGTGCGCACCGGCATTCATTGCCACTGCACCGCCAATCGTACCTGGAATTCCTGCAAGCATTTCTACACCGGCCAGTTCGTTTTGTATGCAAAAATCCACAAATTTTGTCAACCTCACACCGGCCTCAGCGAACACCATACTATTTTCCATGCGGATATCTGAAAGTGAATTTTCAACATTGATAACAGCGCCGCGAATTCCTTCATCACTTACAAGCACATTGCTTCCGCGTCCGAGTATAAACCATGAATAGTGATGTGCATGGAAATATTCGACAAGGGATATCAAATCTTTTTTGTCCGCTGGCTCGATATAAAAATCCGCCGGGCCGCCGACTTTCATCCATGTGTACTTTGCCATAGGCACATCGACATCGATGTTCCCGCGAAGAAATTTCTGTATGTCGGTTAATGAAATCATTTTTCAAGGCAAAAGGAAAAAGTCAAAATAATGCTTTTTCCATTTTACGTGCCAATTTTCCCTTGTGTAAGAAATTCTTCACCGTATTTCCAAATATCGCCTGCGCCCATCGTAATAACGATGTCACCATTCTTGACAATAGACTGAAGAAATGCAGGAATCTGTTTTTTATCTGAAACATAATGCGCATCTTTGTGGCCAAACTGTATTGCCGCATTCACAATCAACTCGCCGGAGACACCCTGAATCGGTTCTTCGCGCGCCGGATAAATGTCCGTGACAATAAGCACGTCAGATAAGAGAAACGACTTGCCGAAGTCTTCGTAGAAATCCCGGGTGCGGCTGTACAGGTGCGGCTGAAATACACACACGACTCGACGACGCCAACCGGATTTTACACCGGAAAGTGTTGCCCTGCATTCTGTCGGATGATGTGCGTAATCATCATAGACCGCAACGCCGTTTATTTCACCTTTTTTTTCCCATCTGCGATAGACGCCGGAAAATTTTTCTATGCCTGATTTAATTTTTTCAAATGGAACACCAAGCTCTAAGCCGACGGCAATGGCTCCAAGGGAATTTTGCACGTTATGTTTACCCGGTACTTGAAGCATGATCGTGCCGAGTTCTTTCTTGCCGCAGAGAAGCGTATAGGTTGTGTTATTATCTTTATGCCTGATGTCCACTGCTTGCACATCTGCCTGCGGGTTCAGTCCGTATGTTATTATTTTTTTCCTGCTGAGATTCGGCATGATATCCAAAAGCGCAGGCTCATCGAGGCAGATGATAATGAATCCATAGAACGGTACTTTATTGGCAAATTGAATAAACGCACTCTTGATGTCTTCTAAATCTCTATAACAATCAAGGTGGTCGGTTTCGAGAGTTGTCAGTACTGCAACGGTCGGCGAAATAGATAAAAACGATCGGTCATACTCATCTGCTTCCACGACAATAAATTCTCCACGTCCAAGCCGTGCATTTGTCCCGCCAAGACCGCTTAATTTTCCGCCAACGATAACTGTCGGATCAAGTCCGCCTTCCATCAGAACGAGACTTGTCATCGACGTCGTTGTCGTTTTTCCATGAGTACCGGCGATGCCAATACCGTATTTCAACCGCATGACTTCTGCGAGCATTTCTGCCCTTCGAACAATGGGAATTTTTCGTCGTTGTGCTTCAAGAATTTCCGGATTGTCCGGCTGTACAGCGGACGAATAAACAACGGTGTCCACATCGTCCGCAATGTTGCTTGCGCGATGTCCTTCAAACGTTCTTGCACCGAGATTATGGAGACGTTCGGTGACTTCGGAAAGCGCTCGGTCAGAGCCGCTGATTTTAAATCCCTGGTCGAGCAAAATTTCCGCGATACCGCTCATTCCGATGCCGCCAATACCAATAAAATGTAATTTCTTTATTGAACGAAACATCTAGTACTCTTTCATAAAATATTGCACCACACCATTACTTTGCCAATTCAAGAATTCGCAGAGCAATTTCTCTGCCGGCATCTGCTTTTCCGATCGTACGGCTTGCATTATTCATCTTCTGACGTTTTTTGTTATCGTTGATAATCGAATGAAGTACATTTTTGAGTTTCACTTTCACATCCCGATCTGCGATCATCACTGCGGCGCCGGCATCGACCAATGTCTGCGCGTTGAATGCCTGGTGATCGGATGCAGCATACGGATATGGGATCAACACCGATGCTTTGCCGAGTCTTGTTAATTCCGCTAGTGTTGTAGCACCGGCACGGCATACAACCACATCGGCGGCCGAGTAGGCATATTCCATTTTATCAATGAATGTATTCACCCGGCAATTTTTTATTGCTGCCATTTCCTTCGTCAACATTTCATTACTCCTGCCTGTCTGCCAGATCCATTGAATATTGGAGTCAATAAAATCCTTCACTAATACTCTTATTGCTTCATTGATAGAAGCTGCACCGAGACTTCCGCCGAACACTAACACCGTCTTTTTCGATGGATCGAGATTGAAGAACTTTATTCCATCTTCACGAGATACAGTTCCAAGCACATCGCGTGTTGGTGTGCCTGACAATTCGATATTGTCCTTTCGTTTCAGCCAGCGAGCTGTAGCATCAAACGCCGTGAAGATTCTCGTTGCCCTTGGTGACAGCATGCGTGTTGTGAATCCAGGAAAGCTGTTCGACTCGTGAACAACCGTTGGAATTCCGAACAGCGACGCAACATACAAAACAGGCCCGCACACATAACCGCCGGTTCCCATGACGATATCCGGCTGGAACCTTTTTATGAGAAAGAACGATTGCACAAGCGACACAATAACTTTTAAAGGAAAAAGCAGGTTGTCCATGCGCAAACTGCGGTGAAATCCGCTGATCCAAATAAACGACAGCAAATATCCACATTGAGGAACAACACGCGATTCAATTTTCCCTTTCGTGCCGATAAATAAAAATTCTGTATCTGGTCTCAACTTTTTTATTTCATCCGCGATGGCAAGAGCCGGAAACACATGCCCGCCGGTTCCGCCAGCCGCTATGAGAATTTTTAGCCGCACGTTCGGCATGCTTCAGTACACTTTTCCGAGTCCGGTCTCTGGTCCAGGCATTTCAACAATTGCCTTTTCTGTTTTTACGGCGCGCGGGTGCAAATCCGTATGCGCAGAAATGTTCAAAAGCACGCCGATGGAAAACGCTGAAAACATAAGAGACGAACCTCCATAACTGACAAACGGCATCGGCAAACCGGTGGTGGGAAGAAGTCCCAGTGCCACACTTGCATTGACCAATGCATACAATGTAATTGTGCTCGAGATGGCGATAGCGAGTAATCTGGCAAAATCATCTTTCGCATGTTTAGCAATCCTAAAACCGCGCAGCATCACGAATAAAAACGCTCCCATGACCAGGAGTGTTCCGATCAGTCCATACTCTTCTCCAACAATCGAATAAACAAAGTCGTTGTACGATTCAGGGAGGAAGAAATCCCGCTGGCGGCTTTCGCCGGGCCCGACACCGAACAAACCGCCGTTTCCAAATCCAATAATGCCCTGCCAGAGTTGATAATTATGCTGCCCGTTCGGATCTCCATGCACAAAATGCATGATACGCTCAAGCTGGTACGGGCGTTTCAGCACGTATGCCATACAGAGTACATAGAGAGCAAATAAACAAACGGCAACGACGATCATTCCGAGAAGATGTATCATCCTTCCATGTCCGGCAAATAAAAGAATAATCGTCAGTGCGAACAACATCATTCCTGTACTGAGATTCGGTTGCGCTAACACCAGCCCTGTAACAACACCAATCCAAATGATGATAGGAAGAAATCCTCTTTTAAAATCCTTTATATGTTCACCTTTCACAGCCATAAGCAGGCTTATGTGAAATAAAAGTGCAAATTTTGCAAATTCAGACGGCTGAAATCCTAATCCGCCAAAGCGCAGCCAGCGAACAGCGCCTTTCGTTTCGCCGCCGAGCACAAACGTCACTGCCAATAAAAGCACTGCGACAACGAGGACCGGCTTGGTAAATTTTTTATAGATGGTATAAGGAATACTCAATCCTACAAACAAGGCGCCAATACTTAATAAAATTTTTATCGCATGCAGATCAAGGTAGTGACTCTGCGTATCGAACCGTTTGAATGACCACTCCGCGGATGCGCTGTAGACGATACCGAGACTCACGACCATGAGTCCAAGGACGACGAGAAGCAGCCAGACATCAATATGATTGCGTTGTATCTTGAGCATTTATAATTTATTCACCAATTGTTTAAATACTTCACCGCGGTGTTCGTAGTTCTTAAACCAATCGAAAGAAGCACATGCGGGGGAAAGAAGAACCACATCTCCCGGTTGTGCAAGAAAGCGACCCAGATCAACTGCTTCCTCCATCGATGATGCTTTTTTAATTACTGCCACTCCTTTGAACGATTGTTCGACAAGGTTTGCTGATTCACCAATGGCGACAATTGCTTTTACCTGTTTACGGACAAGATCTGTTAATCTGGAATAATCGTTTCCTTTATCACGTCCGCCTAAGAACAGCACAATTGGTTCTTTGAATGATTGCAGTGCGAACCATACGGAATCGACGTTTGTTGCTTTTGAGTCGTTGTAGTAATTGACATCGTTGATTCTGCGAACAAACTCGAGACGATGTTCTACGCCTTCAAATGTTTTTAACGTTGACTGAATGTGTGATGCACCAACCCCCAGCAGTTGTCCGACAAGGACTGCCGCCATTGAATTGTAAAGATTATGCACACCTTTGATAAAAATACGACCGATTTCAATGATTTCAGTTCTCGTCCCGCCGATGGAGGTGACAAGGTTGCCGTCTTCAACGAATGCTCCTTCGGCCAGTTTTTGACGCACGCTAAAACCAATTGTACGGCAAAATGCATTCAAAACTATTTTATTTGTCCATGCATCATCGATATTATACAGAAGCACATCGTCATCTCGTTGATTTTTGAACACGCGCGCCTTCGACGCTGCGTATTTTTCCATTGAGCGGTCATAACGGTCCATATGATCCGGCGTGATATTGAGCAGGACGGAAATCTTTGGCCGGAACGTGTCGATAAAATCCAATTGAAAACTGCTCACTTCCAGAACAGCAGCATCTGTCTCAGCCAGTTCCAAAACGACAGATGAGAATGCCGTTCCAATGTTACCAGCAACAACATGTTTTTTCGCTGCATCGCTCAGTATCCTTCCCGTTAATGTTGTGGTTGTTGTCTTTCCGTTACTGCCGGTAATGGCCACCATGGGCGCCCGGCAAAACCAACTACCAACTTCAAGTTCACTAACGACCTTGATATTTCGCTTCTGTGCTTCAAGAACTACCGGTGCATGACTGGGCACACCGGGACTGATTACCATCAACGCACATTCATAAACACGATCACTGTGCCTTCCGACTTCATACTCAATTTTTTCCGATCGAAGATCTCGAAGTGAGGATTGGAGTTTCTCTGCCTCAGCCGAATCACTGACAAATGTTTTAGCGCCATGCGATTGTAATAACTTCGCAACAGCCACACCGCTGCGAACGGCACCAATCACAGAAACTTTTTTATTATGAAGAAGATTGATATCCATGACAAAACTTACCGCACCTTAAATGTAGCCAGACTTAAAATCATTAATAAAATTGCAATGATGTAAAACCGTGTAACAATTTTCGGTTCCGGCCAGCCAAGCATTTCAAAATGGTGATGAATCGGAGCCATCTTAAATACGCGCCTGCCCTCGCCATATCGTTTCTTCGTATATTTGAAATACATTCGCTGAATAATAACCGAGACTGTTTCAATCAAAAATATACCTCCGAGTGTCGGCAAAAGTAATTCTTTTTTTATCAGAACACACATTGCACCGATAATACCTCCGAGTGCTAGAGAACCGGTATCGCCCATAAATACTTGTGCCGGATGCGAGTTGAACCAAAGAAATCCAAGAGCCGCTCCGCTGATTGCCGCGCAATAAATAGCAAGCTCGCCGTTGCCGCGCAGAAATGGAATAGTCAGGTACTGACTCCAGACTGCATTACCGGAAACATAGGTAATCAATGCAAGCGTCATGCTGACTATTCCGACAGTGCCTATAGCGAGGCCGTCAAGACCATCTGTCAGATTCACTGCATTCGATGTTGCTGTAATAATAAAGATGACAACCGGAATATAGAACACTCCTAAATCCCACTCTAAGTTTTTCATAAAGGGCACTGTCGTGCTCGATCGGAAAGGCACAAGCGTTTGATCAATCCATTGCGGAAAGAAGTATATGACACTGCCGACAACGAGACCGACGAATACCTGTCCTGCAATTTTATATTTTCCGATGAGCCCTTTGGGCTTCTTTCGAACGACCTTGAGAAAGTCATCTAAAAATCCGACTGCACCAAGGATGACGGTAACAAACAGAATGAGCAGGATATATCCATTCTTTAAATCTGTCCAGAGCAGCGCAGGAATAAGGACGGATAAGAGCACAATCAATCCGCCCATGGTTGGTGTACCGGCTTTTGCCAGATGTGTTTTGGGTGCTTCAAGTTTTGCCGATTCGCCGATTTGATAGTCGCGGAGCTTGCGGATAATCTTAGGCCCGAGCCAGAACGATATAATTAACGCCGTGATTGCGGCGGCCCCGGCACGAAATGTAATGTAACGGAAAATTCCAAAGCCGGGAACATTGAATGTCTTATGCAGATATGTGAAGAGATAAAACAGCATCTAGGAGATTCCCGTATTGGGCGAAAGTTGTCCGCTGAGATTCACAATAATTTCTTCCATTTTCATTCCGCGTGATCCCTTGACGAGCACAATATCGCCATCGGCGACCGTGCGAATTAAGTATTCTGTAAGCGCAGATTTACTATCGAAATGTGCTTTTGTTCCCACCGAAGCAGCGTCGTGGAGAGATTTTGAAAGCGTACCGATGGTAAGAAGTATATCGACGCCGCATCGTGCCGCAGTTTTTCCGATTTGCCGGTGAAGTTCTTTTGCCTGATTGCCGAGTTCCAGCATATCTCCGAGAACAGCAATTTTCTTTCCCGTCGGTTTCATCGCCTGCAAGGTTGCTAATGCGGCAAGCGTGGAATCCGGGTTGGCGTTATAAGTATCGTTCAAAATCGTTACCTGTACTATGTGCTGCATCTGCATCCGCTTTCCGGCGGGTTGGAATGACGCGAGCGACTTCTGGATATCCGCAGGCGGCACCTTCATGGTGAGGCTTACGGCAGCGGCGGCAAGAGCGTTTTTCGCATTATGCTCTCCGGAAACTCCCAAGGTGGTGTCAAACGCTCTCTTGCTTCTTGGCTTCACACGCAGCAATGCTTGTGCATTGGCGTTATACGATTCAATCGTTCCTTGAACGGAAACCTTGCGCGCAGAGAATCCAAATCTTATTACTTTTTTATTTTTTTTGGATAAACGAACAAGATACTTGTCATCTGCATTGACGAGAATGATGCCGTGATGCTTTTCTATCCAGACGAATAACTCGCCTTCCGATTTTGCAACACCCTCCAGCGAGCCAAAGAATTCCAAATGTTCCCTGCCGATATTCGTGATCAGACCGTGTGTGGGTTCCAGAACAGAGCATAAATAGTCAATTTCACCGGGATGATTCGTCCCAATTTCAACGATCGCAACCTCGTGTTTTCTTTCTAAGCGGAACAGTGTTTGCGGAACACCAATCTGATTGTTCAAATTTCCCTCAGTGCAAAGCACATGATATTTCGTTCCGAGTATACTCCGGATCATTTCCTTTGTGGTGGTCTTGCCGTTTGATCCGCCGATAGCGATAACCGGAATATCAAACCTACAGCGATAGATATTGGCAATTTTTCCCAGCGTTTGAATTGTGTTCTCGACGATGAGGCGTGGAATATTTATGCTGACCATCATTGAAGCATTGAGTTCTGCCCAGCTGCGTTCAACAACGATACCGGCTGCACCTACTTCGATTGCTTTAGAAATGAAGTTGTGCCCATCGAACTGATCGCCACGAACAGCCAGGAACAATTCACCTTCTTTCATTGTGCGAGAATCTATGGAGACGCCTGTGATTTTTAGATTCTTCACTCCATCAAAACCGACTGCCTGGAAATGCGGTAATGCCAATATATCTGATTTTGTCAGTTTCATGAAAGAAGATTTTCTACGATTTCACGGTCGCTAAAATGTTTTTTCTCTTTACCTATGATTTGATAATCCTCATGACCTTTGCCCGCGATAAGGACAACATCACCGCGTACTGCACTCTTGATTGCTCGTTCAATGGCTGTTTGCCGGTTCACTTCGCGCAGGACGCTTGCATGCCGGGTAATACCCCGCATAACATCGTCGATAATTGTCTCCGGAACTTCAGTCCGTGGATTGTCTGACGTAACAATGACCAGATCGCTGCAGTCGCCTGCAATACGTCCCATCATCGGGCGTTTTGTTTTATCACGATCGCCTCCAGCACCGAATACTGTAATGATGCGTCCACGGTTCTTTTTGGGTAAAACATCATGAATCGTTTTTAAACAATTTCCCAATGCATCGGGAGTGTGCGCGTAATCGATTATAGCCGTCCACCCAGCGGGAGAAACAATACGCTCAAACCTGCCGCGAACATTTTTTAAATTGCTGATGCCGGTAAGAATCTGTTCTTGCGAAAGTCCGAGCGCCATCCCTGTTGTGTAAGCGGCAAGAACATTGTAGACATTGAACGTACCAATGAGAGGTGTTGAAACCGTACATTCACCATGACCATTACTGATAACGAATGTTGTTCCGTTGATGCTCAGCTTGACTTCTTTTGCGAATACGTCTGCTGTTAAATTGATACCATAGGAAATTTTCTTCGTTTCGATGGAGCCGAGCAGTTGGACTCCCCATCGATCATCATGATTGATCACTGCGCATCCTGTTGGCTTCAAACAAGCGAATATTTTTTTTTTGGCCTCGAAATAGTTTTCCATCGTGATATGATAATCGAGATGGTCCTGTGTTAAATTTGTAAAGACTACAGCGTCAAAATCCAATCCATAAACGCGGGATTGATCCAGTGCATGGGATGACACCTCCATGGAAACATAGGTGCACTTGTTCTCTGCCATAGAAGCATATAATTCATTCAACTCCAAGGATTCAGGCGTCGTGTGTGTTGCCGGAATTATTTGATCGCCGATGGTATATTCGATAGTTCCGATCAAGCCAGCTTTTTCTCCACAGGCTTCCAAAATCGATTTCACCAAATACGATGTTGTGGTTTTTCCATTTGTTCCCGTAATACCAACGAATTTTAATTTCTTTGATGGATGACCAAAATAATTCGAAGACATGACAGCAAGTGCTTTTCGGGTATCCGGCACAACGACTTTAATGACTCCTGCATGCATACACAGCGGATCCGGCAAAATTTTGTCATCTTCAAGCACGACAACCTTTGCACCTTGATTCATAGCGCTTTGAATGAACGTATGCCCGTCACTCGTTGTACCCCTGATAGCAACAAAACAGTCACCGCGTTGAATTTTTCGTGAGTCGTATTGCAGCCTGCCGATTTCAACTTCATGTGTGACAACCATTTGGCCGTACATCGTCTGGAATAATTTTGAGACTGTTACATTTTCAAGGAGTGAAGAAAGTTTCATCTGAAATCGCTAACCTTTCATGAGGATATAATGTTTGCTTTCTGCCTACTGATAAGGAGTAGAACTCCCGCCATGAAGACTGCATGATCAATACAGCATTGCTTGCATGACACTTCGCGGCGAGCATACCAACATGATGTTTGAACCCGGCCGTACACGTCCGCCTGCGGCAGGGAATTGCTGTGTTACAACACCGGACCCCTGCACTTTTATTTCGAATTCCTCGGAAACAAGCCGGTTCATTGCCCGACGAATGCTCATGCCGCGCACGTCCGGCACCGTTATCATACCATCTGATGTGACAAGAGATTCACCGTTAAGAACGAGAGTGACAACTTCGCCTTTTTCGACTTTCTTTCCCGGCTCAGGCGTTTGTTTTATTACCATCGAGCCTGTTCCAAATGTCTGACAGTTCAATCCATACGTGGAAAGCATTTTCTTCGCCAGCAATGGCTGGAGCATTCGAATATCGGGGACAGAGACTGTACCGTTTATCGCAGGCTCCTGCGCAATTGTTGTACGTGAAAATTTATATGATGTTGTAATCACCCGTTCAGCGATCGAACGAAATACCGGTCCGCTTGTGCTTCCGCCGAAATATCCTTTTGTCTTCGGATTATCCATCATCACCAGGCAGACAACCTGCGGATCCTCAACGGGGAAAAAACCGACAAACGAAGCTGTGTAATTATTCTCCGCATATTTGCCGTTCAAATATTTACGTGACGTTCCTGTCTTGCCGGCAATGCGGACTCCGTTGATGCGTGCTTCTTTTCCTGTGCCGCGCTCTATGACTCCCTCTAACGCTGAGATGAGTTCCATTTGGGTACGCTGTGACATCACACGCCGGATGGCTTGAGGTTTCTGTTCAACAATCGTTCTTCCGTCTTCGCCTATAATCTTGGCTATGACGAACGGTTTCATCAACACTCCTTTATTTGCAACGGCTGCATAGGCACTTGCAATCTGAAGCGGTGTTGCTCCGATTTCATATCCGTACGACATAGTCTGAACTGTTGTACCCGACCAATCGTGATCGCTTGGTTTCTTGAGTACGCCGCGCACTTCACCGGGAAGATCGATCCCTGTTGTCATACCAAATCCAAAATCACGCGCTTGACGATAAAGCTTTTCGCCGCCAACAAGTTTACCGACTTTCGCCAGCACGATGTTGCTGGACATTTCAATGGCTTCCTGAAACGAAAGATTATCAAACTCATGCGAATCACTAATCAAACGAAACTTATTTCCACCGAGAGAGACTTTCATTTTTCCATGCTCGGCGTTGAACCGCCTCTCGGGAGTTACAATATTATTTTCGTACGCTGCTGCAGCCGTTACGACTTTGAACACCGAGCCCGGCTCAAACACATCGCTCACTACCCGGTTTCGTGCGGCAGCCATATCGAACGCACCGGCATTATTCGGATTGATGCATGGATACATAGACAAAGCTAAAACTTCGCCGGTTTTTGGATTTAAGACCAGCGCGCAGCCGCCGTCGGCGTTGTTTGCCTCAACGCCATGCTTGAGTTCTTCATCGACAATTGCTTGATATGTTACGTCGATTGTGAGGCAAATATCTTTTCCGTTTACCGGTTCCCTGCGCGGATAATCCGCGGAAGGACGCACACGCCCTAAACCGTCCCGCTGCATGACGACCGATCCGTTGACGCCTTTCATTTCGCTGTCATATTGCAATTCGATTCCCGAGATGCCCTTATTGTCGACATTGGTAAATCCAAGCAGTGCACCGGCAAGTTCATCGTAATGATACAGCCTCTTGGGCTCATTCAAGACGACGATACCGTCTAATTTTGCTGATTCGATTCGGTGCGCAATCTCCGGCTTCACTCTGCGTTCAAGCCAGACAAATCTCTTATTGTTTTGATTCTGATCTGTCTCGCGTAATTTATCCAGATAGAACGAACGTGGTTTTCCGAAAACACCCGCGAATATTTCTGCTACATGCTCCTGATTATCGCCGATAATTTTTGGATCGGCGGCAAAAGAAAGAAACATCGTATTGGAAACAATGACGTTGCCATTTCGATCGAAAATTTCTCCTCGTGTTGCGGGCAGAATAAATGAACGCTCATATTGCTTCCGTGCCAGCGCTTTATACTTGCTCGAATCAATGACTTGAATCTTTGCCAATCGAACCGTAATGAGGACGAAGAAGGCAAGGAAGCACATTTTTAATATGAAAAACCGGGTTCGAGAGAGTGACGATGCCTCTTTTTCCGGAACATGAATCTTCGCGTCCCGGTTCGTCATCGCTTGTTCTCTCTCTGGAGTTGGAAAACTTCTTCTACTTCGCTGATCCGTTCTGGATCAATCTCAATCCACACCGGAAGTTGTCTCGGATTCTGTAATCCCATTTGATCGTGTGCAAGCTGCTGAATCCTCTCCAGTCCGGACAGCCGGTTAATCTGTGCTTTCAGCAATTCTTGTTCATTCAAGATTTGCCGATGCTTTGTTTGGAGTAAATTATTCTGAACCATCAGATGTCCAACAGCCAATATATTACCGATGTACAATACACTTGACACCGCACCGCCAAGAAGAAGGAGTATAATGGTAAATGGAGCAATCCTTCGCTTTTTATGCTTTTTGTTGCTCGGCGCTTGCAGAGAGTTAACCGGAAATTCATCGTCGTTGAATGAACGAGGTGTTCCGTTGTATACCATGTCCCGAGCTTCACGTATTTTCGGGATAGTAATGGGAGACATCAACGGTTCTGCATCTTCCATTGCACGTGCCGCATAAATTCTACCAAGATTTTGATTTTCAGATCTCACGTGCTGTGCTCTTTTATACCTTCTCTGCAGCGCGGAGCTTTGCGCTTCGTGAACGAGGATTGACTGCCATTTCTTCTTCCGATGCTGTTACGGGTTTTCGAGTCAACATCGTGAGTACCGGCTGGAGCGGGGTATCCGGAATAATTTTATTTCCCGAAGGAATCGACTGCGCCGATGCTGCGCGAAAAGCATATTTCACCAAGCGATCCTCCAATGAGTGGTAGGAGATGACAACAAGTCTCCCGCCGGGATTCAATACATCAACACAATCACATAATGCCTGCCGCAGATTTTCCAATTCATTATTCACTTCAATACGAACTGCCTGAAAAACCCTCGCCAGTGTTTTATTCAAAAATCGGCCGCCGACCGTTCGCTCGATAAGAGCTGCCAGCTGGCCGGTGGTTTCAATGGGCTGTTCGACGCGCCGCTGGACGATCGCTTTTGCAATACGGCGCGAGTGTTTTTCTTCACCATACGTCCATAGAATATCCACCAAAGCTTGTTCGTCATACTTGTTGACGATGTGTTTGGCATCCACCTGCTGATGACGATCCATACGCATATCAAGCAGCTCGTCCGTTTGAAAACTAAATCCTTTGGACGGTTCATCAATTTGATATGATGAAACTCCGAGGTCGAGCAATATGCCTTGAACTGACTTTATATCGTTGTGAGAAAGAACAGATTTAATATTTCTAAAATTTTCTTGTACAAAAATTGCACATTCTCCAAACCGCTCCAGACGCTTGCCCGCTGTCTTCAACGCATCGTCATCAAGATCAATACCGATCAGCTTTCCGGAATGAGCGAGCTGCTCGAGTATTGCCTCTGCGTGACCGCCGCCGCCGAGCGTTCCATCAACATAAAACCCGTTCCTTGCGGTAAGGAGGAAAAAAAGAGCCTCCTGCAAAAGAACGGGAGTATGATACGTGTATGCCTCCAATGAAAGCCGGTGA
>Ga0182011_10000653_pt1 | contig 30283 bp, 28 predicted proteins | sample 711E1DmetaG_FD_120481 | JGI IMG/M metagenome (GOLD analysis project Ga0182011, IMG submission 120481) | Permafrost microbial communities from Stordalen Mire, Sweden - 711E1D metaG | ecosystem: Environmental > Terrestrial > Soil > Wetlands > Permafrost | place: Sweden: Stordalen | collected...
TGAGTGCGAGTCCGCGGAGTATGCGGCGGGTTTCCTCCGTTGTGATCTCTCCCATGACCACGAATGCCGGCCCGGACGGCTTCCCCGCTGCAATCTCCCGCAACCGGGCGACAGCGGCGTGCTCGTCGGCCGGGAGCGATTCGAAATGGAGCCCCTCGAACGACTTCACGTGGGGGGGGAGAGACGCCCGGAACAGGAGGATCCGTGCCGGAAGATGCGCGAGGTAGAGGGAAAGAGCATGGAAGAACACGCGCATGCATTCCGCTGTCCCGCCGGAAGCAAAGACAATCTCCCTGCGGTCCGAGGTCTTCCCCAGGTCGTAGGTCAGGGGATCCTGTTGATTCTGAAGCCATTCGCTGAATGCCGTCGCCAGTGGGGGAGGCGCGTTGCGGGAGAATCCGCCGCGGGGAAGGTACGGGGCGCTCCTGCGGATGAGTCGGGCGAAGAAATCCAGGGCCGGCCTTTCCGCATCGTCCAGGTCCAGCGCCCGGAGAAGGGCCGGCGTATCCTCCTCGGAAAGCGATTCGTCCCGGATATCGAGTCCGAGCGCGGCGCGGAGATACGCGGAAGAGAGACGCCTTTCCTGAACCGGGTTGCCGATGTGAAAATTGACCCGCTCCCCGGGTTCTATGGCCGAGGATGCCGTCGCCTCGCTGATCTCGGAAACCTTCGCGGCCCGCGTCGGCCGGAGCTCGAAATAATCGGGAAGCGCTCCCCCGCTGCCGTTCAGATCCATCGGACCGCCTACTTTTTCTTCCGTTCGCTCAAAGCCCCGAGCGCCTTCTGCACGAGCGTGCTAAACATCGAAAGTATCTCGGTCCCCTGGACGCCGTCGGGGGGTGAGAGCGACACGACAGTGCGGGCGTTCCTCATCGACTGGCTGGCTTCGGCCAGGCGCGCGGCCTGGGGCGTCAGGAGAAGAAGTTCGGGACTCTCTTTGAGCAGCCGAAGCTCATCCTTCTCGAAATCGAGCTGCATTTTCCGCAGGCTGAGCTCATGTTCGGCACGGCTCCCCGCAAGCGCGGACTCCTTTTCAAATTCCGCATGCTTGAGCTCGGTCTTCCTGATTTCGAGAGCGTGCTCGAGGGAGGCGATCTCCTCGTCGGCGTGCAGCCGGACCCTCGTGGCCGCTACCCGCGCCTTCTGGTTCACCGCCTCCGTCTGCTCCAGTATGCGGGCGTGCTCTCGCTGGCGGATGGCCTCCGCGATCTGGGGGTTGACAGGGTCATATGAAGTGATCGTCAGCGTGATGACCTCGAGCCCGAGAAGGTGCCTGCTCTCCTGGACGCGTTCCTGGAGATATCCGCGGATCCTGTCGGAGGAGAGGTCCTCGACGTCATGCAGTTCCGTGTAGCCTTTGACATACCCGAGGATGAGGGTTTCGAGTTCTCTGGCGGCGCGGGCTATCGCGTCGGGCGCCCAGCCCCCGACCTTGACGAGGACGGAGAGATCATCCATCGACGCCGCGACCGTGACGGCGAGTTTGACCCGGACGTCAAGGCTCCCTTTTGCCGACGCGTCGACCGTCTGGGAGAACGAATGCGTCGTTTTCGTGATCGGCGTGCTGAAATGCCGGGGGAAAACCCTCGCTCCGCGGAGGCGCACGCCGTCGCGGGCCTCCGCAATGACGATCTGGTCGGGTTTACGAACCCGGTACTCATACAGGGTAATCCCGATCAGGACGGCGACGACGACAAAGACTGCTTCCATTGCAGACTCCTCCGGACCTGCCGCCTCGGGCAGGCTAAGTGAGAAAGCTTTCGCGTGAAAAAGGGGGCTTCAAGGGGACATTCAGAATTGGCGGGAAGCCAATCGGAACGCAGCACGGGGTCGCGCACACGATGATTCCCTGTGCCGATGGAAGATAACGGTTCTTCCCCCAAACTGCAATCCGGATCAGGTCGTGCTCCGTTTGGCTGTGCTCAGTTTGGCCCTTCAAAAATACCTGAGATTTCTCTTGATTCTTGATCCGGATCTTCCTATACTGCTGGCGTCAAAACAGTACAAGGTTGCTGAGCTTTGAGGACCGCATTACGCGGGGCGAGTACGCTGGGTGGTTTGATCACTTGTTGTCGCGTTACACGTTGAGTCGCAACTGTGGATATTGTCTGACCATAGTTGCGATTTTTCATTGAGTGGCATGCATTGTGGCTGTTGCAAACGGTTCCGCTGACAACGGAGTAATCAAACAATCCTTGAAAGGACTGATCCTATGGAAAAAGGAACAGTGAAATGGTTCAACGGAGCCAAGGGCTTCGGATTCATTCAGCGCCCGGGCGGCGAAGATGTCTTTGTTCATTACAGAGCCATCGTCGGCGACGGGTACAAAAACCTGAATGAAGGCGACCAGGTACAGTTCGATGTTGAGAAGGGGCCGAAAGGTCTCACAGCGACGAACGTCAGCTTAGTTTCCTGATCGAGTCACTCTGTACGCGCGTCCCGCCGAATTCTGGCGGGACGCTTTTTTTATATCCCGCCGATTTTTGGCGGGATTCTTCTTTTTAAGTCCCGCCGGTTTCTGGCGGGATTTGCCCCCCTTTTTCAGACGCCCCTGGTTACCCCATCGCTGCAGCCTTTTGATCTGCCCCCCCCTTGAACAGGGGTCAGATTGTGAGTACATTCGAAACATGTTCCCGAGGTGAATCTGGTGATCACCGACATCAAATTGCCGGGGGAGACGGGGGTCGCACTCCGCAGGAAACTCAACCAAACCCGGCCGCGTCTTCCTGTCATCGTCATAACAGGCTACCCCAATCTGGTTCCCGAAGAGGATGCCAGGCGCGCCGGCGCCGACTACTATTTCCTGAAGCCGCTGGAACTGGACCAGTTGCGCGGGGCAGTGCGAAAATGCCTCCGCCCGGCGCCGCATGCGACCGGAAAGCGTGTCTAGTCACGCCGCTTCTGGGCGTGACTACGGTTCGTGCGTCGCGGAACAGATAACTGCATACTCACCACTAAGAAGGGTCTTCCATGAATCGTGCAGCGCTAAGCATCCTCGTAGGAATTGTCATCCTCTTGCTGGCGGCCGATCGGGCGTACGCGATTCCGGCGTTCGCGCGGAAATACAAGACGAGCTGCGCAACCTGCCACAACGGGTATCCCAAACTCAACGCGTTCGGTGACGCCTTCCGGAGGAACGGATACCAGTTCCCGGCGGGGACCGATCCGGAATTCATCAAGGAGGAGCCGGTGAGCCTGGGTTCGGAAGGGAACAAGAAGGCGTTCCCGGATGCGATCTGGCCCGGGAGCATACCCGGGAGCTCTCCGGTGTCCTTCTTGATGAACGGCGAGGTGGACTACAACCCGAAGGTCGATCCCCGGTTCACGTTCGGCGGACTCGGGAGCAGCATTGAGGCCGTTGCAGCGGGGACGGTCGGTGAAGACCTGTCGTTCTGGGGGCATTTCATACTGAACAGTGACGGCACGATGGAACTGAACAGAATATTCCTCATATTCAGTAATCTGATAGGGAATTCATACGGCCTCAATATGCGCGTCGGCGTTTTCGAGCCCGGCCTTTTCTCATTTTCGACCCACCGTGCCTGGCTGGAAGGATTCTGGCTCACCACGCGGCCATTCAGCAACGATATGGGTTGGACGATTGAGGAAACACAGAAAGGAATCGAGCTCAACGGGATTGTGAAAGGACGCTTCACCTGGAGCGCCGGGATTGTGGAGTCCTTCGGGAATCTCCATGCCGACAAGGACTACTACGGGCATGTGGCGTACAAATTCGGAGGACTGCCACCGGACGGAGTTCTCGAGGCGGGAGCCGCGCCCAACAATGCCCAGCCGTTCATCGACAATTCTCTGACGGTCGGTGCATTCGCCTACGCGGGGAGTGCCACACTCGGACCGGATTCAATGTCAGCCGACAATAAGTTCACAATGATCGGCGGGGATTTCAACGCCTTCTACGAACGATTCAACCTCTTCGGCGGCATCGGGGTCCGCCATGACAACCAGCCCTTTGTGGGGACGACAGGTCTTGCTGCAAACACGACCGTGTGGTTCGCCGAACTGGATTACGTCGTGTTTCCGTGGCTCCTGCCCGGGATCCGCTATGAGTCATGGAGCAGTGAGACCCCTGATATCGGCAGCACCGGCAATGCTGTGGTTTCGTACAGCGAGCAACAGATTGTCCCGGGAATCGTGTTCCTCATCCGCCCCAATGTGAAGGCAACCCTCCGCGCGAGTTTCGCGGGGAAGGGTGCCGTCAACTATACGGGTGAGGTGGTGCCATCTGTCGGACTCCAGCCCGGGACGGTCAGCGTTTCGCTGGCGCTCGGGATATAGAGTGACCCGGATGCCGATTGCATCCGTCAGTGCAAATTACAAACAATCAAGTGGAGTACTCTCATGAAGAAGATCACGAGCATTATCATCGGCATCATCGTCGCAATCTGCAGCGTCCAGCCGGCGCCGGCGGGCGGGATCACCGGCACCGTGAAAGCGAAGGGGGCCAAGAACGGGGGTGACGCCGTCATCTATGTCGAGAAAGTCACGGGGAAGACATTCCCGGCTCCCAAGGAACACCTGCGGATGGACCAGAAAAACATGACGTTCATTCCGCACGTCATGCCGGTCCTCGCCGGCACGACGGTGGATTTTCTGAACAGCGACGACGTGCTGCACAACGTGTTTTCTCCCGACAAGTGTGCCGAGAAGTTCAACCTCGGATCCTGGCCGAAAGGACAAACGAAATCCTACACGTTCAAAGACCCGGGATGCAACGTGACACTCCTGTGCAACGTCCATCCCGAAATGGAGGGGTACATTGTCGTGCTTGAGAACCCCTACTTTGCCGTGAGTGGGAAGGACGGGAGCTACGCCATCAAGGATGTTCCCCCCGGCAAATACACGCTGAAGATCTGGCACGAGAAGCTCAAAGGACAGGACGTGGCGGTCGAGGTGTCGGAGAAACAGAACGCGACCGCGGATTTTGAGATTCACAAGTAACTCCGACCAGGAGATGCATGCCCGAACAGATCAGGTTCGTCGACGCCGCGTGGCTTGACGCCAATTTCCCCTGCATGGTCGGTTGTCCGGTGCACACTGAGGCCGGGCGCTATGTGGGACTCATCGAGGAAGGACGCTTCCGCGAAGCATACCACGTTGCCCGTCGGCCGAATCCGTTTGCCTCGATCTGCGGGCGGGTCTGCGCGGCCCCCTGTGAAACAGCCTGCCGCCGGGGGAAGCTGGACGAACCGATTGCGATTCGCGCGCTGAAGCGGTTCGTCTGCGAGCGGTTCGGTGTGGAAAGCATGGTGGATCTGGAGCGGCTGAAAGAAGTCTTCGGGAAATCCGTCCGGAAGAACGGCATCCGGGTCGCCGTGGTCGGCGCCGGCCCGGCGGGACTTTCCTGCGCGCACGACCTGGCGCTCCTCGGGTACGAGGTGACGGTCTATGAGTCCCAATCGGTTGCCGGAGGGATGCTGCGGCTCGGCATCCCGGAATACCGGCTCCCGAGGGAGCTGATCCGGCTCGAGATCAACGCGATCCTCAGCCTCGGGGTCGATCTCAAGCTCAATGCCGCGATCGGCCGCGACTTTACGTTGACCGATCTGCGCAGGGAGGGGTTCCGGGCCGTCTTCGTGGCCATCGGTGCGCACAGGAGCCGCGACCTGCGCGTCGAGGGTGTGGAGCTCGACGGGGTGCTCCGGGCGGTGGATTTTCTCCTGAACATGAACCTCGGCTACCGGGTGGACCTTGGCAGGAAGGTCATCGTGATCGGCGGAGGAAACGTTGCCATCGATGTCGCGCGCAGCGCGGCGCGCCAGGAGAAATCCGATGTCGGGCCGGTGACCGAGGTTGCGGAAGCGCTCGATGTCGCTCGCTCTGCGATCCGGTTCGGGGCGAAGGAAGTCCACCTGGTGTGCCTCGAAGATATCCATGAGATGCCGGCTTCCAGGGAAGAAATTCAGGATGCGCAGGAGGAACATATTCAGATTCATACGCGGAGGGGTCCACAGAGGATCCTGGGGACCGGGGGGAAGGTCGTCGGCCTGGAGACCGTCACGTGCACGTCCGTTTTCGACGGCACGGGGCGATTCAACCCGCAGTTCGCGCCGGGATCGGGAGAGGTGATGGACGCCGACACGATCATCATGGCCATCGGGCAGTCGTCGGACCTTTCGTGGGTTCGCCCCGAAGACGGCATCGAGCTGACGCCGCGCAGCACGATCAAGGTCGACCCCAGGACGCTTGCCACAACCGCCCCCGGGATTTACGCCGGGGGGGATGTCTCTTTCGGTCCCCGCAACGCGATCGATGCGGTCGCCAACGGCAAGAAGGCGGCACAGTCCATTCATGCTTCCCTCGGGGGCGGCCCGGATGCCCGGGTGGAGGTGGCCTTCCACGAACGAGAGATCGAGATCGTCGTCGCGAACACCAGGGCATACCACCGGCCATGGGGATATGAACAGCAGGGCCGCGTCCCGATTCCGGCGCTCCCCATCGGGCGGCGCATCGGCGTCTCGCAGATCGAGCTTGGATACGGGGAAGATGAGGCCCGCCGGGAGGCTGCCCGATGCCTTCACTGCTGGGAAAATACGATTTTCAATGAGTCCGGCGAAGAGACCGGCAGCGAGTGCATCCTGTGCGGCATGTGCAGCGACATCTGTCCGGAGAGTTGCATCGAACTTGTCGCCTCCGACCGGATCGCCGCCGACGGCCCGCTCGCCGGCGAAATGTCCGGGACGTACGGGATCACGATTGCCGGCACCTCGGAGAGCGGCTCCGGCGCTGTGATGATCAAGGACGAGGACCTGTGCATCCGCTGCGGGCTCTGCGCGATGCGGTGTCCCGTCGCGTGCATTACGATGGAAGCCTACGCGGCCTCCGAACCGATGATGATTGAGTGAACGTACCAACGGAGCAGACTCTCATGGCCCAGTCAGACGAACGGACTCCCGACCCGGCGAAACGTCCCGCGGACTCCTTCACGCGAAGGCATTTCCTCGAACTGATCGGCGCGGGCGCCATAGGTGCGGCGGCGGTGGGGAGCGGTGTCCTGAGCACGGAATATCTCTCGCCGAATGTCGTAAAAGAACCTCCGACACGGTTCAAGGCGGGGATGCCGGAGTCCTATCCGCCGGGAAGCGTTACGCTCGACAAGGAACAGAAGGTGTTCATCGTCCGGGCGAAGGAAGGCTATTTCTACGCCCTGTCGGCCACGTGCACGCACCTGGGGTGTATCGCCAACTGGAAAGCGGAGGAAGGGATCGTGGCGTGTCCCTGCCACGGGAGCAAGTTTGACAGGGAGGGAAATGTGATCGCGGGACCGGCCCCCCGGCCGCTCCCGCGGTACGCGATGTCGCTGGATGACCACGGCCAGCTTGTTATCGACAAGGCGTTGGTCGTCGGCGAAGAGGCCACGCTGAAGGTCTGACACACGCTATCGTTGTGGCCCGAAATTCTTACCTGAGATCTTTGCCCAGAATCCTTGCCCAATACCTTTGCCCAGCACCTATGAAGGAGACCCCGTGAAGGAATCTCTCCGTGCACTCACCCGGTCACAGGCGTGGCGGTCCATCTTCCGCCACGGTCTTCCCCTGTCCAACAGGACCCGGGCGGAGGCGGTTTTCTACAACTTCTTCCTCCACGTCCACCCCGCCAAGGTGCGCAAACGGTCGGTGAAGTTCACCTACACGTGGGGGTTGGGAGGGCTTTCGGCAGGGTTGTTCATCGTGCTGGTTCTGACGGGAGCGCTCCTGATGCTCTACTACCGGCCGTCGGTTCAGCAGGCATACGGCGACATGAAGGACCTCCAGTTCGTTGTCTCCTCGGGGCAATTCCTCCGCAACATGCACCGCTGGGCGGCACATGCGATGGTGGCGATAGTTTTCCTGCACATGCTCCGCGTGTTCTACACGGGCTCCTACCGTCCCCCGAAGGAATTCAACTGGGTCATCGGTGTCATTCTTTTCGTCTTCACGGTGCTTCTCAGCTATACAGGCTATCTGCTCCCCTGGGACCAGCTGGCCTACTGGGGAATCTCCGTGGGGACAAACATGGTCCGCTCGGTCCCCTTCGGGCTCGGCGAACGGATCTCCTACCTGCTGCTCGGCGGGAATATCGTGGGAGAAAATGCGCTTGTCCGTTTCTACGTGTTGCACTGCTTCGTTCTTCCGGTTGCGGCCATGGTGCTGATGGGTATCCACTTCTGGCGCGTGCGGAAAGACGGCGGCGTTTAGAGCGCACACGCGACTTCGCCCCGGGGCGGTGTGCATGCACGGCATGTTGAACTCATACGGCGGTGGACTTATGAATGCTGACTTTCGGGCGGAAAAAAACTCAGATGCAAAGGCGGTTCCGAAACGCATCGCGTTCATGAAGGGACGCACATCGGCGCGCGTCCGGAAAGAGGAAGAGGAGATGGTCATGACGGTTCCCCACCTTGTGGTGCGGGAAGTCATCGCGTTCATGCTCATGGTTATCGCGCTCGCTCTCCTCTCGCTCTTCTTCAATGCGCCTCTGGAATGGATCGCCAATCCGGAGCACACGCCGAACCCCGCGAAGGCCCCCTGGTACTTCCTCGGACTGCAGGAACTGCTCCACTACTTCCCGCCGATAGTCGCGGGAGTGGTCCTGCCGGCGCTTGCGGTTGTTGCCCTTATCGTGATCCCGTATTTTCGCATCAACGTCAAACGGGAGAACCTGTGGGAGCAGGACCGCCGGCAGAAGCTGATCCTGGTTCTCGCCGTCGCGGGCGTCCTCTCCATCGTCCTCCTCCTCTATAATGTCTACGCGATGCTGATCCCGACGGTCATTGTCGCAGCCGTCATGGTGACCCCGGCATTTCTCCGGCAATCAGGGGGAGTCCTCGGCTGGCTCGGTTCGCGCCCCCTTTCCTGGTGGATCATGACTTGGTTTGTCATCATGGTCATCGTGTTGACCGCCATCGGGACGCTCTTCCGCGGTCCGGAATGGAGCTGGACCTGGCCCTGGAAGGAGATCTACTGATGAAACCTCTTCGCCTGACGTTCGCAATCGTTGCCGTTCTCTTCCTTGTCGTCCTGGCAGTCTCTCCTCTCAAGGATTACCTGCGGGAGTGGAAGCACGATCAAACCGAATACAACCGGCTGGTCGCCGGGCTGCCGCAGCGCGTGAAACAGGTCGATATCGGCATTCGCCAGGTATGGGTCCGGAAACTGGACCGCGTGGACCGGTGCGTGACCTGCCACCTGGGAGTGAAGGAACCTGCCTTGCACGCTGCACCGGAACCGTTCACGACGCATCCACAGGTGTACCACGATGTCGACGACCTGGGCTGCACATTCTGTCACGAAGGCCAGGGATCGGCAACCGAGTACCGGGAATCCATCGGTAAAGTCAAATACTGGGACAGGCCGATCCTCCCTCGTGCGTACCTGGAAGCCTCGTGTGCCAAATGCCACAGGGAAAAGGATGTGCCCCAGGCACCGATTCTCAATCTCGGACGTAAGCTCATCCGCGAATCCAACTGCGTAGGCTGCCACAAGCTGGAAGGGGGTGAGAAGCAGTGGATTCCGTCCCTCGATGGGATCGGCGAAAAGGTGAATCGCACATGGCTTGTCAACTGGCTCAAACACCCGCGGACATACGCCCCGTCAACGCGTATGCCGAACTTCCTTCTGACGGACGAGGAGGCGGGAACGCTGGCAGACTTCCTCCTGTCGTTCAAGACATTCCCCGAGGAGGCGGCGCTCGAGCCTGAACCCTCACAACTGACATCGGCGGGAGCGGACCAGAAGTCGAAGCTCGTCGAGCTGGGGGCAACGCGGTTCCGGGAAGCCCGTTGCATCAGCTGCCATCCGATCAATGGCAAAGGGGGGTACGTGGCGCCGGAGCTCGGGAAAATTGCGAGCAAAGTCAGCGCGCAATGGCTCTACAATTACATCAAGCGGCCGAAACGCCTCCAGCCGGGGGTCGTCATGCCCCGTTACCGGTTCAAGGAAGAGGATCTGGTCGGGGTCGTGGCATACATGGAAAGCGAGTTTGTCGATTATGACGTGGAACAGCTCCCGCCGCACACGCCCGATCCCGGGTTCTATGAAAAGGGGCGGGCGCTCTTCAAGAAGTACAGTTGCGGGGGGTGCCACGCGCTCTCGGGTATGGGGCGTGCGGAGGAGACAGGACCCGAGCTCACAAAGATCGGAGCCAAGCGGCTCTACGAGATCGACTTCGGCCGCTCGGGCATCGAGCAGACTCTTCCCGTGTACCTTAAGACGAAGCTCCTTACTCCGCACGTCTTCGGGGAATCCATGAAAATGCCGCAGTTCGGATTCCGGGAGGACGAGGCGGAGGCGATTGCGGTCGCCCTCCTCGGAAAAACAGACGACAATATCCCGCCGGACCTCATCGTCCCCGATGCACCCTCCGGCACATTCGCCCCTCAGGGGGATTTTGGGAAACTGGTGGACGACCTGGCATGCCTGGGGTGTCACGTGATGAACGGGCGCGGCCGCCTGGTTGCGACCGATCTGTCGCTCGAGGCGAGTCAGGCCCGCCGGGCGTGGATCGAAGGATATTTCAAAGTTCCCTATTCCCTCCGGCCGGTGCTCACCGAGCGAATGCCGAAGCTGTATCTCAGCGACGCGGAGATCAAGACGCTCGTCGACTATATGGAAATGGCGTTTATCTCGGACAGCCTCGACCACACGGTCTCCACCGATCCTGCGGCCGCGGCAATCGGCCGGGGCCTTTACTACGAACGCTACGGGTGCCAGTCCTGCCACCAGGTCGGTGCGAAGGGAGGGTATGTCGGGCCGCCCCTCGACAAGGCCGGGACACGTCTCACCGCGGGGTGGATATTCCACTGGCTCAAAAATCCCCAGCGGCTGAAACCCGGAACCATTGAGCCGAACAACAATTTGTCGGACGCCGAAGCCGACGCCTTGACAGCATATCTGTTGACATTGAAATGAACATCCATATTCGTCCCGCATCCGTATGACACGCGCTCGCACCCTGGCACTATTTCTTCCTCTCTTGCTCGTGGGTTGTACCGGGAAGAAAAACACCCCTCCTTCCGTCTCCGCGGACAGCGTGCGGGCGAATGACTCCGCCGTTGCCGCGCCGGCAGCGGTTCCCGTCGAACGCGTGCTCTCCTATGAGGAACGGCAGGGGAGCGTCCTGTACATGAAATACTGTGCCGTGTGCCACGGGAAGGAAGGGAAGGGGGATGGGTTCAATGCCTTTAACCTGGATCCCCGGCCGAGAGATTTCTCCGACTCGGCCTACATGGCGGCCCTCAGCGATGCCCAGATCCTCCAGACGATCAGCGGGGGCGGGCGGAGCGTCAACAAGTCCCCTCTGATGCCCTCCTACGGAGGGACGATCGACAACAGGCAGGCCCGGTATGTCGCGGCGTATGTCCGCGCGTTCAGTACCGGACAATAACTGCCGGATTGTGCCTCCGCCTGCAGTCGCTTTCCTCCTTCCCGGGCATACGCTTGAACTTCAGGTCGACTCCTGATATATTCGAATACGCCGGTGCACTCCGCTCTTCCGGCAGAGTCCGGGGCTTGTTCTTTTTCAAGGCTGAAGGGACCTGAATGTCAACAGTAGTTCCTGCAGGATCGGTGTCTGAGATCGTCGCCCGGTACACCTACGGGACGTGGCGCTTCCAGAAGGGATGGAAACCGTTGCACATCGTCGATGCCGAGGGGTGTTATTTTACCGACAGCAGCGGCAGGCGGTATCTCGATTTCTCCTCCCAGCTCATGTGCGTTACACTGGGGCACAAAAACCCGGCGGTCATTGCGGCGATCGAAGAGCAGGCGAGAAAACTCCCCTACATAGCCCCGGGTTTCGCGACCGATGTCCGGGCCCGGTTGAGCCTGCTGTTGCTCGATCTCCTTCCAGAGGGACTCGAGAAGTTCTTCTTTACCACCTCCGGTACCGAAGCGAACGAAGCCGCGATCAAAATCGCCCGAATGTACACGGGGAAGACCAAGATCATCTCACGGTACAGGTCGTACCACGGATCGACGATGGGCTCGCTCGCCGCGACAGGCGATCCGCGCAGGTGGGCGATGGAGCCCGCAGGGAAAATCCCCGGGGTGATATTCGCGCCGGAAGTCGACTGCTACCGATGCCCTCTTCTCCATCACTATCCCGGATGCGGCATCGCGTGCGTTGAATACATCGGCCACATGATCGAGAACGAGAGTGATGTCGCCGCGGTGCTTGTGGAGCCGGTTGTCGGAACGAACGGGGTGCTTATTCCCCCTGCCGAGTACATGCCGCGTCTCCGCCGGATATGTGACGCCAGCGGCGTTCTGCTGATAGCCGATGAGGTCATGTCGGGGTGGGGCCGGACAGGGAAGTGGTTTGCCGTGGACCACTGGAACGTCGCGCCGGACATCCTGACGACGGCAAAAGGGATCACATCGGCATACGTTCCGCTCGGCCTGTGCGCGACAAACAAAAAGATCGCTTCGTTCTTCGATGACCACTATTTTGCGCATGGTCACACGTATGAGGCGCATCCGATCACGCTCGCCCCTGCCGTGGCGGCGATCAACGAGCTCACGCGGCTGAACCTGATCGACAGGGCGGCGGAGATCGGCGCCTATATGGGTGTCCGCCTCCGGGAGCTCGTACCGAAGCACCCTTCGATCGGCGATGTCCGGGGCCTCGGCCTGTTCTGGGCGGTCGACCTTGTCAAAAACCGGGAGAGCAGGCAGTCGTTCAACTCGATGGCGGACAAGGTTGCGGGGCGGCCGCTCGTCGTGGACAGGGTTGCGGCGGACATGATGGAAAGGGGCGTGTTCATGCAGGCGTGGATCAGTCATCTCGTCATCGCCCCCCCGCTGATCATCACCCGGGAAGAGGTTGACGCGGGGATTGCGGCGCTCGACGCCGCACTGGCGATCGCAGACAGGGAGACCTGATGTCGACGCTCATCAAGTCCGGGCGGATCGTGACGGTCGAACAGAACTACACGGCGGACATCTTCATTGAGAAGGAAAGGATCTCCACGATAGGGGCGGACCTGGCATTGACCGCCGACGCTGTCTTCGACGCCACGGGCAAATATGTCATCCCCGGCGGGATCGACGTCCACCCCCACATGGACATGCCGCAGTGGCTCGGCAGAGCCGGCCACGATGCATTCATCAGGCGCGGCACCTACACAGGAGAATGGAGGTAACCAATGTCACTTCGACCGATCAAGCGGATTATTCAGGCAAAACCGACTCTCGAAGGCGCGGGCGTTCACCTGCGCCGTGCGTTCGGATTCGGTGACACCTCCGAGTTCGATCCGTTCCTCCTCCTCGATGACTTCCGCAATGACATCCCGGAGGAGTACCTGGCCGGGTTTCCCTGGCATCCCCATCGGGGAATTGAGACGATCACGTACGTCCTCGCGGGGAGCGTGGAACACGGCGACAGTATGGGAAACCGCGGATCGATCACCTCGGGCGACATCCAGTGGATGACTGCGGGGAGCGGCATCATCCATCAGGAGATGCCAAAGGGTGACGAGGCCGGACGGATGCATGGATTCCAGTTGTGGGCCAACCTCCCGTCAGCGCGAAAGATGACGGCGCCTCGGTACCAGGAGGTGAAGGCAGGGGAGATCCCGGAGGTCACCGATGATGATGGCACACGGGTCCGCATCGTGTGCGGGAGTTTCTGGGGGACGAAGGGCCCCGTGGAGGGTATCGCGACAGACCCGATCTACCTCGATATCTCCATCCCCCCGGGGAAGAAGAAAACTCTCCCCGTCGCCACGACACGCCACGCCTTCGCGTACGTGTTCGCAGGGGGCGGGAAATTCTGCAATGCTTCAGGGCCGCTTGCCGTGCCTACGGAGGGGGTTGGATGGATGGATACCGCACCCCCCGCCCGGGCGGAAAATCGGTCGCTCGTGCTTTTTGATAGCGGCGACGAGGTCGCGGTGCAGACGGGGGACGAGGGAATCCGGTTTCTCCTCGTTTCGGGAAAACCTCTCGAAGAACCCGTCGCGTGGTATGGGCCGATTGTCATGAACACACAGAAGGAGCTCCAGACAGCTTTCGAGGACCTTGAGCGGGGGACATTCTTGCAGACGAAGGCGTGAGAGTATCTCTGTATCTGCTTTTCCCGTTGTTCGCTCTCTGCGTCGTGAGTCGCGCGGATGCCCAATGGGTCCGCCTCAGCGGACCCGGGGGAGCGTATGCGTTCACGGTCAACGGCCAGAATATCTATGCAGGGTCGTTCGGCCAGGGAGTGTTCGTTTCAACGGACGAAGGCACAGACTGGACGGCGATCGACTCGGGACTGACGAGTACTGATGTCTTCGCGCTTGCTTCAAGCGGGACATACCTTTATGCCGGGACATTTCTTGACGGCATGTTCGTTTCGAGCAACAGCGGGTTGACCTGGGCTCCGTCAGATTCAGGGTTGTTAATGTCGAGCGTCATTTCCCTGACGACATACGGGAGCGACATCCTTGCCGGGACCTATGCAAACGGCCTGTTCATTTCGGCGGACAGCGGGGCGATATGGACGCCCACCCGACTTCAAAACTTGTCCGTCTACGCGTTTGCCGCTGTCGGTTCCGGGATGTGCGCCGGGACCTATGGGGGCGGGGTGGTTCTTTCCTCAATCGGCGATACGGCGTGGAGTGTCATGGACAGCGGCCTCACCGCCCATAACGTGTTCGCGCTTGCCTCCGTCGGGTCCGCTGTTTTCGCCGGAACGCTCGGGGGAGGGATGTTCCGTTCGATTGATGCAGGTGCCACATGGACAGCCGACGACTCGGGTCTCACTGTTTCGAGCATCAACGCCTTGATCGCTGTCGGCACAAACGTTTTTGCCGCAACTGACGTCGGGATCTTCCGTTCCACCGACATGGGGAAGTACTGGGCGCCGGTCGATTCACTCCTTCCTGTAACACCCGTGTACGCATTTGCGGCTTCAGGGTCAAACCTCTTTGCCGGCACGAATGGCTACGGAATCTGGCGGCGCCCTCTCGCCCAGGTCGTAATCACCGATGTCGCGGCGGCGAGCGGCGGGATTCCCGGCGCGTTCAGACTCGAACAGAATTACCCCAACCCCTTCAATCCCTCCACCACGATCCGCTACAGCATACCCCGGCAGTCACACGTGACGCTGACCGTGTTCAATATTCTTGGCCAGCAGGTAACTGACCTGGTCAGTGCGCAGCAGGTTCCCGGCTTTCACGAAATCCGGTTTGACGCTTCCGGACTTGCCTCGGGGGTCTATTTCTACAGGTTGACCGCTGAAGGCTACGTGAGCACGAGGAAACTCGTCGTTCTCCGGTGAACTGTGCAGAAGGAAGGGACTTCAGAGCCCTCATTCAGGCTCATCCAACGTCCCACAACTCATCGTCGCATCCCATCATCCTCTTCGACGGTGTATGCAACCTGTGCAACGGATTCGTGCAATTTGTGATCAAGAGGGATCATCGAAATGTCTTCCGGTTCGGATCTCTCCAATCGGAAAGTGCTCGGCAGATCCTCATGCTGCTCGGATCGGAACACCGAGATTTGACCTCGATTGTCTTGTTGGATGATGAAGACATCGCGACCGAGTCTGACGCGGTGCTGAAGATCGCCAGGAAACTCCACGGATTGTGGAGTCTCCTCTATTCATTCGTCATTGTACCGAGAATCGTTCGGGACACCATGTACCGGATTGTTTCCAGATACCGTTATCGTATCTTTGGGAAAATGGATTCTTGTATGATTCCCACGCCTGAATTGTTAGATAGGTTCATTTAAACTGATTGCTGTAACAGGAAAAGGGGTCGATTGCGACCCCCGGGGAGAGGCGTATCGGACCCTGCAGCTGTCTCCGGACCCCGGATTCGACCAAATGGTGAAGATTCTGCAATTGTCTGTCCCGCAACCTCCCCGCAGGCAAAACCCTTCGCATAAAGATCGATTTTGAGGCTTTTTGCGGCATGAATCTTGTAACTGCCTAAGGAATGCGTTTTCCCCGGCTCGTTGCGGGGCTTTCTTGACCTTGTAAGGAGTAGGACCGTGAAGCCTCCCCGATATGTGCACTTTTCGAGGGGTATTTTTCTGGCATTGATGGCGGCGCTGGCCGCTGGCATCACGTCGACAGCTCTGTCTCTCGATCCGCGGAAGACAATCAACCAGTACGGACACGATGTATGGCTCCGTCAGAATGGCCTGTCGGCGAATAGTATCAACGTCAGTGTGCAGACACGTGATGGCTACATCTGGCTCGGGTCCACGGCCGGATTGTTGCGTTTCGACGGAGTGAGCTTTAAGGCAGTGGGTACGGACACGGAAGGCACCAGGATTCCCGAAACCGTCTCGGTTCTGTGTGAGTCCCGCGACGGCAGTCTCTGGATTGGCACTGCATATGGCGGCCTGCGTTGTCTCAAAGATGGCGTGGTCCGCCGGTATGGTGCGACGGAAGGACTGCCCGAGCCCCAGATCAAGGTGGTGTTCGAGAGCCGTGCAGGGAATCTATGGGTCGGGACGGCGTACGGACTTTTCAGGCTTGTTGGGGGCGGATTTGTCCCTGTCCCACTCGATCAATCATTCGTGACTGCGATCGCTGAAGACTCCCGTGGAAGGATCTGGGTTGGTACACAAAAGGGTGTCCGCATCTTTGACGATACCCGGGGAGCCCGCCTGGACAGCCTGACTACCGCCAACGGTCTTATTGACGAAGGAACATCAGCGCTCCTCGGCGATCGGCAGGGGACGGTGTGGATTGGAACAGCACACGGACTGGCACGTTGGAACAACGGCGCGTTGACGTCAATTCACCCCAGTGATGGTCTTATCAATGAATTTGTTTCTGCGCTCCGTGAAGACCAGGACGGGTCTCTTTGGGTTGGGACACACGGGGGATTGAGCCGTCTGAGCGGTGGTCATTGGGCGAGTATCAACGCAACGGACGGTTTGAGCCACAATCAGGTCAATTCGATCGCCGAAGATCGGGAGGGGAATCTCTGGGTTGGCACGATGCAGGGGCTGAACCGTTTTAGAGACGTGAACATCACCGCCTACACAACCAGGGAAGGTCTCAGCAACGACTATCTGACGGGTGTCGTACAAACGCGTGAAGGAAGTCTCTATTTCATGAGCAGTCCCAGCGGGACCATTACCCGGCTCCGGGATGGCCAGATGACAAAGCTCAGCAGTCCCGCCGGGGCGTCGTATGCGGGGCGTGACAGCAGTCTGTGGGTCGCTCAATCGGGCGTTTTGATCAACATCAAGGATGGCCGGTCCACGCGCTACGATACGACAACGGGGCTTCCGGCAAAATGGATCTCCGCGATCACGGAAGATGACCAGAGCCTGATCGTCTTTCTGGATCACATAGGCATTCGAAGATTTGCCGGCGGTCATATCCAGCCGTATCTTTTGAAAGACGGAAAACAGTATTCATCCACCGAATTCGGGTTGTGCTTCTATCCGGCGCCGGGAGGCGTCCTCTGGTTCGGGACGACAAACGGGCTTGTGCGATTCCAGAACGGGGAGAGCCGAGTTTTCGATCAGCGAGACGGGCTCGCCGACAACTGGGTCAGCTTCGTTGTCGACGATCGACGGGGCAGTTTGTGGTTCAGTTCTGCCCGCGGCGGTCTGACGCGCTACATGAATGGCAAGTTCACAACATACAGCACCAGTAATGGCCTCATCACCAATGAGGTCTATTGCGTACTCGCCGACGATCAGGGTGATCTCTGGCTTGGCACTTCCGGTGGGATTGCGCGTGTGAGCCGCAAGGACATCGACGATTACGAAGCCGGCAAAATCGCTGCCGTTCGCCCCCGGGTGTTCACGATGACCGATGGCTTGAAGACGGACGCCTTGACCGACGAAAGCCAGCCAAACGCTGTAAGAGCACGGGATGGTCGGCTCTGGTTTGCCACGAGGGGGGGGGCCGTCATGATCGACCCCGCGGCCATCAAGCACAACAGGGTTATCCCGCCTGTCCTGATCGAGCAGATAATCGTTGATAAGGAAAGTGTAACGCCGAAGGGATCTATAATTTTCCTCCCGGGCAAGAAGAAACTGGAGTTTCACTATACGGCTCTCAGCTTTACCGTTCCGGAGCGGATCCTGTTCAAGTACCGGCTTGAAGGGTACGACCGGGATTGGGTGGATGCGGGCACGCAACGCGTGGCGTACTATACGAACCTCCCCCCCGGGAAGTACCGGTTCCAGGTTATTGCGTGCAACAATGACGGCGTGTGGAATGAGACCGGAGCGAGTGTGGGGTTCGAGCTTTCCCCGCATTTCTACGAGACCTGGTGGTTCGACGGGCTGTCGATCCTCGTGTTGATCGCGGCAGCTCTGGGAGTCTATCGGATCCGTGTCCGGACCCTGACGGCGCGCAAGCAGCAGCTTGAGGATCTCGTTCGCGTGCGCACGATCGAGGTGCAGGACCAGCGGTCCTTCCTGAGGAAGGTGATCGACCTCAATCCGAGCTTCATATTTGCGAAGGACAGGGACGGCCGCTTCACACTTGCCAATCGTGCGCTGGCCGAATCGTATGGGGCCACTGTGGAAGGACTCTTAGGGAAGACCGAGGCGGACTTCAACCCGGACCCCGACCAGGTGGCGAAGGCCCGGAAACACGAACTGGAAGTCCTGGAGTCCGGCTCCGAGAAGGTCATCGCCGAGGAGGAGTTCACGAACGCGAACGCCGAGCGGCGGTGGATGCAGGTCATCAAAATCCCGTTCGTTGCGGAAGGGGGAACGGAGCCGCAACTGCTCGGCGTTGCAACGGACATCACCCTGCAGAAGAAGGCCGCAGTGGAGATGCTCCGGGCAATCGAAACAGCCGAAGCGGCGACGCGTTCGAAGAGCGAGTTTCTTGCGAATATGTCTCATGAGATCCGCACGCCGATGAATGCCATCATCGGGATGACCGGCCTCCTCCTTGACACGTCCCTTGACGACGAACAACGCGAATCGGTTGAAATTGTCCGCACCAGCGGCGATTCGCTGCTCACCATCATCAATGAGATTCTCGACTTCTCGAAGATCGAGAGCGGAAAACTCGACCTCGAAAGCCAGGCATTCCCCCTTGCCACATGCATTGAAGAATCCCTCGATCTGTTGTCCTCCAAAGCGGCGGAGAAAGGGTTGGAGCTGGCCTACGTGGTTGATGAGAACACCCCGCAGTGCATCGTGGGCGACGTCACTCGTCTGCGTCAGGTTCTCGTCAATCTTCTGGGTAATGCGATGAAATTTACGCCCGCGGGCGAGGTCGTCGTGTCTGTGACGTCCCGGTCCCTCGGCGGAAACCACTATGAGCTGCAGTTCGCCGTGCGCGACACCGGCATCGGCATAGCAGGTGACCGTTTGGATCGACTCTTCAAGTCCTTCAGCCAGGTTGATTCCTCCACGACGCGTCAGTATGGCGGGACAGGCCTGGGGCTCGCGATAAGCAAGCGGTTGAGCGAGTTGATGGGCGGGAAGATGTGGGTTGAGAGCGAGGCGGGTGTGGGTTCGACGTTCTACTTCACGGTCGTGGCATCATCCGCACCGGCAGCTAAACGGAAGCACCAGTGGGGCGATCAGCCGTTGATCTCTGGCAAGCGTCTCCTCATCGTCGATGACAACGAGACGAACCGGAGGATTCTCACGATGCAGTCCCGGTCGTGGGGGATGATTCCGGAAGCCGTGGCGAGCGGCGTGGAAGCCCTCAAGCTCTTGCAGCACGAGAAATCGTTTGAACTTGCCATCGTCGACATGCACATGCCGGAGATGGACGGCGCGACGCTGGTCGCCGAGATACGGCGAAGGTTCAGCGAGCGGAGTCTGCCGGTGGTGATGCTCACATCGCTTTCCTCCAGTGCGCGGCAGCTCAGGGAGAAGCATGGAGAAATCGGCTTGTCGGCGTACCTCACCAAACCGATCAAACCCTCGCAGCTCTATGACGTGATCATCGGTGTCTTCGACACCGACAAGACCGGGATCGGGAACGCGGAGGAGGAAACCGGTGCGTCTCCACGGAAACCGGACGCCGTGACGAGTCCCCTCGTACCGCTGCGGTTGCTCATTGCGGAAGACAATCTCGTCAACCAGAAAGTCGCGTTGCGGATGTTACAACGGCTCGGGTATCGAGCCGATGTTGCCGGGAACGGGTTGGAGACCCTCGAAGCCGTGCGGCGCCAGGACTACGATGTGGTTTTCATGGATATTCAGATGCCCGAAATGGACGGCTACGAAGCGACCGCACAGATCCGCAGGCGAGAGGGAACCTCCAGGCACACCACCATCATCGCCATGACAGCCAATGCATTGCAGGGGGACAGGGAAAAATGTCTGGCCGCGGGCATGGACGGGTACATCGCCAAACCGATACGGCAGAACGATCTTGTCTCCGTGTTGAAGCGGAATCCGTCGGAAATCGAACGCGCACGGGCCAGTGCAGATGTGGGGGAGGCAAGGAGCGAGCTCTTTGACGAGTCCATTCTTACGGAGTTGCGCAATCTTGGCGGCCCGAATGACTCGGACCTGGTGGAACAACTCCTCACGATGTTTATGGTCGAGACCCCGGGGAGAATCGAGCAGATGATTTCGGGAACCCGAGCGGGCGATTGGCAGGTCGTGCGGAAGACCGCACACAAGCTTAAGGGGGCATGCAAGCAGCTTGGCATCATCGGCATGGTGGATCTCTGTCAGCGGCTTGAAGATTGCGAAGCGACGGTTGAAGGGGGCCGGATTGAACTTGTGCTTGCGGAGCTTGCAGTGGTGTTCCGTCAAACGAAAGAGCTCCTTGGCACGAAATACGCACTCGACGCAGCGTGAATCGTGTCGCCTTCCACTCGAAAGGTTGAAGCCTTCGAAAACACCATGAGGCATCTCGCACGCCACGAAAAGGGCCTCCCTGAGCAGGATTCACGAATGAAGCCTTGAAAAAAAATACCGTCAACAATCCGTCCTGACCCTCACTTTGCTCCACTGGCCTCTGTCCGGCCCTGCAGTCGCAGGGAGTGCACCCCCATTGTTTGGACTACAGGCACTTCACACAACGGGGGACTGACATCGGGTGTTGTTAGCCCCAATGTCCTTGACTTTCATGAGGTCCTCCATCCGGTAACAGGTATGTCCAAGTAGTATTTCCGAGCAATCACAAAAAGGTGTGACGTTTGTCACGTGAAATCACGCGGGCGAAATCTATGTTGAAATGCATTCGAAAGAATGCAGCAATTCGCCAAGTAGCCGATCCTTGAAAAGGGCTGCCTCGCCCACCATATGTGACCCGAAGGCCCATAGCACCATCGGTCAGGACCTGGTGACGCTGCCAAAGGCTTGCAAGAGCGTAAGCCGGGTAAGTGCAGGCAGGAAGTACGGCGGGCGGATGTTGAAGGTGAAGAGGGAATAACATTTTGCTCTAGGCTGCACGCTCGATCTCACGAAACATAAAACCGGAAGGGATTAACATGGCACTTGGTACCCGACGCATCTTTTCCACGGCAGCACTTGTTGTGATTGCTGGAAGTAGTCTCGCACAAATCCCCAATGCCAGCTTCGAGAATTGGGCGAACGGAGATCCTGTCGGCTGGAGCACGAACAACGGGATCTATACGTTCGTGACCCAATCGTCATCGACACATAGTGGTGCGTCGGCTGCCCAGGGAGGTGTGGTCAATTTTGGCGCATTCAATCTCTCCTGTTCGCTGATCAGCACAGACGTCTCCGGTGCCGGATTCCCCATCTCCCAGCGTTACGGCTCACTGCATGGGTTCTACAAGTTTACGCCTGTAGGCGGGGACTACTTCCTCGCCAGCTATCTGGCCGAAAAAGGTTCGGCGGGGGTCGCGGCGGGCTCATACCTCGATGGGTCTGCACAATCCGTGTATCGCGAGTTCGTGGCTTCGATTCTTTATCCGGGCGCCGACGTCCCTGACAATGCTGTCATATCATTCTCGATCACCGGTGCGGGCGGTTTCCCCCATGTCGGCTCGATCTTTGTCGTCGACGATCTCTCGTTCGGCCCCGCAACCGGGGTGAATGACTTGCCGAATGGTCTGCCGAAGGCGTTCCGGCTCGAGCAAAACTACCCGAACCCATTCAATCCAACGACAAACATCGTGTACGATGTGCCCGAACAATCGCACGTCAATATGACGGTGCTCGATATACTGGGGCGCGAAGTTGCGGTTGTTGTTGATCAGCTGCAACCCGCCGGCAGGTACAAGGCGGTCTTTGATGCGTCCGCACTTACGAGTGGCACGTACTTCTATCGCCTGACCGCGGGGAGTTACGTCCAGACCCGTAAGTTCCTCTTATTGCGGTGACCCATCGATTGCACGAAGCACAACAGGCCCGATGAACTTCTCGTCGGGCTCTGTTATGAATATCCATCTGACCGCTGCTCGTTAGATTCTCCCGGCAGATTGAAGGGATGTGCAGAGGAATTCGTGAAAAGTTTGGCACCGAGGGTGGATCAGCTAAAGCAGGAAGGATCAGTTCCAAAGATGCCCAATCTGGTCTGGGGCGCTGACATAATCAGGCTACCTCTTGCGAATATTCCCCGATCCCTCCAAACTATCCGCAGGGCGCGTCGCAAAACAACGGGAACGGTCACAGATTCAGGGTTTGTTTCCCTCCGTGCAACAAACGGCTCTTGCCTCTCCAGCGCATACTGCCTGTGAGAGTTTCCGGCAAGTTGATTTCCGCCTGGAGCGTATTGTTGCGCCGGATAAATCGAACGGTGATCATTCCATCCGGATGCGGCATTGTGCCGAACACCTCCCGCAGATCTCCTAGGTAAGGCTCGATCCGCACTTTTTTAAAAGCAGGTGCGGCGGGTGTGATCCCACACACCAAGGAAAGGAATTCATATACTGGCGATGCACTCCAGGCGTGACAATCACTTCGCGTCGGTTCGGGTTTCTCTGCAAATGTCGTCAGGCCATTACCGAGCATGTCATACCACGGTTTCAGCAAATCCCCAAACGCATCGCCAAGTTGCACTTTCTTCAACGCTTCAAACAAATAGAATGTGAAGTAATAGGTTGCCTGTGTAATGCGCGTGTCGCTCATGATCTTCTGTATCAATCGTTTTTGCTGCGCTACGGGGACCGCATCAGCGAGCACTGCAAGGATATTGGCATGCTGGCTGAATTCCTTTTTGTCGTAAGTGTCTGCGAGCATTCCTTTGGTATGATCCCAGCACAAACGGTACGTGCTCAGGCAGAGTGCTCGGGAAACGGTGGTATATTTCAGGGCCTGCGCTTTTCTGCCATAGTGCCGCATGAGTTCTGCTGCCTGCTGCAATGTATACGCGTATTGTAGGGTCAGGATGGAGGACCCCCCTGTGCGTGCGCCCGGTGGCACGCCTCCTGTGCGGAGACTGTCACTCCAGGACCAGCTCCAGTCCACAAATTGCCACCAGTCGAGCTGACCCAGCATACCTTTCGCGGTGACTCTCTCCTGATACCAGCGCAGGACGTTTTCGATTCCATCCAGTTGTGATTGTACAAACGCATCATCTTTGCGCTGCATGTAGTAATCATGTATCATACAAACCCACCACAGGGAAAAGGGGGGGATCACCTGCATGTCTCTACTTGGGTAGCGGCTTTGCGTCAAGCCTTCGGGAATGAAAGAATGTGAAATATCAGTGATGGCCTTTTTCATGAGGCGGTCATCACCCGAGACATACAATGAAATAAGCGCTTGTATCCTCGTGTCTCCCACATATTGCATCTGTTCATAGTAGGGACAGTCAAAGTATGTGTCCATCGCGCAGAGCCGGGCTGTGCGCCAGCCCGTCTTCCAAATCTTCTGCAGGTCTGACTTTTCAGAGGAGAAAGATGCCCTTTCGTGGAACGGATATCCTGTAAAGACACTTGTTATCTGGCTGATGACCAGAGGGTCGTCGGCCGTCTCGATCGCGACATTCACAAAGCGGAAGGTACGGAAATTGAGAGGGGCATAGACCCTGTTGGCGCCCCCGTCGGGAATAAACCTGTCGCTGAGACCAACGACCCTCTTACCGCCAATGGAATCACGGTTGCCTTTTAACCGGTTAATGTCGATCAAAGCTTCTGCGTAAGTCAACGTAATAATTGCGTCCTTTCCGGCAGAAACATGTAATTGTGGATATGCGTTGGTCAGCTCGCTTTGATCCAGTAACAGATTGGTCTTTGCATGCGCCGCAATATGCAGCGGAATGATGTCGCTCAACAACTTTTGACCTGCACCCCCCCCGTAACCCGATCGTTCGGATGAAAACTGTTGTTGTTCTTCCTCCAACAAGGGGATGGTTCTGGGGACGAGCTGCCAATTCCCGTCCGTGCCGAAGGATCTGGCTTTCGCCAAGTACGTCAGGACCTTCGCAGCAACCCAGGCCCGGTCGCTGTACCCCACTTGCTCGAATCCCCAGGGATGTTTTCGGGCGTCAAATGTCTCTCCAGCAGCAACCACCACGTAGGTGTGCAACGACTCCGCGTCAATAGGCCGAGGTGTGTATGCAGTATCCTGCAGCACCTTCCACGAATCATTCGTATTTGCCACCGCTTCGTTGTCTGTGTTCCCCTGAAGGATAAACCCTGTTTCATGGCTGAGTTGCGCATATGCACGGTATTCCCCAAAATTCCAAACAGTCGCTGCTACCACGTTTTTCCCGCTCTGCAAGTATGGAGCAAGATCAACTGTCTCGAAATTCCAGTTGGCAAGATCGCTGCGCGCAGGGCCCGTGCACACGGACCTTCCGTCTACAAACAGGCGGTAATGGTTGTCCGCAGAAACATGCACAATGAATGAAGCTGGCGGGTTGGTGAAAGACAACGTCTTGCGGAAATGGAATATGCCAAATTGTGTGGCTGGTGCAGTCGGATGAGCAATCCATCGTGCCTTCCAGAAGCCATTCAACCATTGAGGATTGATGGTCGGACTCTGCGCGTATGTGCACAGCACTGCCACCGACAGAAGCAGCAGGAGGCTTGGCATCACAGAAAATCGCAATGGGTCAAATCGGAAATGTGAAATCTCCAAGCCCGCACGTACATGCCGGCGCGTATCCCGTTGGGCCACTGGGTTATTCATGATCGATCCTCGCCATTCGATAGACATCCTTCTTTCGGGGCCATTTGTTCCAGACCGGCACGAGAAGGCTCCGGCGTGTGACAATCCGCGCGAAACCTCCGTGAGGTCTTCCGGATGTCGCTAGCGTGAAAACTGCAGGAGCTCGACCGGTGCCCCGTCATCCAGTATCATCGCGACCCTGACACCCTCCGACGGGGAACTTATTTCCCCCAGAAGCGTTTTTCCCCGGATGGCCGTGTTGAGATCGTCAACTTCGAATGCGATATGCGGCACGGTCCTGGTGAGCACGGGGACCGGGCAATCCGGGTCGAACCTCATCCACTCGATCCCGTACGGGCTCGTCTCGAAACCTGACACGTGGACCTTCAGGTGTTCGAGATATACCTCCCCCTGGTGCGGGTTGTCGGTGGGGATCCCCATGTGGTGGTACCGCCACCCCTCCCCGCCCACCGCAGGGGGCGGTTCGTGCACCGCCCGCTTTCTCACTGTTGATTCGGTATGCATTGATACGTACTCCCTATTCCTGTCTCGTGTTGAGCACGGCGCCGCAGCTCTTCTCTTCAGCAAGCTCCCTTCGGGCCGCAGAAGCCGGATCTCCCCCCTGTACCAATCCACGATCTTTGGCAAGTTTGACACATCGGCCGTCGAGCTTGAAAGCAGTAAACCTTTGACGAAAATGTCAGATGCGCGGTAAAGCTCAGACCGACATCCTCTTGAGAACAAGCTCTTCGGATATGCCGTCAGCGCGTTTCACAGAGGCTTCCCGAAGCAGTTCCACGTGGCGCATCGGCGGTTGCCCAAACAGCCTTCTGTACTCGCGACTGAATTGCGACGGGCTTTCATAGCCCACCTGAAAGGCGACGCTCGCCGCATCCGTGGTCTCGATGCTCAAGAGCCGCCGGGCTTCTTGAAGCCTGATGTGTTTCTGGTACTGCAGTGGACTCATGCTCGTTACTTGCCGGAAATGCAGGTGAAAGGCCGAAGGACTCATGTTAGCCATGCGTGCGAGTTCGGCAACACGTAGTGGCGTCGCATAGTCCTTTTGAAGGTGCTCTACCACCTTGCCTATCTTCTGAGCCTTGCTGCCGACCACTCCAAGCTGTCGTATCATTGCGCCGAACCGGGAGCTCATCAAACGGTAATGGATCTCCCGGATGATTGATGGCGCGAGCACCTTGAGGTCATTCTTGTTTTCCAATGTCGCCATCAGGCGAGCAAAGGCCCCCGCAAGTTCCGGCGTCACCTTCTCCACATAAAACCCGCCCTCAGCCTCGCCCGGGCGAATTTCGGAAGGTGAGATCTCCTGCAGTATCTCGTAGACAGTCGAGGCTTGAAGCTCAAGCTTAAGGCAAATAAAGGGGTGGATTGTCGATGCCGCGACTACTTCTGCTATTGCCGGGATATCGACGCAACTCACCAGATAGTTTGTGGGATTGTAATGGTACACCCGGTTTCCGGTCCATACCGCTTTTTCCCCCTGGAGGACAAAGCAGACCTCCGGGCCGTACATGCCAGGCGTGGCTTGAATGATCCTGTCTCGCCTGACCACCGTAAGTCCCGGCAGGGGTGTCGCATTTATCCCTTCGCCGGTGCAGTATCTCAATGCAATGGAGAGTAGGCTCTTGGCCAGGGCCGCCCCGGATGTCTTCGTCATTGCTCGCTCCGGTGTTTCGCTCAAGATAGCCAATTCCACCCTGAGACTCCAGACTCCTGGAGGATTAGGCAATCTTCCCGTAACAATAGGATAGTTGCCTCCGGGCGAAAATCCTATATTTGTCATCGAAGACCGGGGCAACCAATCACGACGTAGTGCAAAGAGTGTGAAATGCGACCCTGTATCATCTGCCATATGCTCTCCTCCGTGGATGGCAAAATCGACGGGGATCACCTCATCTGCGCGGTGAGTGAGCGCGCTCCGGAGGACTACCTTTCGATGCTGCAGAAGAAAGGGATTTCCTACATCGTCACAGGTGCGACTTCGGTCGACATGGTGCAGGCAGTGAGTCTGCTCAGCGAGCATTTTGGAATCAAGACCCTTCTGCTAAAACTCAAATCCGTCGAGCTACGGAAGAATGATACCCTTTGGATTCGATACAAGGTGATGAAGCAATAGCAATTGTCAAAAGGAGAAGCTATGAAGAAGCGAAGACTCGGAAAAAGCGGCTTGGAGGTGTCGGCCGTTGGCCTTGGTTGTATGGGCATGAGTTACGCTTATGGTGTACTACACGACAAGAAGGAAATGATTTCTTTGATTCGTACGGCTGTGGATCGAGGTATTACACTGTTTGACACCGCCGAAATATATGGACCGTTTACGAATGAAGAGCTGTTGGGCGAAGCGCTGGCACCTTGCCGCAAGCAGGTGGTGATCGCCACCAAATTCGGCATTAAAATACAGGACGGGAAGCAGGTGCAGGACAGCCGCCCCGAGCAAATCAGAAAATCCGTCGCGGGTTCACTAGAACGCCTGCGCACGGACATCATAGACCTGTACTATCTGCATCGCGTGGATCCCATTGTGCCGATTGAAGATGTAGCGGGCACGATGAAAGATCTTATTCAGCAAGGCAAAATCAAACACTGGGGGCTTTCCGAAGCGGGGGTAAAAACCATCCGTCGTGCGCACGCCGTACAGCCGGTTACTGCTGTTCAGAGCGAATATTCTCTCTGGTGGAGACGCCCTGAAGATGAATTGGTCCCTGCACTCGAGGAACTTGGTATCGGCTTTGTGCCGTTCAGCCCGTTGGGAAAGGGCTATCTCACGGGAACGTTTAACAAAGACTCCACATTCGCCCGGTCGGATTTTCGAAGCATCGTTCCCCGGTTTACTCCCGAGTCGCTCACCGCCAACCAGGGTCTCGTGGAACTACTCAAGAAGGTAGCTGAACAGAAAAAGGCAACGCCTGCCCGGATTGCGCTTGCGTGGCTCCTCGCCCAGAAACCGTGGATTGTGCCCATTCCGGGAACGACAAAACTCAACCGCCTTGAAGAAAACATCGGGGCGGCGGACATCACGCTGACCTCCGAAGAGTTGCGCGGGATCAATTCCGCGCTGGATGAGATTAAAGTGGTGGGAGACCGATATCCTGAAGAACTGGAAAAAAGAACAGGACTATAGAAATCATTAAAGCTGACGGAGCTTCCATTACAGAAGCCTATCGGGAGGTTTTAGACGGTAAGGTGAAGTTCCGCTATGTTATAGATATATCAACTTTGGAGTAAACCATATCTACAACTATATCAAACTTGGATGAGTTTTTAGATTCCTACATAAATCTTTACTACATTTCATAATGGACAACATTGAACGGAAAGCCAATCTTCTCCGCGCCCAGAAGAATGCGGAGCAGTTGTTCCTCAATGCCGAACACCGCGGATTGATCGCTGCGGGGAAAAATGAAAAACGCTTAATACAGAAATGTATGAACTCGCTTACGACATTGTCGGTATTCGCAAGTGCTGGCACAAACGAATTGTGCGCGCCGGAAAAATACACTCCTCCCGTATAAGGAAAATCCATCCGATTTACTCATCTGTGAAAGCGACATCGTGTTTTTCGATTTCGGCCCTGTCTTTGAAGATTGGGAGGCCGATTGTGGACGGACATACGTCGTCGGCACTGATATGCGGAAGCGGCAACTGAAGAACGATATCGAAGATGCATGGTACAAAGGGAAGGAGCATTTTGATTCGACTCAGAATCTTAGCGGCGCGGAGTTTTTATCGTTACATCTACGACCTTGCAAAAAGGTACGGTTGGACATTCGGTAATATTCACTGCGGATACCTCATCGGTAACTTTCCTGACGAGACGATTCTGGGAGAAGAAGTAGGCAATTATATCCATCCAAACAACCACGAACAGATGCAGGCTCCGGATATCTTCGGCCACGTGCGCGACTGGATATTAGAGATCCATTTCATCGATCAGAACAATCGGTTCGGCGGGTTCTTTGAGCAGTTGCTGACGACCTAACTGCCGGCCCACATTTTGGATCGACCATGAATTTAACCGCCGCTATGGCTGTACTGACAGCTCTGTTTGCCGCAGGCATCCTGAACACGACGGGAGGAAAGCCGATGAATCATTACTATTCCCGGACGGACACGACAGTCTTGCACGTACAGGATTCCGTTTGGATGAAAGTGCTTCCTGCCGATGTTTACGCAGTCGCGCGAACGGGTGCAACAGAGGAAGCCTTTACGGGCAAGTATTGGAACTATGAAGGGATTGGGACTTACTACTGTGCAGTGTGTGGAAATGCTCTGTTTCGCTCAGATTCAAAATTCTCCAGTTCCTGCGGCTGGCCGAGTTTCTTCGCCCCTGAGCGCCAGAACAGCGCTGTCTATCGTCCGGACACTTCGTATGGCATGAACCGGACGGAAGTGCTCTGTGGCCGTTGCGGATCGCATCTGGGGCATCTATTCGACGATGGGCCAGCTCCAACGGGAAAACGCTATTGTATGAATTCTACCGTACTCGAATTCGAACCGGACCCGGCTGCTGCAAATGATGTTCATCACCGACGTTGATGTCCGAGACTGTGGGATCCGGCGTTCGAAACTCTCTTCATTAACTTGAGAAATCAATAGCCACAGAAGGGGAGCAATATACAATCATGGAGCGCTCGAAACCCAATCTTGTCGTCATGGCTTTGCTCTTCTTTATCGGAGTCATGACTCTGTTCCACTTTTCTCAAAATGTGAGAATCGTTGATGCCGTCGGGTTGTCCGGAAGTGGGGCGGCATGTGGGGCTGCAATGTTCGGCTTCATCTTTGCACTCAAGACAAGAAACAAGACCTGACTGGACCTGAGAAGCCTTCCCGAGCTTTCATCTCTGTGCAAAGTGGAACTCTCGGACTCCGGGTCCCGTAAGTGTCTCGATGTCCAAGCGCGCTCTTATTCTTGCGTGGTATAAATTCATCACGATCCGTTACAATATTTCTCGAGTGCAGCGATCTCCGTCTTGGCTTAACAGTCAAACCCCTCCCGGGACAATGGAGCGGGTGCGAGGTGACCGTGACGAGTTCGTGAAGAGCCAAGCGCCGAGGTAGATGTGCGCGAAAATGAGGGAGAAATCGCTTCTCAGTCTTTGGCGAGCTCCTTCAGATCCTCGTGACGTATGCGAAGATCGCGGTGTTTGCAACACGCCCCCGCATATTGCACAGCTTGCCTCAGTCATGCACCACAACGTGCTCATGGTACGGCAACAGACCGAACGCGTACAGTGCCCAGATAACGATCGCCACAATGACCAGGACCGCGATCAGCTTGCGGCCGGAGTCGGAGATCGCAA
>Ga0182011_10000655_pt1 | contig 30220 bp, 23 predicted proteins | sample 711E1DmetaG_FD_120481 | JGI IMG/M metagenome (GOLD analysis project Ga0182011, IMG submission 120481) | Permafrost microbial communities from Stordalen Mire, Sweden - 711E1D metaG | ecosystem: Environmental > Terrestrial > Soil > Wetlands > Permafrost | place: Sweden: Stordalen | collected...
AACACAGCAACGGCAACACGATTCTTTGAAACATAAACCCGCGATTGAGCCTGTTCTGGCACCTGGATGTCATTTTCGGAAAAAGCCCTGGAAAAACTGATATCATTCTCAAGCATGTAGTTCTTACTGCCGACGTGATAAACATCCTTTTCAACCAAAGCAGATACACCTTTGCCGGTAACACTTTCAAATCCGGTAAGGGCAGGCTCCGGTGAATCATCTTTCCCAAGGTATCCTGTGATCGCTTTCGCGAAAGGATGTTCAGATCTTGATTCGATGGATACGATTGCACGTTCGACGGAACCCTGCTCAGTATTGCCGATGTCCCAGTATACCTTCTCAACCACTGGCTTACCTGTAGTAAGTGTCCCCGTTTTATCCACCACGATGGTATCGATGTTACATGCAATTTCAAGGCTTTCCGCATCACGGATCAGGATCCCGTGTTCGGCTGCTTTTCCGAGTCCTACCATAAGCGCCGTGGGTGTAGCCAGACCCAATGCACACGGACAAGCAATTACGAGGACGGTGACGGCTGCAATCAGGGCGAAGGTGAGGGCGGGTGTGGTTCCTTGGTTCATCAGATGATGCGGCGGCCATAACATCCAGATACCGAAGGTCAGGAGGGCGATGGCGATGACAACCGGCACAAAAACAGCTGCAATTTTATCTACCCGGTTTTGTACCGGTGCCCGGCTGCCCTGGGCCTCCTGCACAAGGACAATGATTTGCGCCAGCAGGGTATCTTTCCCGACCTTTTCCGCTATCATTTTCAGGCTGCCCGTCTGATTAATGGTGGCTCCGATAACACTGTCGCCCTTTTTTTTCTCAACGGGAAGTGGTTCCCCCGTGATCATGCTTTCGTCGATAAATGAATTGCCATCCGTAACTTTTCCGTCTGTGGGTATTTTTTCTCCGGGACGGATGACGAGGATATCCCCGGCTATTATTTTTGAGATCAGCATTTCTTTTTCTACGCCGTTCCGGATCACCATGGCAGTTTTAACGCCGAGCCCCATCAGCTTTTTGATCGCGCCGGAGGTTCTGCGCTTAGCCCTTTCTTCGAAATACCTTCCCATCAGAATAAAGGAAATAATGACCATGGCCGCTTCGAAGTATACCTGGGGTTCGAAGCCGTGCGCCCGCAGGAATCCGGGGAATACCGTATTGAACGAGCTGTAAAGAAACGCCGTCCCGGTACCCAGCGCCACCAGGGTGTCCATGTTTGACGAACCGTGCAATGCTCTTTTCCAGGCAATGATAAAAAATTCCTTTCCAAACCATCCTACAACAGGAACCGCCAGAACCAGCATGATCCAGTTCGCATAGGGAATGGTATGGAATACCATGGAGATCAGGAGCACCGGGACAGAGAAAGCAACAGACATCAAGGTGTTGAACTTTAACTTCTCTAAACGATGATTTTGAGCATCAGAGCGGTTTTTCTCTTTTTCCGATTTACCGGTGATCAACTTAAATCCAATTTTATCAACCGCTTTGGTCAATCCCGAAGGATCGATAAGCTGAGGCTCATATTCTATCGTCACCTGCTCGGAAGCAAGGTTCACATTTGCTGATTTTACGCCTTCCTGCGCCGACAGTATGGTTTGAATGCTCAATGCGCATGAGGCGCAGGACATCCCTTCGACAGGGTATATTTCTTTAATGAGTGCCATTCCTTGAATCCTGCTGCAAATTTAAACTAATTCTAAATAAGAAAAATTTTTATTTTGCTTCCTGCTTTCCCGGGTCCTTCCGTTGTTAACAACCCCCTGCACTCTATCTCACCGGACCCGTAATCCTATTTCTGTTACCTGTGTAAGTTACACCTTCAAAACCGTAAAGAAACCCTGAAAAATATAGTAATTCTACGCTTGTATGAATTGCCATACGGATATACTTTTGTGGCTGTGAGAATAGAATGCTCTATTCATTAAAAAACAATTCATTTATGAAAACAAAATCAATTATTCTTACGGCAACTTTGATCATTACTGTTGTTGCGATTTTTCTACTGGCGCCTGCAAGAGGTTTCTCCCAGGGAAAAGCTGAAAAGACGGGATCGATCCCGGCAAATCTTTACAAAATATTTGAAAATTCCTGCATGGGTTGTCATGCTAATGGAGGTAAGCCGATGGCAATGTCACAACTCAATTTTTCGAATTGGGATGAATATCCCGTGGATAAACAGGCAAAGAAAGCAGAGGCTATTCAAAAAATGCTGTTAAAAGGTGCCATGCCTCCCAAGTCGTTCAGGGCATCCAGGCCCGATGCTGTTCCTACGGATGAACAGGTTAAACTGATTTCGGCCTGGGCAGATAAGCTGAACCCAAAGAAATAACAGGTTATACGGTGTATTATCAGCCGTTTCATTAAAAAAAATGTCGGTATTATGCGACAAAATGGAAGGAGTATCCAGTTTTATAATGTGGAAAAGTTGAGGGAGATGCTTCTTGAAGCATTGTATGAGGAATGGTTTTCCTATTATCAATTCTGGATAAGTTCCAGAATTATGGAACCGCCAGGAAGAAGCAAGGTTGATCCGGAATTGTTGATTTATGCGAAGCAGGAATTGAATCACGCATATCTGGTAGTTGGGAGGATTCTTCAACTTGGCGGTTTCCCTTCCATTGACCCGGCCGGCTGGATGAATATGGATCATATTCAGATGTATTCTTCCACGAAACCAAACCTGGAGATCATCCTCTACCAGGCACTCCTGCTGAAACAAGCTGCAATCAGGACCTACCGGAAAATCGCCGACTTTTCAAGAGGACACGATGAAACCACTTACCACCTGGTTGGAACGATCTTAAAAGAGGAACTTGAGCATAAAACGGATATCCTGGAATGGATCAGTGAAATTAACCGGAAAAGCACCCGTATTTTCCAGGCCTGATCTACTGGTATAAAAACCGTTTTATACTTCTCTTTGGCGTTTTCTCGAATTCAGCGGAAACGATCTCGTAACCTGACACATGAATATATTTCGGCAGGCGGTGGTTCAGATCATGAACATACCCCGAAAAGATTTCCGGCAAGTCTTCCTTGACAACGGCAGCCTTCTCTACAGCATCATAGTCCGGATAAATCAGCGCGATAAGGTTATTTTCCCTCTCGATCACGAGTGACTCCATCACCATGAACCGGTTATTCAGGATCGATTCAATTTCTTCTGGATAGATGTTCTTTCCGGAAGGACCGAGGATCATACTCTTGCTCCGGCCCCGGATATAAATATTGCCCTTTTTATCGATCACGCCAAGATCGCCGGTATGCAGCCATCCGTCTTCGTCAAGGACAGCCCGGGTTGCCTCCGCATTTTTATAATATCCCAACATGACATGATTGCCCCTGACCATTATTTCACCGGCCCCGGCATGAGGTGCCGGAGAATCAATTTTTACCTCCAGTTCATCCACCACCCTCCCTGAAGCCCCAAGGCGGGTAGTTTTCCAGGACGCGTATGAGATCAGCGGGCCACATTCCGTCATGCCATACCCTACCGTAAAAGGAAACCTGATCTGCCGGAAGAATCGTTCAGCCTGGTTGTTGAAGGGTGCGCCACCGATTACCAGCTCGTTGAAATTTCCACCGAAAACCGCGATCATCTTTTGCCGGATTTTCGAGAATATCACCTGGTTGATCAGGGGAACGTGTGTAAGTATCTTCATCGCGGGCTTGCGCAATACAGGGATCAGTTGTGCCTTAAATATCTTTTCGATAACAAGGGGAACCGAAAGGATCAGGGCCGGACGGATCTCCTGGAATGCCTGCATAATGATCTTTGGGGAGGGTGTCTTGGTCAGGAATGTGATATCGCAACCAACCGTGAAAGGAAACAGGAACTCAAAAGCACATCCGTAGGTATGGGCCAGCGGAAGAAAAGACAGGATACGGTCTTTCGGATTCAACGGCATGTTACGCTGCGCATACAGAATGTTTCCCAGGAGACTTTTGTGCTGTATGATTACCCCTTTTGAAAATCCCGTGGTTCCCGAAGTATAACTGATCACTGCGATATCCTCTCCTTTGGAAGCAGGAAAATCAAAACTTCCGGGAAGAGGAGGCGCGAAGGGTCCCTGGTCAGAAGAAATGTGCTCATTTGCCGGTCCTGTCCGGCTGAAAAGGATAGAAAGGTCCTGTATTCTGAGGATAACCCTGAGTAAAGCCATGGCCGCAGGATCCAGGTCCCTGAAGAGGGATTCCTCCGAAAAAAGCAGGATGGAATCGGAATGGGTCACAATGTGATGGACATCCGCCGGCTTGAAATCCGGCAGAATGGGAACGATCACTGCCCCATAAGTTACCGTGGAGATGTAAATGATCCCCCAATTCGCAGAATTTTTGCCAAAGAGGGCAATCTTATCTCCTTTCTTGATCCCGTATTCCCTGAATAACTGATGGATCTGCAGGATTTTATCGCCTACTTCCTGATAAGTAAAACTGTTTCCCCCGTAATCCGAGAGTGCCCTGTATTCCCGGTTGTCCCGGATGGCATTGGCGAATAAAGAAATTAAATCGGTAGATGTGTCGTTCATTCAGACTGTTTTCGTCCGTAATTAATGAAAAGCAGAAATGAAAAAATGATTTATACGCCTGTTATCAAACAAAGATATAAAAGTTCCGGAATTAAATGCACCAACCCGCCTTTGTTTTATCGTACCTTAGGGTCAGAAAATGAATGCCCGGGACGATGGACAACTACAATGCCATAGCAATGGATTACAATGAATTCGAGCAGAATGCAATCACACTCTGGCGTCTTGGATATCCCGCCGTAATGGATCTACTCGGCGATGTAGCCGGAAAATCTGTATTGGATTATGGTTGTGGCACCGGTATATTCAGCCGTTTTCTCCAATCAAAAGGAGCAAAAGTAACGGGGGTGGATGTTTCTGAGAATATGATCAGGGTCGCAGAGCGCAATAGCGCAGGTTCGATCCGTTATCATACCATAAATTCCGGAAAAATGGATTTTCTCGACGAATATTATTTTGATTTTGTTGTTTCGAATTTCGTTTTGTGTACCCTTAATTCTAGCAGTGAAATGGCTCTAATTCTCGGCCAGATCTACCGGGTATTGAAAAAAAATGGTGCTTTCGTTTTCATGAATTCCAACTGGGACAAATCCAACGGGAAGGAATTTATTTCTTTCAAGCTTGAATTTTGCAGGGAACTGATGCCGGGAAACCCCATCACGGCCATCATAAAATCGGAACCTCCTATCCGGCTTCATGATTATTTCTGGCCGGTAGCAGTATACCGCAGAATGCTTGCCGAATCAGGTTTCCGGATACAGGACCAGGTCGAAAATATTGCATCAGGGGATGATGTTCCCTGGCTGGATGAAAAGAAATTTCCGCCATACTATGCCATTTCCGCCATAAAATAGCTATCTTTAGTCCTTCCAATGACCCTCTCCTGAAAAGGATTAGCTTCTCCCCTCTGTCCCCTCTGAAAGATCACGATTTTTTAGTACTGTAAAATTTTTATTTTAATTTGATCTAAATTAATTGAAATATTTGCGTATTTTCGCGAAACATTTGATACGATAACATAATATCAAAAAATGCCACACTATTTTTCCCTGGGATCGATCCCCCACAAGCGGCATACGATCTTCAGAAAGCCGGACGGGGGGCTGTATGCAGAGCAACTGGTATCCACCGAAGGTTTTTCGGACATCTATTCACTGGTGTATCATTGTCACCCGCCCACCCGGGTAACAAAAATCGAAAATAACTATTCCGTAGCTCCGAGGATAGCTGCAGATCAGAATATGCAGCACAGGAGTTTCTACGGGATGGATATCCGGCCTCAGGATGACTACCTTGAGAGCCGGGTTCCGGTCCTGGTAAACCATGATATATCTATCAGCCTGGCTGCACCAAGGAAATCCATGAGCGGATATTTTTTTAAAAATTCAGGGGCAGATGAAATGATCTTCATTCACCGGGGAGAAGGCATTCTGAAGACCCTGTATGGGAGAATTCCTTTTACTTACGGGGATCATCTTATTATTCCCCGAGGGATTCCTTACCAGCTTGAATTTACCGATGAAAATAACCGTTTGTTAATTGCTGAATCCTATTCCCCGATACGTTTTCCAAAAAGATACCTGAATCATTCCGGACAATTGCTTGAGCATTCCCCTTATTGTGAGCGCGATATACGGAAACCAGGGGAACTGGAAACGCATGAAGAGACCGGGGATTTCCTGGTACTGATCAAACGTGATGACCGGATCTGGCCTTATCATTATGAAACCCATCCTTTTGATCTTATCGGCTGGGATGGCTATCATTACCCGTTTGCTTTTTCGATCCATGATTTTGAGCCGATCACAGGAAGAATTCACCAGCCGCCCCCTGTACACCAGGTGTTTGAAGCATCCGGTTTTGTGATCTGCAATTTCGTTCCGCGTTTGTTCGATTATCATCCTGAATCCATTCCTGTTCCTTATAACCACAGCAATGTCGATTCGGATGAAGTGATCTATTATGTTGACGGCGATTTCATGAGCCGGAAGAATATAAAAAAGGGACAGATTACGCTGCATCCCAAGGGCATCGTTCACGGACCCCATCCGGGAGCGGTTGAAAAGGGGATCGGGGCAAAGGAAACCCATGAACTGGCCGTAATGATCGACACCTTCAACCCGCTGAAATTAACAGAACAGGCGCTGACCATTGAGGATAAAGATTATTATCGTTCCTGGATAGTGTGATACATGAAGAATTCTTCCATTATCAAAACTTGAATCAGGGAACAATTTTATTAAAACAAGAATACTGATCATGACAAATCCAATAAAAAAACAAGAAGACTTCCTTCCCATCAACGGGACGGATTATGTTGAATTTTATGTCGGGAATGCCAGACAGGCTGCCCATTATTATCAATCGGCGTTTGGTTTTCAACCCATCGCCTATGCGGGTCTGGAAACCGGCTTGAAGGACCGTACCTCTTTTGTCGTAGGACAGGATAAGATACGGTTTGTGTTTACTTCCCCGCTAGTGGCGGACTCTCCCATAGCAGAACATTGCAGGACGCATGGAGATGGCGTCAAAGTGATTGCATTCTGGGTTGACGACGCCAGGAAATCCTATTCCGAAACAACAAAACGTGGTGCTCAATCCTACCAGGAACCCTTCATCCTGAAAGATGTAAAAGGGGAAGTGGTCATTGCAGGTATTCATACCTACGGGGAAACGGTTCACCTCTTTGTTGAACGGAAAAATTACAAGGGCGAGTTTCTCCCCGGATTCATACCCTGGAAACCTTATTATAATCCGTCTTCCACCGGCTTGAAATATGTTGACCATATGGTGGGGAATGTTGCATTGGGCGAAATGAATAAATGGGTGAAATTTTATGCGGACGTTCTGGGTTTTTCCCAGCTGATCTCATTCGACGATAAGGATATCTCGACAGAATACACTGCTTTGATGAGTAAAGTGATGGCCAACAGCAACATGCGTATAAAATTTCCCATCAATGAACCGGCTGCAGGAAAGAAGAAATCCCAGGTGGAAGAATACCTTGATTTCTACAACGGGCCCGGGGTTCAGCATGTGGCCATGGCTACGGATAATATCATTGAGACCGTGATGGCGCTCAGGAGCCGTGGCGTTGAATTTCTCCAGGTCCCGGAATCCTATTATGCTACCCTTATAGACCGTGTCGGTAAGATCGAGGAACACATCGGACCCCTGAAAGATCTCGGCGTCCTGGTTGACCGGGATGAGGATGGTTATCTTCTTCAGATATTTTCCAAACCGGTGGAAGACCGTCCAACTTTGTTTTTCGAAATCATCCAGCGGAAAGGAGCAAAATCGTTCGGAAAGGGGAATTTTAAGGCATTGTTCGAAGCGATAGAGCTGGAACAATCAAAGAGGGGAACTTTATAAACAATTTTGATTTACGAATAAACGATGAACAAAACCAACGATCCGGGACTGAAATCATGGATATCCCATGGAGTGGACAGCGATTTCCCTGTCCAGAATCTGCCATATGGGATTGCCAGGTTTCCCGGTGGTCATCCGGTACCGTCAACGAGGATCGGGGATACCGTCATCAACCTGGAAGCGCTGGCAGAAAAATCATACATCGATATTCCCGGACTGGATCTGTCCTTATTCAGTAAGTCTGTTTTAAACGATTTCATAGCCTCAGGAAAACCAAACTGGCATAAGCTAAGGGATTGCCTTTCGGGGCTTTTTATTTCGGATAACCCCGTTTTGCGCGACAATGCGGAAGACAAGGAAGCGATCCTCCACCCTGCCGGAACAGCAGAAATGTTGATGCCTGTAAAAGCAGGCGATTACACTGATTTTTATTCAAGCGAAGAACATGCACGCAACCTGGGGAAGCTGTTTCGGGATGAAAAAGATCCCCTGTTGCCGAACTGGAAACACATGCCGGTTGCGTATCATGGCCGGAGTTCCTCGATTGTTGTTTCCGGGACCCCGGTTCACAGACCGAGAGGACAGATAAAACAGGATTATTCTCCTTTTCCTGAATTCCTCCCGTCACAGCAGCTCGATTTTGAGCTTGAAGTTGCTTTCATTACCGGTATCCCGTCGGTTCTGGGCGTTCCGGTAAGCACGGCAGCGGCAGAAGATCATATTTTCGGGCTGGTCCTGTTCAATGATCTAACCGCTAGGGACCTCCAGCGCTGGGAATATGTACCCTTGGGTCCATTTACATCAAAGAATTTTGCTTCGGTGATCTCCCCCTGGATCGTAACCCTCGATGCACTCGAACCGTTCCGGGTCTCCGGTCCGCACCAGGACCCCCAGGTTCTTTCCTATTTGTCATTTTTGGGTAATCATCATTTTGATATTCATCTCGGGGTTTATCTTCAACCTGAAGATCAGGAAGAATTACCTGTTTGCAGCACAAACTACAGGAACCTATACTGGAACATTGCCCAGCAGCTGGCTCATCAAACCGTTAGCGGTTGCAATATCAATACCGCGGATTTTTACGCTTCGGGGACCATCAGCGGCAATACACCGGAGTCTTTCGGCTCACTGATCGAGAGGACTGTGAATGGTACGAAGCCTTTTGACCTCGGGAATGGAATAAAGCGGACTTTCCTTGAGGATCACGATACGGTCATTTTTCGCGGATTTTCTGAAAAAGTAGGATTAAGGGTAGGATTCGGGGAGGCAGTCACCAGGATCCTTCCGGCAATGGAATAATTGATAACAGCATGAAAAAATGGAACTGAATGAAGTGCTGGAAAATGTGCCGAAACACCTGATGAACCTGGTGATTGACCAGCCCTATAATTCATACACGGCTCAGGATCATGCGCTCTGGCGTTATGTGATGCGGCAAAATGTCAGGTATCTCAGCAAAGTAGCGCACGAATCCTATCTTGACGGACTGAAGAAAACGGGGATCAGTCTTGAAAGGATCCCGATGATGTATGGAATGAACCGTATCCTCCGGGAGATCGGCTGGGCGGCGGTAGCTGTCGATGGATTCATCCCGCCATCCGCCTTTATGGAATTCCAGGCCTATAACGTGCTGGTCATCGCGGCCGACATACGGCCGATGGATCAGATCGGTTATACTTCCGCTCCGGATATCATTCATGAAGCCGCAGGCCATGCGCCGATCATAGCAAATCCCTCCTATGCGGCGTACCTGAAAAGGTTTGGTGAGATCGGGGCGAAAGCATTTTCCTCCGCCAATGATTACAGGATGTATGAAGCCATCCGCCACCTCTCCATCCTGAAAGCTGATCCTTATACGGATAAAAAACGGATCATCGAGGCAGAACAGGCCATCACACATCTTGAAGAAACCCTTGGCGGATCCTCTGAGCTGGCACAAATACGCAATCTTCACTGGTGGACCGTAGAATACGGGCTCATCGGAGAACTGGATCACCCCAGGATTTATGGCGCCGGCCTCCTCTCCTCAATTGCAGAGAGTTATTATTGTATGCAGCCAAAAGTAAAGAAGATCCCTTATACCCTTGAGGCTGTAAAATACAGTTTCGACATCACGGAACCACAGCCCCAACTTTTTGTAACCCCTGATTTCGACACCCTGACGAGGGTCCTGGAGGAATTCGCCGATACCATGGCTTTCCGGACCGGCGGACTGGAAGGCATCCGAAAGGCAATCCTGTCGGAAAATACCGGAACCTGCGTTTACAGTTCCGGGTTGCAGGTTTCAGGGACATTTACAGAAGTCATCGAAAAGAATGGGGAACCGGTTTATCTCCGGACCACCGGTCCTACGAACCTTAATTATAATGGCCGGGAAATAGACGGACAGGATAAAAAATACCATGAACATGGGTTCAGCTCGCCGGTAGGGAAGTTGAGAAATCTCTCCATAGTTCCTGAAATGGCTACGGATGAACAATTAAAACAATTCGGATTCAAAGAAGGGGAAGCAATTGAATTCGAATATACATCGGGTTTAAAAGTTAAAGGGATGCTGAAGGAAATGATCCGTAAGGAAGGGAGACTGATCCTTCTCCGGTTCACTGAATGCGAAGTCACCTTTGAAGGGAAAACCTTGTATAAACCGGAATGGGGAATGTATGACATGGCCGTTGGGAGCAGTATCGTTTCCTGTTTTTCCGGACCCGCAGATCCTGCCGCCTTCCGGCTGAATTACAAAGCACCGGTTGAAAAGACACACAAACTAGAGCATACGGAGAATGCAAAGCAGCTTTTTGCGCTCTATCAAAGGGTCAGAGAAGCCAGGGAAAACAAGGAACCCCTGGAAAACCTGATCGAGATCTGGGCAGCACTTAAAAAATACTATCCTGATGACTGGCTCTGCTCTCTGGAGATCCTTGAATTGTTAAATCAATCCAAAGGTGAACCGCTGTACCGGGAAATAAAACTATTCCTGGATAATCTCAAATCAGAGAATGACAACCTGAAAAAATTAATTGAGGACGGGTATATGATGCTGGGTGAATGATCCGGCAGTTGACCCATTAAAATGCACCTCCTATTTTGATTCCGAGGTTCAGCACCAATCCCAAACGGTCGGTATCCGAAATTGTGGCACTATGATCCTGGTTGTACCAATGTATTGTATTGCTTTCGAATTCAATATATTCACCATATACCAACTGATGCAGCCAGACGTCCTTAACTCCAAAACCGGCATAATAATCAATAACAAATCTTCCGTAACATTTCATTACCCCTAATCGAAAACTCAAACCGTAGTCATTTCTAAACTGATCCTGGAGTTTTCCGTAATTCATTGCGTCCGGCCAGTCGGATTTCATTCCAACCACTCCGAGGTTCCTGTACATAAGAACCACTGCCAGATAAGTTCTTGGATTGACCCAGAACTTAGGATAGGATGTAATGGAAAATCCGGAATAGTTGAAAAGGGGGTAGTTAATCATTTCACTCGTAAAAGAAACAACTCCAAAGATTGCACTGACTTCGGTTTCCCAGGTAAAATTTTTAGCCAATAACCGTTCATAGGATAATGCCAGTTCCAGGTGAAAAATTTTTGCAACATTTAATTTCAGAAAATTTTTATGTATAAGCGGATTCTTCTTTTCGAGCCAGACATTTTTGGCTTGTCTGAGCTTGCTTTTATAATATGAATTATAGTTAAGCTGGCTTCTGTAGACAGAATCCGGGGGGCAAATGAGCTGATAATCCGGTGAGCCGAATATATACATCGGCCTGTTTTTCTGATAAGGAGAAGGACCTGGTATGGATCCGGGACCGGGAAAAGCCGAAGGATAAAAAAACGACAAACTGTCTATATCAGTTACCCGTAAGTACGTATGTTCAAAAAATAAGGTATCCGCTTTTATCAGACTTATTTTCCCAGTAATAAGTTCTCCGGAATTTTTTTTAATAACGACGGGTGAATTCCTGGTAATCCGTGTCATAATGCACCTGCGGTCATTCCGGACCAGGATAACAGGTCGGACCTGCCGTTGAAATTGAGATACTGATGCAAGGGATAAGAGAAGTAAAATCAGTGTAAAGAATCTGCGCATAATGATCTTTACCTTTACAAATGAATAAACAGGTGCCTTCTGTTAAATCAGTGGATCAAAGATAAAAAAAACTATTTAACAAAAACAAAACATAAAGAATGCAGCCAACCGGATAAATAATCCTGCAATAAATGCTTGTCACGCGTTACGCGTCACGTCCACTCCGTTGGAATTGAAATTCCCTGTAAGAATAAACAACCGGCACAATTACCATTACGGATAAAATTGCACCCAGGGTGATTGCAAGCGCCAAATTGTTTCTGATGATGAAAGAGATTACAGCGATCAGCAATCCGCAGGCAATCCATAAACGTCCGCCGAGGCGATGTGTCTTTTTCCACACTTCTTCGTTTTCGAGTGTCCATGGCGTGCGGATCCCGATGAAGTAGTTGGGTCGTATTGCCTGGAAATAATTTCCGAGAACAGCGAATAAAACGCCAATCAACGCAACGAGTAAATTTGGGTTTTTCAGACTACCTGCGTTGCTTAAATATAACAGATAAGTTGCCAGTACTGAAAAAAACAATGTAAGCATAAACCGCAGGGTGTAATATTTGGCTCCCATTTGCTTTATTCTCTTTTTCGGATCAATTAAAGGAATGAGGAGCATCAGCAGATAAATACCGATTCCCAGGGCTCCCGGAAGGTACAGGAGGGTGGTTTTTGCTGACCAGGTGTCCACATCACCGGCAATATTAAAATGGGTGGGGACTTTGTCGGGCAACTGGTTCCAGATGGTGGCAAGATAAACATAGGGCAATAAGATCATAGCCCATAATACTGCTTCTTTAAGATACTTTTTCATGGCTTTATTTTTTAAGGGTCAGGACATATTGAATTAAATCATCTACAATTGTTGTATTGATCGAATAAAGTACAAACTGCCCCTGTTTTACTGTCGTTACCAGTCCGGCACGCTTTAGTTTATCCAGGTGATGGGAGATACTTGGGGCGGTCATATCGAATTTGGCGGCAATATCGCCGGCGGTCATGTCATGCTTCCTGAGCATATTCAGGATTTCCCTGCGCGTGGGATCGTTCAGCGCTTTGAAAATATCGTTCATTTCCTTTGATTTGATGATCTTGTTGTTTATATATTTAGACAAATGTCTAAACATTTAATTGAATTTCCAAATTTTTTTTGAACTATTTTTCAAAAAAGTGAAAATTGATTAGCGAAGAGTGAAAAATTGATGGCAAAAAGTAAGAGTAGATGGTATCTTGTCTCCCGATACCTATAGTGATCACCAACTCATCAGCTGTCAACTCATCAGCTCACCAACTGATTACCAGCATGCATGCCAGGCAGTACCGTCATAGACCATCAATTTATGACTGACACTGTTGTAATACATGGTGCCTTCGGTTGGATTCGCAGGCGCAGAAGCCTGTGGGGTCAGTTTCATAACATTGCTGATCGTTGTGGATTCCTCTTGTCCAAGCGGAGTGTTAGTAATTGAAAGGCTTCCCTGGTTATGGACCGGGGAGGAAGGCGGAAGCGTCCAGCTTAGATTCCCGGCTCCGTCATTTGTCAAAACTGTACCTAAAGCCCCTTGTGAGGATGGAAAACTGTATGGTACACTATTTATCATGGAAAGATTCCCGGCATTGTTAATCTGAAATTGTTGCCCAAGGCCCGCTGTAATATTGCCACTGCCATCAACGGTAAATGTAAAATTCCCATCTTCGCCATCTTCGACCACCAAAGCATAATCCAGGTTATCCCTTGCCGGGATCTCCACGCTTGCATGAAAATCGCCGGGAGCATCACCAAAATAAAATCCTCCATCTTCATTCACAATAAGTCTCCTGGTCCCGCCGGCCCAACCTTCGTCATGCAGGTGAAATTCACCATCCCCATTCGAATGAAATTCGAATTCGGTCCCATCATCAGCAGTCATATAAACAGCAGAATTCCCACCGTTGATCCAGATCTGGCCGTCATCGGAATAAAGTTCAATGGAATTACCGGAACCATCACTTACAACATTGAAATCCCCATTGGTATTATTCCAGGTAAAATTCGGATCACTTGTCAACACATTGCTGGCGTTCCAATAAGCAACCTGTCCGGTGTTCCCGCTTCCGGTAACAGAGCCCAGGGCCACTGAAACGTTAGACCATGCAGGTGTCACTGGTGTCCCCGAGTTAAAATAGAAGCCGGGGGTATTGTCCGTCTAGTAAACGAGCAAGCCGGTAGCAGGCAACACAATTGCATTCCTTTGGGCAAAAGTGAGCCGGGGAATAAGTAATCCCCCATCTGTGCCTTTAAGATCAAGGATCGCAGAATTATCAGGAGGCGACCCATCACCCGTAATACTCACATGCTGGGCAATGGAAATTGCGGGAAGAAATGACAAGGAAAAAAACAAAACAATAATAAAAGGATATTTTTTCATAGCGGCGGCGTTAAAAAATTAGATGCCACGGACTTGGATGTTAGATCCGGGAATAAACAAGGCAAAGATATTTTTTTTTGATAGGGTTTCAGAACCCCTGTTATGGAAGATTTAACAAACTTGTTAACAAGTCAATGGAGAGTGAAAATTGAATCTCATCAGCTAGTTACCAGCATGCATGCCAGGCATTAAAAGTATCTACTCCTTATGGCTTAGATAGGCCTTCATAGGCCCCCAATAGATTTCCTTCCAGCCACTTTTCAATGATGCTGCAATCTGTTCAGGAACATTGGTCTGGAGGAAGGTAAGTTTCGTTTTCTTCCCAACCGGCTTAAAAAGAAACGTACAGGTCGAGAAATGGTCTTCGGGCCAGCCCTCTTCGGTGAAATGCCATGCCTGAACTATTTTTTTCCCTTCTACCAATTCGATGTTATAACCATGAATATACCCGTCGAAACCGTTAAACTTGCCATTTATCTTTGCACTCATCACAACTTTTGACCCGGTAAAAGCCGAATGTTTCTTCGGGTCCATGATCAGTTGATAAACTTCTCCGGGGGCTGCGTCAAAGGTTGCAGTTTGCTTTATGGATGTTGTTTTCATTTTTGAGATGCTATTATTGTTAAAATCGGAGACGAACTCAAAACAAAGTTAAGCCAGTATCAAAATTTCCGGTGAGGCCGGGAATAAAAAAAAAATGAAAAGTAAAAAGCAAGCCCTATTGCCTAATGCCTATTGCCTATTTTTCAACCGGCTGCGGAAACATCTTGTCAAGGAGAAAATCCTTGAATTTACGCGGTACGATCTTGCTGACGATGGCAAGCAGTTTTACATCGGAAGCAGGCAGGATGAGGAATTTCATTTTCCCGTGACATTGTTTCAGTATTTTTCTTCCTTCAATACCAACAGGAACTGTTTTTCTCGGGCTCCCGGTTTTCATCCACCCGGGTGATGTCCTTATTTCTTCGTAGAACTGGGGCGTATCCATATCGCCGGGACAGGAAACGTACACGTTGATTCCCTTGCAAAGCAATTCGCGGCGCAGGGCCTCGCCGAAATTGATCAGTCCGGCTTTCGTTGCACAATACAGCGTATAGCCGGCTGCGCCCATCAAACCGAATCCCGACGAGGTGATCAGGATCTTTGAACCTTTCTGCAATAAAGGGATAAATTGCCAGGCCGTGAGGATCGCTCCGGTAAGGTTGGTATCGATCTGCTTATGGATCCCGCTTGAATCTGCGTAATCAGAAAGCAATTGAGGGATCACCATCCCTGCATTCAGGATCAGGAAATCAATTGCTGGTTCTCCTGATTTTACAGTATCGAAGGCTTTTTTCAGCTGGACCTCATCGGAAATGTCGCAGGAAATTCCTTTTGCTTCAATCCCTTTTGCCTTAAGAGCGGCAACTGCCAGGTCAATTTTCACCTGGTCCCGTGCCAGTAAAATTACGGTATATCCCTGTGTTCCTAATTCTTCGGCAAACACAAAGCCGAGTCCGGAGGAACCCCCGGTGATGAGCGCTGTTTTTTTCATTCCTGTTGGGTTTGATAGCTGATGAGTTGATGAGCTCACGAGCTGATGAGATTGAGGCAAATGTAATAAACAATTTCGCTATTTGATATTGCGAGGAGCGAATCGATGAAGCAATCGTTATTTCCTACTTTGATTCCGTCTTTTTATGCAGAAAAAGCAAGGAATCGCAGAAAAGGAAAAGGTATTAGGTTAGTTGGAAAAAAGTCGAATATGCTTTTCCTAAAGTGAACGATCTACTGTGGTAAAATAAATAGAGATCCGTTATTAGAATCCTGAACCTAATGCCAAAATATCATATAGACTAAAACCACCCCGGCAACGGTCATAAGAACCAATGTGGCAAACCCAAGAATGTTTGAAACTTTCCCGTTTGTATTCTTACCCATTATTTTTTTATTGTTCGAAATGTGAAGGATAATAGCAATCAATACGGGCGCTGTCAAACCATACAGAATTGCTGAATAGATAAGTGCTTTGATGGGTGAAAGGCCAATGTAATTCAACGACAATCCCAGGATCAGTGAAATGGCAATGACGATGTAAAATGCTTTTGCCTGGTGAAATTTTTTGTCCAACCCCTCTTTCCAGCCAAAGGTCTCCGTTACGATATAAGAAAGCGACCCACTTAGAACAGGAATGGCCAGGAGTCCGGTTCCGATGACCCCGACCGCAAAAAGCAGGTAAGCCAAATTTCCTGCCAGGGGCTTCAGTGCCTGGGCGGCCTGTTCAACGGTATCGATCTTGTGAATATTCCCGTTAAATAAAACCGTACCCGTGGTGAGAATGATAAAGAACATGGTCAGATTGGAAAATAACATCCCAAAATCAACATCTTTGTGCATTTCATTCAGCACCCTCTTGTCTACAACCAACAGCGCTTTATTTTTCTTCTGATCTTCCACTTCCATGGTGGCCTGCCAGAAGAAAAGATAGGGGGAAATGGTCGTTCCGAGGATGGCAACAAGGATGCTGATATATTCCTTATTGAACTTTATGGTAGGGATAAAGGTGGATTTGAAAATGTCGAACCAATTCTGTTTATATAAAAACGGTACTACAAAGTAAACCAGAAGAACCATGCACAGATATTTCAAAACAGCGGCAATCTTTTGATAGGGTAAAAAAATAATCAAAACCAAAAGCAGGATCGTAAAACCAAAGGCGAAAAAAATGGGATGAACGGACGGGACCAGCAGGTTACCTACTGCCCCCATTCCTGCTATATCGGCGCCAATGTTCATTACAATGGCAGGGAAACTGAATAACAGCATTAAATACAAGACAGGCTTCGAATAATTTGTTTTGAGTGTTCCTGCCAGCCCATGAGAAGTCACGAGGCCAATTCTTGCACACATTTCCTGGATGGAGGCCATGAGCGGAAAAGTGATCAATGCGGTCCAGAGGGTCGAAAGTCCGTATGCAGCTCCCGCCTGGGAATAGGTTGCAATCCCCGAAGGATCGTCATCACTTGCGCCGGTGATAAGTCCCGGGCCAAGGATCTTTAAAAAACGGCCAAGTTTTGTTGAAGCTTGTTTTTTGTTGTTCATCCTGATAATTTCATGGAACCAACGGTAAATGTACAACGATAATCAGGATAACCTGTGAAAGAGGATGAGTGATCTGGTCTGACTCCGCGAAACCCATGCCTGTTTTTTTTGTAGGTTTGCAGGTAAATTCAAAAACCTCAACCCATGAATAAATTCCGCTTGTCACTTTGTCTGACTTTACTCATCGTTACCGTTGCCTGTTCCTTTTCCTACGGGCAGAATTACGATCTCACTACAATGCCAACGCTGGATCCGAAAGTTAAAGCAGGCGTCCTCGACAACGGCTTACATTATTATATCAGATCTAATAAATTACCTGAGAACAGGGCAGAATTCTATCTTGTCAATAATGTTGGTGCTATACTGGAAGATGACAACCAGAATGGGTTGGCTCACTTTACTGAACATATGTCGTTCAATGGCACGGATCATTTTCCAAAAAAAGGAATCCTGGATTACCTTGCAACGATCGGTGTGAAATTCGGCACCAATGTAAATGCATCTACCAACCTGGAGCAGACAGTTTTCAACCTCTCGAATGTTCCCCTGAAACGGGAAGGGGTGCTTGATACGGCATTGATGATCCTTCGTGACTGGTCACATTTTGTTTCTTTCGAGAATGAAGAGATTGACCTGGAGCGGGGTGTTATCCTGGAAGAATGGCGCATGTATGGCTCCGCGGATGAGCGGATGAGCAATAAGCTGGCACCCATCATTTACCAGGGATCAAAATATGCAAAACGGAATGTGATCGGTGATACCGCCGTTCTGAAACATTTCGATTATGAAACCATAAAAAATTTCTACCATAAATGGTATCGCCCGGAACTGCAGGCAATCATCGTTGTAGGAGACTTCGATGAGAATGCCGTTGAAGCAAAGATCAGGCAACTTTTCGGTCTTATCCGTAAGGCTCCGGTTTCAGCGGTCAGGGAGGAATACCCGGTTCCCGATAACAAAGAGCCCCTGATCGGTATTGCAACCGATAAAGAAGCTACTTCCACCCAGGTGAGGGTAAGTTACAAGCACAATACCATCAAGGATGCGGATAAAAACTTGGGCTATATGCGCCTGCAACTCATCCGTAACCTGGTAAACACTATGTTCGGACAGCGGATGAGCGAACTTTCCCGGAAGGAAAATCCTCCGTTTATCTCTGCTTTCAGCAGTTACCGTGGATTCACACGCACCAAGGACGCCTTTACCGGGACTGCCCAGGCAGCCAATAATGAAGCCCCGAAGGCCCTGACCGCCCTGCTGGTTGAAATGGAGCGAATGAAACGCTTTGGATTCACAGCAAGTGAATACGAAAGGGCCAAAGCCGATATCATGAAAAATTATGAATCAAGATACCTTGACCGGGATAAGCGCAGGAACCGTGAGCTGATATATCCACTGGTATCCAAATTCCTGATCAATGCACCGGATCCGGGTGTTGAATTTGATTATGAATTTGTAAAATCAATGATCCCCGGAATCTCACTCAATGAGCTGAATAGTGAGGCTAAGAATTATGTTACTCCTGATAATATGGTCATTACCATAACGGGACCGGATAAAGAGGGGATAACCCTGCCCACGGAGCAGGAAACCAGGGGGGTCCTGGCCGTTGCCAGAACAGCCCCGGTCGGACCTTATGTTGACCAGATGGCAGGCCAAAAACTTATCGGTAAAGAACCGGTTCCCGGGAAAGTGGATAAAACAGCATCAAACCCTGTTATAGGAACGACGGAATGGATGTTATCGAATGGGATGAAAATCATTTTTAAACCCACCGATTTTAAGGAAGATGAATTGCTCATTCTGGGATACCGTGAAGGAGGAAGTTCATTGCTAAAGACTGAAGATTTGCCAACCGCCCGGCTTTTCAGCGATGCGGTATCCCAAATGGGAGTCGGAGCTTTTTCAAGCACAGACCTGGAAAAGTTGCTGTCGGGTAAACGGGTGAACCTGAGGCTCAGTATTGCGGAGGAACGGGATGCGATTTCAGGGAGTGCATCTGCAAAGGACCTTGAATCAGCCCTTCAACTGATCTATCTGTATTTCACACAACCCCGCTGGAATGCGATCGACTATACTACCTGGATGGACAAGACGAAGGCAAATTATATCAATGCCGAATCGGATCCGCGCAAGGCGTTCAGGGATACCAATACGGTAATCATGGCCAATCATAATCCCCGGGTCTTTCCAATGACCTATAAACTTCTTGAAAAAGTCACGTTCGATAAACTTCAATCTGTTTACAAAGACCGGTTTTCAGATCCGGGTGATTTCACATTTCAATTCGTCGGAAAAATAAACCCGGAAGTGATCAAACCATTGATCGAAAAATACCTGGCTTCACTTCCATCTGAAAAGCGGGTACAGGGTTTCAGGGATAATGGGATCCGGCCACCGAAAGGAGAGGTTAAGCGGGACTTCAGGCATGAGTCGAAAACCCCGCGGACTTCTGTCTATGTCAATTACAACGGTGACGGCAAGTTTACCACGGATGACAGGGTCCTGGGTGCTGCCATCAGGCATATACTTGAACTGCGGTATGTTGAATCAATCCGTGAGGAAGAGGGTGGAGCATATACTATCGGCGTTCAGTTTAATCTCAGTAAATACCCCGTTCAGGGTTATAACCTTATCGTAAGTTTTGAAACCGATCCTGTTAAAGCGGATAAACTCATCGCAATTGTTCACAGGGAAATTAAAAACATGATTGATAGCGGGCCTTCGGAGGCAGATCTTCAAAAAGCCAAGGAATATTTTTTAAAACAACGCCAGGAAGACATGAAGGAAAACAGCTGGTGGATGACCCGCCTGGATGATTTTTACTTTAATCAAATGGACTTTTTTACCGGTTATGAGGCAAGGGTAAATGCACTCACGGTACAATCGGTTCATGACTATGCAAAGACGGTACTCAGCCAGGGAAATGTTGTGCAGGTCGTGATGCGGCCGTAAGCTCTTGTGATCGCGTAGAAAACTATCGTTTGCCGATCAGGATATCTCCGTGTCCGCGGAATTCACAATTAAGAGGAGTGATGAACCGGTAATACATCCTGATCACCGTGTCTTTAAGTCCGGGGAGGCTGTCCAGTTTGAGGGTGATTTGTGTTTGTCTTCCTTCTCCGGTCACCGTTCCTGTTTTGAGGGTATCCAGATAGCTGTCCACAATCCTGTATTCGAACACAGTTTCCAAGGGGTACTGTATATTCAGGACCGACCCGTAAGTTGCCGAGGGATTCGGAAAAAAAGTGACCGACATGTTTTCCGGAAATGGACAAGAGGTACTCGTGCCCATGTTGAGAAACAGGCTGGATTCATAAGAATCCCATTTGTCACTGAAGTTCCAGTCGGTAGGATCGTCCGACAATTTTTGCCCGAGATCATTTGTGAATGTAATTCCGGTGAAATTATATTGTCCCTTTTCGGGAAAAGACGGTTTACTCTTATCGGAGCAAGAATAAGCCACAGCGCTCATAATGAGCACGAGGAAACAAAGTTTTTTCATAGAATTTGCAGCAAGAAACTGCTGTAAATCTATGAAATATTACGTGAACAAAAAAAATTTTAAACTATTCAACAGCTCCATCTTTCCCAATATTAACAGCCACAAGATCATCGGCAGACTTCAACCCAATACTCATCAAATGAAGAAACATTTCAGTTTTAGACAACCTGATACCCGGGATTTACTATAATTTTACATCCCAGAAACAAATCCCATGAAGAACATTCTCCCAATCCTCGCCTTACTATTTCTCTGTTCCTTCTCAACCTTCAGCCAGGATATTCCCAAGGAGAAGATCCGGGATTTTTTTCAATCTGCGACCCGGCATCAGGTATCCGCCAAAAGCAAACCTCCATTGACCAGTCCTGACTATGATAATCCTGTCCATCATTCCGGCATTCCCGGCATCCTGGAAAAATTAAAAGATCGAAGCGGACTCCATCCTGCAGCTTCCCAATCCGGAAGTGATACCTTATGGATCGGTTTGGTACCGGGTGATTCGCTGATCGTAACGGGCAATTTCACTCACAACGGACCGGTCGTGGTTTATGGCAACGGAATATTGCGGTTCCGGAATGCACATGCCACCATCCTGGGCGATTTATTTGTGTGGGGGGATCATGCCCTTGTCACTGCGGATTCGTCCTACCTTTATTTTCCACAGCAATATTTTTACCAGCGGTCACTGGTTATTGCCGGGAAGGGAACGGTGATTTACCGTAATACTACGCTTGACCATAGCGGGCTTTCAAACAACCTGGTATTGACGGATTCTTCCCGGATCGAACTTGATAATGTCACGAATATCGGGTTTACCACTACAGGAATGAATGTAGCTTCCGAAATTGATGTGGACAGGATAAACCAGGCCGGGGAATTTGTTATCCTGGATCATTCGAAACTCAATTTTAGGCATGCAAAGACGATCCTCCTCTGGTACCAGGTACCCGCAACCGGAATATTTCATTATTCATTCCCGGAAGGGGATACCATCCAATCTTATTCATTGAATAATACAACTCCGGGTATTTCGGGGATCAGCTATTCCGTTCGTGTGGACACGAGCACAGACATCATGTGGGCCCTGATGCCCGTCAACGGTAGTGACATCAGTATTTCGGATTCCAAAATCCGGTCGATCGGACTTTGGTTCCTTGGCCATGATACCGTGAATGTAAGCGGAATTGTGGATAACTCCGATTATGTGGATTTCACGGCAAATCTTAATGACCGTTCCCTTCACCTTTCAAACTCCAGTGTACAGACCTGGAGCCTTTATCCGATGGACACCGTCCATCTTAATATCACGGGCTGTATTCTTGGGGAGATCGGATCAGAAGCAAATTGCGTTGTGTACACGACCGATGCATTCGTGGATGGTTCCGGCGGGTACTGGTGGGCAACCGATCATACTTTTATGGTGGGTGAAAATTGTATGGCGGTTAATGCCGTGAGAAGTGATAAATCTGCTTTTTTCATTTTTGCTTACAGTACCCTTAGCATGGGCGAAACCTCCTCCCATGGGAATTCAATCATGATGCTCGTTCAAAGCCAGTTGCCTGATCCTCCTGCCTTGTACGACGGGTCCTGTATCTGGTACTCGTTTATCGGGAAAACTTCTTCTGTTTTTGTCGATACTACGGTCCAGATATATGGTTCGGCGTGGATTGATAAAACCCCGGCCAGTTCGTTGATGGATTTCGGGTGTTACCAATTATTTTATCAGAAGTCCGGAGACAGCCTATGGTCACCCATCTCACAAAAAAATACTACCGAAAAACGGGATGAAATCCTCGCAGGCTGGAATACCCATGGACTTTCACCTGGATTGTATTATATCCGCCTTGTGCTTACCGACAATACCGTTGATTCCAATCAGACTGAAGGGGTAAAGGGAGTCAACCTGTTACCGCGTATTTTCGGTATGAACGAATTAACGTCCGGAGGGTTCGGTTCGACTGTTTATCCGGACCCCATCACAAAGAATTCGGTCGTTAGTTTTTATCTTTCGCATGAGGATGATGTTGAATTTTCGGTTATGGATCTTACCGGCAAGGTCGTATTCCGTAAGATGAATAGGTTCGTTGCAGGAAAATGCATGCTCGGGATCGGAAATCCTGACCTCACCGAAGGTTCATATTTTTATCTCCTGAAAACAAAAGATCAGATAGGATCAGGAAAGTTTTTGGTACACTAAGACAACAATTCTCAGTATCTGTTGAAGGACAGGATCTCATTGGTTTCTTTCCGGTTTTTCTTCCGGATATCCTTTGATGCCGGATACCCCACCAGGATCAGCAATTCCAGGCGTCTTCCTTTTGGAATATTCAGCAATTCCTTTACACCTTTCTCATCGAACCAACCGATGATGCATGTGCAAAGCCCCTCGGCTGCAGCTTGCAGGCAAAAATGAGCCGTCGTGATTCCGATATCGATCAACGGATAATTTTTATCCTTCAATACTCGTCCGACAGAAGTCGTCAAATTGGTCTTCTCCCGAACGATGGCCACAATTACCGGCGCCTGCTTTGTAAAATGGTTCATCGGAATCACCCGTGTTGTGGTGAGGTCTGCCACTGAATTTTTTAACCCCGGTTCATCGATAACGATGAATTTCCAGGGTTGGGAATTATTGGCTGATGGTGCCAGCCGTGCAGCCTCAATGCAGTTCAGGAGCTTATCTTTTTCCACAGGCTGGTCAGTATAAGCTCTTTGACTTTGACGATGATGAATAAGAGCAAGCAGTTGTTCGGAGTTCATTTCAAAATATAATTAAGCATCTGAAACCTGACCAGGAAACGGTTAATCCGTCCTGATACTGATTGATTGTATTAACTTTATTCAAACGGAATTTAGCCACTTTAATAAATCACAACCTTTTTTGTAAATGTACCTTCCCGGGATTCCACTTTCAGGATATAGACGCCCTTACCATATGAACTCAGATCGAAGGTCCGGTTGGCTGCATCTGTTTCAGGGATGATCTGCCGGCTTTCCAGCATTTTTCCTGAACTACTTAAAATAGTGAGGTTGCAGTGTATACCTTTCAGGTTGAAAAAACGAATGGCAAAATGTCCGTTATTGGGATTGGGAAGAATATTGATCTCCTTTACAGAAGAAGACGCAGGTATTCCGACGGGGAATACGGTTTGTACCCGGATATTGTCTACGTAGATTGATTGTCCAAAATGACCGAGGTTCCGGAAGGCAAGGATAACCTCGGGTTGTGTTGAAAATCCTGTGATATCGACCGTATCGGTCCTCCATTCACTTGCTACGGGGATATACATCTGGGATTGAAGATCGGGCGCAGTGGCAAGCTCCTCCCCTCCCTTCCGGTAGAATTCCGTAAATGTCTGACCGCAATCGGAAGTGACCAGCATGGCCAATGTGTCGGAGTATTGTCCCCCATAAACAGCATAAGCAACATCAAAGATTGCCTTTGTTTCAAAGATATTGGTGAAGTCAAGCTTTGCAGTCCAGAATTCATCTTTCTTCCCCTGAACGTCAAAATCAAAATTATCGAAAAAGATACTGTTGTTGCTGATCCCATAGCCTCCTGCTTTATTTGTTACAGCCCAGTTTGTTCCGTCATTACCATCGTCATGCAATTTCCAGCCGGGTGGCAGTGTCCCGGCTTCAAATCCTTCAGTAAGGGGTATTGCTTCCGTTGGAGAAGTGGTAATGAATCCGGCCCGGGTAAGGGTATCGATAACATTTCCATCGGTGATGATCAGGGTGACATCATAAGTGCCGGGTTGCATGTATCTGACTTTGGGGTTATAAACCGTGGAAGAGGAGGGTGTTCCCCCCGGAAACAACCACTGGCAGGTTGCATTTCCGCTGCAGACACTATGATTAACGAAGCTGATGGTATCTCCCGGACAATAAAATGAGGCATAATTGGCAGAGAAATTCGGCAGCAATGCCGATGAATCCCGGAGATCAGTTTCCCATATTGCCATGTTCCAGGTCCCCAGCCTGAGTTTGTGATCCCGGTAAAAAGGCACGAGTCGTAAAGGATCTATCCCCAGCGGCAGTCCATTTAACATCGGTTGCCAGTCGGACAGGGTGTTATTTCTATACCATGCAAGTCCGTTGAGGGCCGCAATATAAATGGTTCCATTGGTTCCCGCCTGGCAGGCCATGGCTTTTATGTTCACATCATCCAGCGCAGCGGTCGTAAGGTTTGTCCATGAAGTTCCGCCATTCGTGGTATGATAAACCTTCTGGCCATTGCTTCCATATTCAAATGCGATCCAAAGTTCGTCGGTGCCGGTATATCCAAGGGTGAAACTGAGTTCTCTTTTACCTGCAACGGGCAGGGGAACCTGGGTCCAGGTCGTACCCCCGTCGTACGTGCGAAGGAGCCTGCTCACATTGGCGACAACCACCTGTACATACATCACGAGGGGATCTGAAAAACTTTGCTCAATCCATAACACTTTATTGGCTGTGTTGTTCGTAAAGGTGAACAGGGGCATAAAGGAACTGCCTCCATCGGTACTTTTGAGAAGCTGGTTGTCCTTGCCGGTATATGCAACGTTCCAGAAATGCCAGTCGAAAACTACGCGGGAACTGCTGTTTTCCCAGTACGACTCATTGGGATCGGTATACATGGCAAATGAAATAACCAGGCTGTCATGGTTTTTGGGAAGGATCCGTCCATCGATATCGGAAAAATAGGTTTTTCGTTCATCGCTGTAATTAACATAACCGGTCGGGGCTTCGCCGCCTCCCAATGCAATGAATTCCCCCTGGGGATAATCCTGGTAATAGGCTGCATTGCCGTTATGGTATCGCCCGCCTACCCTGATATCCTCATTCCAGCCCTGGTCGAATCCCCAAAAGGCTCCTGCCCAAAGTCCACTGCATCTCGATTCATGCGTATTCACAAAGTCGGTTGAATAATTTACACCTCCGTCGCTGGCAATCCAGACTTCTTCGCTGCTGACGGAGGTCTTATAAACTTTAAGTTCCTGGATATCCACATGGAGGTAAGGGATATTCCCGATATATCCTCCCACTGCCTGGTAGGTTGCTGCCCCGTCGCTGCTTCGCCAGAGATTCAACCCTCCGATCAGGAGATCGTTTTCATTGATCTGGGAAGTAATCAGCGCGGTATTATAATAGATCTGGTTATAGTCACTGGTGTGGCCGTCGAAATCCATCAGGTTGGGGTGGGTGGTCACATCATAGGGCATGCCGATCAGTTGTTGGGGAAGCGTCCATGATTCCCCTGAATTTGTGCAGGAATAAACGCCAATATAACCACCCAGCTGCAGATTAGCAGAAGCGTCGCTGTTCCCTACCAATAAAACATATACCCTGTTCGGGTTGGCCTGTGTCACCGCTATTCTTCCCCCACGGCTTTCAATTTTGCCGATATCGGCCAACGGCACTGTAAACCAGCCCGATGGTTTAACGGTAAAGGACTGACCCGCATTTACGGATTTGTAGAATTGAGGACTTTTTGTCGACGGGTTATATTGAAGAGTATAAACTGTATTCGGATCTGATGGTTTTGTAGCTACTGACATGCTTTCATTGGGCAGGATCTGTGTCCAGTTGTTCCCACCGTCGGTGGACCGGTAAAATCCTTTATCACAGGCGGCATAGATGATTTGGGTGTTGGACGGGTTGTATTCAATCTGCCAGGGGTGAATGCCTGCCCCCTGAAAAGCCAGGTCACCGGTTTTATTCCATGTTACCCCTCCGTCAACAGATTTATAAATAAACCCTGCCGCCCCGAACAGGACCTCATCTTCATTTACCGGGTTTATCGTGATGGCTGAAATATCATATACCAGGAGCCCCTGGGAAACCAGCGTCCAGTGCATCCCTTTATCGGTTGATTTATAAACCCCACCTGATTCGGTCCCGCAAAAAAGTACCTGGGTATTACTCCTGCTCTGTTCGATGCAATACGTGTTCGCCTGTTCTGATAAGGGAATTACAGGATCTGATTCCGCATACCTTGCACGATAATGCATTGCCGGGCCGGCAAAGGTCCAGGAAGCACCCTGTTTCCCCTGTTTTGACTTATGAATTGTATTCAACTCCTCCTGCAGGTTTTGAATTTCAACAGTCGACGGGAGTCTTACAAATCCTGCATCATTCGTATACCTGCTTACACTCATTTTCCACCTCATGTAATACCGGGTAAATGAATTTTCATGAAAAGGGTGTTCAAGATAATATGCCCGGTAGGCACTATCGACCAAATGAACATTCGGGGTTTCATCATACATGAATTTTACCCATGAAGGTAATGCAGGATCCCAGGGAGTGATCTTCGGTTCAAGAAACTGGCTTTTTCCGCAAAGGGATATCAACATCGCGGAGAATAAAAGCAAGGTAAATTTCCGGTTCATAGCTGTGATCGTTTTACATAATTCAATAAAAGCAATTCTTTATCGTCAGATTTATTGAGAACTCTTTTTACTCATCACATTTAAGATGGCCTGTACGAGTTCATCCGCCGCGCATTCTTTATTTATAAATCCGGATGCACCCGCTTTGAGAAGTTTGGGGCTGTACAATTCTTCCGATAGTGCGCTGATGACAAGGACCGGAATATGGGCATATTTGGCGCATAAGACCGGCATAACTTCCAGCGCATTCATTCCGCGCATGTAAAAATCCATTACGATCAGGTCAACGTTATAATTTTCAAGCTTTTGAAATAGCTGAACTGTATCTTCGGCTTCACACGTGACCTCCATGTCGCTTTCATCCGAGATGATCTGCTTGATGCTGTTCCTCACAATTGCATGATCATCTGCTACCAGAATTTTAATCATTGTTTGTTTTTTGATTTTTACGCTTGATTATCTGATAATTAAGTTCAAAGTTAATCATTTTCCCAATCATACATCCTAAACTACCGGTTACTTTTTTATAAATGAAATCCGTAACATTGCAAATCTAAACGAAGTTATCAATGAAACGATTTATTTTTTTCCCTGGGATATTGGTTTTATTTTTATTTACGGATTGTCATCATAACCCCGATTTATCCATCGCGCCTCCTTTTCCTCCCCCTGTTGCAGGTTTTCTTTGTTCTCCCGATACCATCTATTTTCAGAATCGTGTTTTGCCTATAACCATAACCAGTTGTGCCAAATCCGGCTGTCATGATGAGGCCTCCCACAAGAGAGATCTGGTACTCGATTCTTATTCAGGGTTAATGACCCTGGTTACTCCCTTTGACCCGACTTCAAGCAAGCTGTATACCATTCTCTTCAATACCGGAGAAGAGCGGATGCCTCCGGATGGTCATCTTTCCACAGTACAGGAAGGTATTATCTACTACTGGATCAAACAGGGAGCATTGAATAACAAGTGTGACTCTGCAAATTGTGACACCTTAAATGTTACCTATACTAAATCCATTGACCCTATCATTCAGACATGGTGCGCCGGATGTCACAGTAACTCAAGCCCTGCAAACGGGATCAGCCTTACGAATTATTCACAGGTCGTAGCATCTGTTAACGGCGGCCGGTTTATGGGCGCTATACGGCAGCAGTCCGGTTTCTATCCAATGCCGAAAGGGAGTATCCTTTCCCCTTGTGAAATAAACCTTTTCCAAAAATGGATCGATCTCGGGTTTCCACAATGATTTTCCGGATCACGGGTATGAACCCCAGGACAAGCCCTGGACCCAAATTCCGCCGCAGAGCAGCGAGGTATTATACCCTCCGCCTTCGGCGGGATTCCTGCCTGCCGCAGGCAGGGTTCAACTATCAATTTTAATTCACTGCGTTCTTAAAATTGAAGTTTCACGAATAAAAAAAAGCCCCGTGTAAAAACGGGGCTTTGAGTTTACCGTGTTTAATTATCAGGATTAATTCCTCCTGTCTGAAAACACAGAATTTCGTTGCTATTTATTTACAATGATCTTCCGGATCACCTGGTTCTCATTGTTCCGGATAATAACCGTGTAGGTCCCTGAAGGAATCGGCCGTAGGTCGATGGTATTTTCTACCGTACCCGTTACTACGATATCCTTTTGTTCATACACCATGATTCCCAGATTATTCAATACATTCACCGTATAGACCTGCTTTGTAGCACTGGTGATTGAAAGTTTGAACGACCCGTCATTCGGAACCGGGTAGATTGAGATGCCGGGGCCCTGGATCGTATTGATCCCAACGAGCAATGCTATCTCGTTTGAGGCAGCAGAAGAACACCCGTTCAGGGTAACCACGACCCAGTATGTTCCGGGCGCAGTTGCCAGGTACGTTTGGTCCGTAGCACCAGGAATCATCACTCCGTCAAGGTACCACTGGTTACCTGCCGGGGCATCACTGGTGAGCAGATCACCGGAATGTGTGATAACCGGGGTTTGCGGTGTGACAACAATGGTCAGGTTAAGCGCAGGTGAGGCAGTACCGGCACCGCAGTCATTTGTCCCTGCAACCGTAATTGGTCCTGATGCAGCAGACATCGCAAAGTCAACCGTGATGCTATTCGTATTGTTACCTGCAGTGATGGTTGCCCCGGAAGGCAATGTCCAGTTATAACCGGTTGCGCCTGAAATCGCGGGTACCGAATAGCCAATGCCGGTAGAACCCTGGCACAATGCTGTGGGTCCGACAATTGCTGATGCAGCATCTGGGGTGTTATTGACAGTTACTGCGAACGGAGGTGAAACGGCTCCGTTTCCACAGGTGCTGTTAGCGTAAACAGTGATGTTCCCATTGGGTGCATTCAGGGCAAAACTCACGGTGATCGTGTTGGTGTACATTCCACTGACGATGGTAGCGCCTGTCGGGACAGTCCATATATAAACATGGGCGTTTGGAATGGTTGCCACCGAATAAACGTTATTGGTACTTCCCTCGCAAACGGAAGTGGGACCCGAGATCGGTCCTGCAGGGGAAGGAACGGCGGTGACCATTACAGCAAAGGATGCCGGGGAAGCAGCTGCGCAACCATTGGTATTGGTATAATTTACGCCGATGTTCTGTGCACCGGAAACTGTCCAGTTAACCGTAACCGTATTTGTGGTGCCACCGGCAACAATGGTTCCTCCCGAAGTAATGGTCCAGGTATATCCTGTCATACCGGCCTGTGTAGTATAGGTGTAATAACCCGAGTTAACGCACATCACGGTAGGACCGCTGATCGTGGGTGCCGGGCCCTGTTTTACAGTAATGGCATAGGAACCAGGTACTGTATTGGTACATCCGTTTGCATTGGTATAGGTCACAG
>Ga0182011_10000656_pt1 | contig 30182 bp, 29 predicted proteins | sample 711E1DmetaG_FD_120481 | JGI IMG/M metagenome (GOLD analysis project Ga0182011, IMG submission 120481) | Permafrost microbial communities from Stordalen Mire, Sweden - 711E1D metaG | ecosystem: Environmental > Terrestrial > Soil > Wetlands > Permafrost | place: Sweden: Stordalen | collected...
ACGCTGATCATCCATCTTCAGCTTGCCCGCTCCAACGCCTTCAGGCTCATCTTGCGTTGGAATCAACTCCTCCCTTCAGGCTCATCTTGCGTTGGACAAGAGTCGGCGTTGACCGTTCTCGCGCGGGAAGATATACTTCAAATTGTGAGAGCGGGAGTAGCTCAGTGGTAGAGTGCTTCCTTGCCAAGGAAGATGTCGCCGGTTCGACCCCGGTCTCCCGCTCCAAATACAACCTTTCTGCGATACACTCTTCCTACAAGTCATCCGGGTGTACAGAATGCTCGGGTCCGGCGTGGAAATGTAGTTCTTGCGCGAAGGACTAAAGCCTGCAAGAATACGTTGATCCTGCGCGAAAGCGCAGACCAGAAGTGAGGCGCGGTACCCAAGTGGTAAGGGAGAGGTCTGCAAAACCTTTATGCGCCGGTTCGATCCCGGCCCGCGCCTCCAATCTTTTCAATTATTTACCAATAATCTGAAACTCTGCGAAAACGGCACTGTAGCGGAAAATGTAGCGGGTGCCGCGCTTTTCCTGTTCCTTTGCGCGGCTCACCGTCACTAAATCGCCGGTGCCGTTCGCTCTGCATACCCGCGACACTACAGGTTGGGGCTACCTAAGCCAAGTGAATACCAACCTGGACAGCAGTTCTAAGTGAGGCAAAGCCGACCGCGGATCAACGCGGATGAACACGGATTAAAGACAGAGCGGTCTTGTTTTATCCGTGAAGATCCGCGTTGATCCGCGGTCGGCTTCTGCTTTTCGTGCTATCTTCGACGCGGCTGTTCCCTGCATACGCCGAATTGCTCCCACTTAGAATTGCTGCCACCTGGATACATTATCGCTGCTCTTCCTCAGCCTTCTGCTTCCAGAGAAAATCCGAGCGCTGCTGTCTGCTTCGGGGAAGCTTCGTTTTGCTCCTCTGCCTCCGCGGCGTCGCCAAAGACCTCTTCGCGAATAATCCGCTCGGTGGCTTCGTTCAGATAATCGTCGAGCGCATGTGAAATTTCGAGATACTCGGGCCACAAAGTTCCATTGATGAACGACGAGGGAGCGCGCATGACCACGGTCGAATAGCGTTGGCGCGGATACCTATAAGGCTTGAGTCCATAACGGCGGCACAGCGCAAGGAATAGACGCCGGCTCCAGCGATCTGGCAAGCGGAAGTTGGTCTCGACTGCGTGTTCAATCTTTTCCGTGTCGCTCAGCGCAGCTCGGACGCGATCAAGCGCCGCAGCGGCGGCGTTGCGCTCGCCGGAGGTTGTTGCGCCCTCGAATAAGGCGGCGATTTTGCGCAGTTTTTGGCGAAGCTCCTGTTCGGTGGTCAAGATTCTGATTCTCTTTTCATGGGATTGATCGAAGAGTAACAACTTGTATTAAATCGAGTGTAATCTCATGGGCCTGGACGCTTCCATAAATCGTCTAATTGGCGTGGTGGTGTCCGTCACACACATCTCACAAGGCGCTCTATACTCGAAGAGATGAACGTCGGCGAGATGACCAAACCTGCACAGACGCACGGCTCCGCGCAAGCTATTGCACCGGCTACGACAAACAATCTGGCGGCGCGGTTCGATAGGGTGTCGAAGCTCTACGGTGGATTCGTCGCGCTGCGCAAGGTGTCGGTGGAGTTTGCGGTGGGTTCGTCGACGGTGATTCTGGGCGACAACGGCGCAGGCAAATCGACGCTGCTGCGGCTTGTCGCCGGACTGACTGCGCCCACGCGCGGAACGGTCGAAGTCTTCAATGATGCGCCGCACAGCCAGCGCCGCCGCATCGCCTACATGAGTCACGAGCCGATGCTCTACGACGAGCTCTCGGCGTTGGAGAATCTGCGCTACTTCGCTCGCCTGCAACGTGATTGCGGCAGCGGCGCGTGCGCTTGCACGGGGATGCCCGAGCGGTCGTTGCGCGCGGTGGGACTGGACCCTGCGCTTGCGCGGCCCGTCGGGCAGTACTCGCAAGGAATGCGCCAGCGGGCCTCGCTCGCTCGTGTCTTGCAGTCCGACCCCGAGCTGCTGCTGCTCGACGAGCCCTTCTCGAATCTTGACGGAGACTCGGCCCGGCGTATGGTCGAACTGCTCGTGGAATTTCGCAAGTGGCCGGTGGCTGGCGCTACGGCAGATGGAGGAGCGCGCGGTCGCACTATCCTCCTCACCACGCATCAGGCGCACTTGGCCGAGCCGCTGGCCGAGACGACGCTGACTATGCGCGCGGGTTCGATCCTCTCTTCTACAGACGGCGCGGCAAAGTTTGGCGCTACAAAGGAGGCCATTCAATGAAAGTTGCGAAGAGTGTGAAGACCAATGCGGCGCGGCTGCTCGACTCGTTGGGCATCGCCTACGAGGTGCGCACCTACGAGGTGGACCCCGACGACCTCAGCGCGCCCTCGGTTGCGCACAAGATTGGCCTGCCTATCGAGCAGGTCTTCAAAACCTTGCTCACGATTACGGCGGCTACGCCCGGCCAGCGCGTGGCCCCGCATCTCTTCGCCGTGATTCCCGGCGACGCAGAGCTGGACCTGAAGAAGCTGGCGCAGGCGGCTTCGGTCAAAAAAGTCGAGATGGCGGCGTTGCGCGACGTCGAGCCCTTGACCGGCTACATTCGCGGCGGAGTCACAGTGATGGCCGCGCGCAGCGCGTTTCCCGCCTACGTCGATGAGGTCGTCGATTTGTACGACGTCATCTCGGTCTCGGCGGGCCAACGCGGTGTGCAACTGCTGCTGTCGCCCACCGACTACCTACAAGCGACCGGTGCGACATTGGCCGATCTCACGAAAATTCTGCGCAACGTGGAGCCGGGCGAATGAGTCCAGCCGCCACCGAGCTGCGCGAGACGACGAGCTACTTCGCCCACGTCGCCTGCCACCTGCAAAAGGACCTGCGGCTGGAGTGGCGCTCGCGCGATTCGGTTGTGGGAATGCTCTTCTTCGCGTTGCTGACGGTGATTATCTTCTCGCTTGCCTTCGATCCCACAGCCGCCGTCTCGCGCCAGATCGCTGGCGGAATCCTCTGGGTCGCGTTGCTCTTTGCGTCGTTCACCGCGCTCAACCAGTCGTGGACGCGAGAGCAGCGCAATCGCGTACTGGAGGCGCAACGCATGTCGCCCGCAGCGCCGTCGTCTCTGTTCCTCGGCAAGGCGCTGGCGAACTTTCTCTTTGTCAGCTTCGTCGAGATGGTGCTGGCGTTTTTCTTCATCATCTTCTATAACCTGCACGCGCTTGGCCAGGGCTGGATGATGCTCGTCGTCCTGCCGCTCGGCACATGGGCGCTGGTCTGCAACGGCACGTTCTTCGCCGCGATGGGCCTGCGCACACGCAACCGCGAGCTACTGTTGCCGCTCATCATGGTCCCCATCTCGCTGCCCGCGTTGCTTGCGATGATGCAGGCAACCACCGCGATCCTCACCGGCGAGTTCGATCCTAGCCACTGGATTCGCATGTTAGTCGGCTACAATATTGCATTTACAGTGGTTTGCCTCCTGCTCTTCGAGACGATATTGAACGCGGAGTAGAAGTAACCTGACGGGCGTTTTTTCGCAGCGTACTCCGGCACATTCTTGTAGACTGTTACCACAATGAGGCGCTCCCGCATCTTCGGCTTGGTTGGCATCGTCTGGCTGGCTCTGACGTTGCTTGCACTTGCCCACGCCACGCGCCTCGCCTTGTTCGTCGCACCTACCGAAGAAACCATGCTGGACGTGCAGCGCATCTTCTACTACCACGTCCCCACGTCGATGCTGAGTCTGGTCTTTCCGTATGTGAACCTTGTAGCGTCCATTTTTTATCTCGCGTGGCGGCGCAGCGAGCCGTTGCGCGCGCTGACAGCGGACGCAGTCGCCATTGCAGCGGCCGAGGTGACGGTCGTCTACGCCAGCATCTCGCTTGTGACCGGAATGCTCTGGGGTAAAGCGGCGTGGGGTATCTGGTGGGCGTGGGACGCGCGGCTGACTAGCATGTTGCTGCTGTGGCTGCTTTACGTCAGCTATCTGATGCTGCGTAAGCTCTCTTCTCCCGGACAAACACAGACTCTAGCTGCGGCGCTCTCCGTTTTTGCGGCGATTGATGTCCCCATCGTCTTTCTCTCGATTCGCATGTGGCGCGGACAGCATCCTGCGCCGGTCTTCGGAGCAGGTCCAGATAGCGGCATAAATCCTGCCATGATGCCCGCCTTCGTCTGGAACGTGCTGGGCTGGGTGATGTGGGGCGTCTTTCTTCTGGCCTTCCGCTACGCGCTGGAGCGGCGTCGGCAGGAGACCGAGCAGGAGTCGGCGTTGAAGGCCATCGAAGACTCTCTGGAGATTGCACAATGAATGACTCCTATTACTTTCATCGCTGGATCTTCCTCAATGCAAACAGGGATGGCCCCATGCAGGCACATCATCTCCTTGCAGCCTACGCCGCAGTGTGGCTGATTCAAGGTGGATATGCCGCGTGGGTTGTCTATCAATGGTGGTGCGCGGGGAAGCTTCTTCGTCCCGCTCTCTCGCTCAATTCCGACTCCGATGAAGACCTGTAGCCACGAGCAATCGTGAAGAAAGAACATGAAAAACAGAGCCGACCGCGGATAAACGCGGATCTTCACGGATAAAACAAGACCGTTCTGTATCTAATCCGTGTTCATCCGTGGTCGGCTCTGTCTCGCTTAGCTCTGCTGAATCATGGCGCAGGTCCTCGCGTTGTGTGCCTCGAATCGTGTAAACTAAGTCGAGATTCTCGCTGCGTCGCTTCTCCCCCGATTCATCTCATGGGAGGTCGTGAGCGAAGGCGGTTTTGTCCCGAGTCGCGTCCCCCAAGAGGGTCGCATCAGGACAGCCGATGCGCAGGCGTGAGACCAAAGTTTCGCAATCAGGAGAAGTGAATATTATGGCAAAGATTGCCAAGACCGGCGACCGCAAGAAAGCAATGGATACCACCAAGAGCACCGACTGTCCCAAGTGCTCCAAACCAACCCGCATCGTCAAGCGAGTGAAGGATCGCGAGCGCGGCATTCCCGGCGGCGTCTACATCTCCTGCTCGGTCTGCGATTTCTACGAGAAGCTCTAATACTACAGTTGTATTTCGCCCGGAAGCCGCAAAGGGGAAAACGCACCGGGCCTAAAGCCCCCCCCTTGCAGTGCTGATTTTCAGGGGCCTAAAGGCCCCTGTTCCCTGCGAAAGAGCCTGTTTGCAACTGTAGTACTAAGCGGTTTCCCTGACTAACTGATGTTACGCAGTCCTGACCCGATGCGGGAATAGCTGCACGGAAATCGGCACTTGATAACAGCGGTTGCTTGTCACTGGTGTCCTAAGTCAGAAGTTCGTTGAACTAATAGGTCGGGCCTTCAGCCCTCTATCTTTGTTCTGAACGCTAGCCTAGGCCTTCGGCCTAGGCTGGTATAGAGCGGGCCTTTGGCCCTTGTTTTTGTGCCGCAGATTAACGGCTCAGGACAATTTTAACGGCTCAGGACATTCAACCACGATGAACTGCTTCCACTGCGCGTTACCGCGTAACATCAGTGACTAAAAATTGCCACTCATGGGATTGAATCGTTCCGGTGCGTTTAGATCTCCGCTGCGTTTGCGCCAGATCACTTTGATCTTTTGCCGCCAGTGCTCATCAATGGCCACCAACACCCAATCCACTCGCGGCGAGAGATAGCGCAGTACCACTTCGGTCGCCGGATGCACTCTTAGCGCTGGAGCCACCAAATACAGTCGCGGCGCGCCCTCGGCCAGCATCACTCCGCCGAAGTAGCCATGTCTCTGAAATTCTCCCAGCCCGCTCTCCGCATCGGGATTCTGCTGATGGTGCCAGCGCACGCGCACCCAGTAGTCGAGCCCCTGCAAGGCGAGGTGCAAGTCTTCCTCGGCCTTCAGCTCAATCACTGCCAGCCGACCGTCGTTATCCACCGAGAGCAGGTCAAGCATTCCGCGATCCGCCGCCGCAAACGCTGGAACCTGCGTGTAGACATGTGCCGTGTCGAGGTGTGCGTCGATCAGCGAAACGTCCCGCCGCAGCTCGCTCTCCATCCATCGTTCCGACTGCATCCGATAGAGGACATCGCGTTTTTCTCCGCCAGCGGCGCGCCGTTCGAAGAGACGCGCCACTAACTCGCGCAACTCGCCCGCGTTCTCCTCGGTCAGCGGAGTTTCGTTCGCTCCCGCTCCAAACGTCACCTCCTGCACACGGTTGAAGCTCTGCCCCGCGTAGCCCATTCTCACCCGCGCAAACTCCAGTCCGTGCAGGCGAAATGACATCTCCACCCCGCTCTGAATCTTCTGCTCGACCGCGTCACGCATCGCCTCGGGAACCAGCGCCATCACGCGCGCGGCGGCCTCGGCGAAACGCTCGCGCGCGGCAGCCTCATTCGGCGCATGGATCAACCGCGTCGTCAGATTCCCGTGGTCGGCCACATCGCGTTTCTGCAACTCTTCGGCTTTCTCGTCGAACTCCCACAGTTCCCACTGCGCCGCGTCCTGGTTCATCCAAGCCAGTCGCGCGGCGGTCAGCGTCGCCATACCGAGCGGTACGATCAACCGCAGACCGCGATACAGCCTGCGCCCGCCCGCATTCTCCCTGCACTGCGCCAGCCATAGTACGCCCAGCGTCAGAATGCCGTCGATGATCGCCTGCGTCTCTTCGGCGTTGACTGCGATCACCGCCCAAGCCTGTTGTCCCTGCACCAGCGATCCGCGCGCGTAGGCCGGGCCGAAGCTCTTCTCCAGGTCCATCGCTGTGCGGAATCCCTCGGCCTGCCACTCGCCCCAAGCCTCGCGCGAGTCGGAACCGCCGCCGCGCAGCATCGCGCGCTCCAGCGTCTTCAGATAGCGCACCCGTGTCGCCTCACGCGTCGAGGGCGTTCGCCGGTCGCGGTCGGCCAGAATCTCCAGCATCCCAGGGCGCGTCTGCCCAAAGCGCTGCACCGTCAGTCGCAGCATTCGGTCTCGCGCTGATCCCCGCTCGATGGCCGACGTCACTCGACGAACTAGATTCCTCTCCTCGCTCCAAAGCTGCAAGGTGCATCGCCCGTGGTCGGTGGTTAGCGAGTACTTCGCCGAGCGCGTGTCGAAGAGAACCTTGCCGTCTTCAGTAACGACCGACTGCGCGTGTTCGGCGAGGAAGGTCTCCATCACCGCAGCGATCTGTTCGATAGTTTGTGTTGGTTCAGCGGCTGCATTCCCCGTAGCTTTCATCTGCAACGAAGTTTAGCAAACTTCGCACCCCGCACATTTGCCAACGCCGATTCCTTGCCATAGCCACAGACTAAGCGGGCAGCGCAGGGCACACCTCTCCTGTTGGCTAATTGCACCAAAGGATCGCTGCCAGCAATCGCCGCAGGGTTGTCCTTCAGCAGCTCTTGGTTGCTTCTTTCCAACCCTTCAGCTTGCGCAGATGGGTGATGTGGGCGACGTGGTGGCGCGAGTGCCACGCATACAGCAGCGTGGAGGCCTCGATGGTCATTGGCCCCATCTTCGGATGCTTGAATCCGCGTTGCCATTGCTCGGCTGTGAGTGACTCCAGCATCATCACCCAGCGCGTGTGCAGTCCTTCGATCAGCCCCAGCGAGCACTCCACCGGTGCCGTGCAATCGTGCAGCATGGCCCAGCCCTTTTCGTCCCACGGAAGCACCGCTGGCCACTCCTCGGTCAGCGCCATCCGCGCTCGCACAAACGCATTCATGTGGCTGTCTGCGATGTGGTGTGTCACCTGCCGTACCGTCCATCCGCCCTCCCGATAGGGCGTGTCGAGCTGGCTGTCGTCCAGCCCCTCGACGGCATCACGCAGATGGCAAGGCAGCGCCTCCAGCGTGTCAATCGCGTCGCGTCGTTCGGCGGCTGCCACGTTGCCAGGGCTGGCGTAAGGTCCAATGGGAAATCGCGGGTCGATGGTTTGCCATTCCAAATTTGTGCTCATGGATTGCTAAGTCACCTCGCTGTCACCAGATATTTGCAGCCTTTCCATAAACCGTCCAGAACTTTTATGTACCAGCACAGTACTTTTCATCGCCAGTCCAGAAAAAGTCCGCCGTCCGGAGAGTTACAGTAGCACAAGCCACACTGCGTTGCCCAGCGTCTTGGCGTACCCTAAATGCATAGCCGGATTTCAACCCCGGCCAACTCGCAGAATCGGAGCCTTTCCTGTGCGTTTTCTTCTCGTTGTAGCCCTCGTCGCAACCACCGCGCTGGCCCAGCCTCCCGCGCAGCCGGAGAGTGCCTCCGCAACGGCCCGCGTCTACCTCGGTTTCGATCGCAACGGTTACCCCGGCGATGCGGCGCTACCCGAGCTGCGCAAGCACTTCGCCTTCACTGGCTACTGGCTCAACAATCCTCCCGGTGCGACGCGCAACACATGGCTCGGCAAGCGCGAAACTCTCGTTCAAGCGGACTTCGGCTTCCTCATCGTCGCCAACGGTCGCCTTGACGCCGAACTGATCCGCGCAGCCCATCGCGGCAAATCCGCCGCCGCCTTCGGTCGCGCGGACGCGGCAGACGCCGTTGCCGCCGCCCGTCGCGAGGGCTTTCCGCCTCACGCGATTCTCTTCCTCGATCAAGAAGAAGGCGGTCGCCTGTTGCCAGAACAGGCCGCCTACCTCTTTGCTTGGACCGAGGCCGTCGCTCGCTCGGCGTATCTTCCCGGCGTCTACGCCAGCGGCCAGCCGTCAGATGACGGCCCCGGCCCCAACGGTAAGCATATTTTTATCAATACCATTCAAGACATTCGCGAGCAGGTTGCGGCCAAGCACCTGCACCCAATCGCCTTCTGGGTGGCGCAAGACGCCTGCCCGCCCGCACCCGGCTGCGTCGTCAGCACAAACCCGCCCGCGCCCGACGCCAGCGGTACGTTGGACGCCGCCGCGTGGCAGTTTTCGCAGTCGCCACGCCGCCCGTCAATCACCCGCGCCTGTGCCCGTACCTACGCCACCAACGGCGACTGCAACACGCCCGCGCCCGCTCGCTTCGACGTCGATCTCTCCAGCGCCCTATCGCCCGATCCCTCCCACGGACGATAGTCATTAGTGCAATCGCCACCGTATTTAAGCCCACAACTCATAGCCCAAATCTCAAAGCTGATTCCCAGAATCATCCTCGAAATTACCTCCTTGATCTGCGGTGAGCCAAGGTGCAACTGCGATATGCTGAGGTTTTGCAATAAAGTCGCACGAAAGAGGTAAGCCTCAATGAGTTGCCGTGTCATTGAACGTCCGCACTTTGCATGTCTGTTCCTTCCATTGCGATTCTTTGCGTCGCTGTTGTCGCTCGCGATCTTTGCGCTGCCGTTGCCGCAGGCGTCTGCGCAAAGATCGCAAGCTGACCGAATTACTGCGGGCGAGTTGCGCGCCGTGCGAGTCTTCGACCGGGCCCGCGCGGACAAGGCCCGCGCTCTGGCTCTGCGCGCGTTTTTGTCTCCAATGCCGAAGGGCGCAGACCTGCACTTGCATCTCTCTGGCGCTGTCTACGCCGAGACGTTCCTGCGCGATGCGGTCGCCGACAAACTCTGCGTCGACCCCAAGGCGCTAGACCTGGTGAAAAACTCCGGGGCGAACGATGCGGGTCCGTTCTGCCCCGCAGGAGACGTTCCTGCGGCCAGCGTCTTCCAGAATCAGCGCCTCTACGACTCGCTGGTTGACGCCTTCTCGATGCGTAGCTTTGTGCCGTCGGCGGGCACCAGCGGACACGACCAGTTCTTCGCCACATTCGGACGCTTCGGTGGCCTCGACAAATCGCATACCGGAGAGTGGCTCGACGAGATTGCAACGCGCGCCGCCGCCCAGAACGAGCAGTACCTCGAAGTGATGCAGACGCCCAGCTTCTTCGATCTGGCTCCACTGTGGACGAAGCTGGGCTGGTCGAAGTCAGCAGAAACCATAGCTACTCCCGCGAGCACGGCTGAAACCTCTGCGCAAGAGTTTACGGGCGATGCGACGGGAACGACACGGGCGAATCTCGATGCGCTGCGGGCGAAGCTGTTGGCTGGAGGACTGCGCGACGAGGTTGCGCTCGACGTGAAGGAGTTCGACCAAGCGCTTGCCTCGCGAGAGAAGATTGAGCATTGTGGCCAGCCGAATGCCGCACTCGCTTGCGCAGTGAAGATTCGCTTTCTCTATCAGGTGCTGCGCGCCTTTCCGCCCGAGCAGGTCTTCGCCCAGACGCTGCTTGCGTTTGAAGTCGCCAGCACCGACGCGAACGTCGTCGGCCTGAACTTCGTGCAGCCCGAAGACGCCACGCTCTCGATGAGTGAGTACAACCGCCAGATGCGCATGTTGGACTACCTGCACAGCGTCTACCCCAAGGTCCATATCTCTCTGCACGCGGGCGAGCTGGCCCCGGGCTTGGTGCCGCCCGACGGCCTGCGCTTCCACATCCGCGAGGCGGTTGAGTTGGGCCACGCCGAGCGCATCGGCCACGGCGTCGACGTGATGAACGAGGCGAACGCGCGCGCGCTGCTGCAAGAGATGGCCGCGCGACACGTTTTGGTCGAGATCAACCTCACCTCGAATGAAGTGATTCTCGGCGTCACACCGCCGCATCATCCGCTGCCGATCTACCGCGCGGCGCACGTTCCGGTGGCGCTTGCGACCGACGACGAAGGCGTATCGCGCATCGACTTGACCCACGAGTTCGTGCGTGCGGCGATGGAGTATAACCTGAGCTATCTCGACCTGAAGTCGATGGTGCGCGCGTCCTTGGAGCACAGCTTTCTCGCCGGAGAGAGCCTATGGGCGAAGCCCGACGAATTCACGCGCGCCACGCCTGCCTGCGCTGCTCAGGCGCTCGGCGGAGCGTCTCCCAAGCCCGCCTGCGCCGCGCTGTTGAAGTCGAGTGAGCGAGCCGCGGCCCAGTGGGAACTGGAGCGTCGCTTCGTCGCCTTTGAATCAAGTCAGCCGTAAAGCATTTTCACCATTGCTGTAATACCTCAAAGGATTGTCATTCTGAGCGAAGCGAAGAATCCCCGCATTTTGTTCGCAGCGAGATACATTACACCATTACTGGAACCGCTCGTAGAGCAGTTTCAGTAATGGTGTAATGTATCGCAGCGCAAGCAAAAAGCAGATTCCTCCGCTTCGCTGCGGAATGACAAACAAAGAAAGCCGCGGAATGACAATTGTTTTCACTCTATAGCAATAGTGAATATGCTATAAATCCGCGTTCATCCGTGCAATCCGTGGTCGTCTTTTTGATCGGTTCAATCGGTGTAGATCGGTGTTAATCCTTACCGACGCACGGCGCGTTTGACCTGCGCGTATTGCAGCAGGATGAAGCTGTCGGTCATTCCCGCGATGTAGTCGGCGACCACCCGCGCTAGGCCTTCGGTCTCGATCTGCTCGACGTATCCCGAAGGGAGTTCGTCAGGCTTGTTGATCCAGAAGTTGAACAGCCTCGTGATGACTTCCTCGGCCTTGTCGTGTTCCAGCGAGAGCTCAGGGCAGGTGTAGAGCGTCTCGTACAGGTAGTGCTTCTCCTGCTGCCGCTGCGCCTCGGCCACGGCGGAGAAGACCGCGAGCCGAGCGGTGTGCGCGCGGATTTCCGAGAGGCTGGTCGCGCCGATTGCGCGTGTGTTGGCCAGCGTCGTCGCTACCAGATCGTCGGTCAACGTGTTCTGCATCAACTGTAGCGCTTCGTTGAACAGATACTTTTCCTCGACGCCCGGATGGATCTGTTCGATTTGCGTAAAGCAATCGTCCAACAGCCCAACGTGTGCGCGGATGTGGCCAATTTCCAGCAGTCCCGACTCGACTCCATCGTCGAGGTCGGCGGTCAGGTAGGCGATCTCGTCGGCCAGATCGATAATCTGCGCTTCCAGTGGCGGCATCCGGTCGAGCAGATAGCAGGCCAGCTCTGGGTATTGCGCTACCGTGTAGTCGCGCGAATGTTTGATGATCCCCTCACGCACGCCCAGCGTCAAATTCAGCCCTCGATGCGCCGCATAGCGCAGCTCGAAGTGCTCAACGATGCGCAGCGCGTGGATGTTGTGGTCGAATCTCAGACCGTGCAGCTTTAGACAGGTGTCCAGCGCTCGCTCGCCGGCGTGTCCAAACGGCGGGTGGCCGATGTCGTGTGCCAGCGCCAGCACCTCGGACAGATCCTCGTTCAGCCCCAGCGCCTGCGCCACGCCTCGTGCGATCTGCACTACCTCGATGGTGTGCGTCAACCGACTGCGAAAGTGGTCCGACGCTCGGCTGGTAAAGACCTGCGTCTTGCCCGCCAGGCGACGAAACGCCCGCGCCGTCACAATTCGTTCGCGGTCGCGTTGAAACGCCGTGCGACTGGGCCGCAAGGGAGCGTCATACGCCCGTGCGGTCAGCGTATCGTTCGTGTCATCGGAGACCGCACAGCGATGCAGGTTGAAGTTCTTCGTCCCGTTTCCATCCACAGTGATTCAAGTGTACCTGTTGCGCCCGAACTCGTTCGACCGTCGTTGTATTTCGTCCATTCAGCGTTGCGTTTTGTCGGCTGGCCCAAGCGTTACTTGGTGTTCTGGTCAGATGTGGCGCTCAGTTTGGCCAGTTTGACACGGGCATTCTCCAACTTTCGCTGCACCTTCTGCACGTCTTCTGGGTCGGCGTCTGCGGCCAGCGAGTGGGCGTACTCGGTCATCGACCGCTCCCACTGCGCGACGGCCAGCTTCAGCCTGCCGGTCTTCTCGTAGACCTCGCCCAAGTGGTCGTGTACGGTCGGATCGCTGTTCATTCTCTCGTTGGCCTTATGCAGATTCTCCTCGGCCTCGGCATACAGCCCGCTCTTGAAGCAGACCCAGCCGAGCGAGTCGAGGTAGGCCCCATTCTGTGGCTCCAACTCGACGGCCTGACGAATCAGCTTCATCGCTTCGGGCAGCCTCATTCCCTGATCGGCCAGCATGTAGCCGAGATAGTTGAGCACACCGGCGTTCTGTGCGTCGATGGCCAGAGCCTTGCGAAATTCGGCCTCTGCCTTGTCGTACATCTTTTGCCGGTCGTACATCTCTCCGCGCAGAAAGTAGGCGTAGAGCTTTTCCTCCGGTTTGATGGCCAGTGCGTCAGCCTTTTCCAACTGTTCGCTGGCATCCGTGAACCGCTTCAGCCGAATGTAGATCTGCGCTAGCGCCTCCACGGCATCGCGATCCTCTGCGGTCCCGCTGATCTGCGCTTTGGCCAACGTGAGTCCCTGATCGACCTGTCCCATGTCGACCAGTTGCCCTGCGTAGGTCAACTGCATCAGCCGATCCTTGGGCAGAGCCTTGGCTGCCTCTGCTGCTGTGGACGTCGCTTCCTTCCACTGGTGCGTGTCGCGATAGGCGTCGATCTCGCCGTCGAATCCGCGTTCGGCATAGCAGGGATGGGCTGATTCATCGGTAATCGTCGCGCCGCAGTCTCCGCCAAAGTCGACCATTTGCTTGTAAGCGGCGACGGCCTCAGATGTCTTGCCCTCCTCGCGGTCAATAATTCCTACGCGATCCAGCAGTAGCGCGCGATTCTGTTTTTCTCCGTCCGTGTACTTGCCGTCGGCTCGCTCGGAAGATTCGAGAATTTTCGTCAGCACACCGACCGCCTGATCGTACTTACCCATTGCGTCGTAGTTCAGGGCCTCGTCGTAGTTCAGTTCCATGCTGAGTTCGTGCGAATCCTGGACCAGCGACTTGGCCTTTTCGAGGGTCGCCAGCGCTATGTCGTAGTGCCCCTGTCGCCGCTCGATCTCGGCGATGCGAATCTCTGACTGTGCGTCGTTGGCGTCGGCGGCCAGCAGCACGTTGAACGCCTTCAGCGCCTCATCCAACTGCCCGTCGGTCAATAACGCTGCGGCCATGGCGCGTTCGGCGTCAGGATTGTCCGGCTCGATCTCCAGCGAACGGGCGTAGGCTGCGGCAGCCTCCTTCGGCTTCTTTATCTCGTCAAAGCAACTGCCCAGCTCGAACTCCAAGTGTGCCGTTCGATCTGTTGCCGGAACCGCCGAGAGGGTGTCAATCGCGCGCTGCACACCGCCCTCCTCGCGGTAGAGCGTAGCCATTCGCAACACCACTTCTTCGTTGCTGCCGTCGATCTTCTGTGCCGCTTTGAACTGGACCTCCGCCTTGGCATGGTCGTTGTTCAGCGCGTAGAGCTGCCCCAGCAGCAGCTTTGACTCCATATCGTTAGGCTTCAATCGCGTGATCGTCTCGTACTCGGCAATCGCGTGTTGCAGCATCTCGCTTGCCTGCGCGCCGTGCATATCGCCTAGCGAGCGCAGATAGACCTGCCCCAGAAGCGTGTGCGCAGCCAAGTCGTTGGGATTCGACTTCACCTGATCTTGAGCCGCGCTGACCGCGTCCTTGATCCGCCCGATCTTGAAGTAGAGGCCGGCCAGCCCGTCCTGCAACAGAGCGGAGTCGGGATCGGCATTGAGAGCCTTCTTGTACTCCTCGACGGCCTGCGTCGCGTAGTCCTGACGTCCCGCGCTGATCGCCATCTCCTCATACAGATGCGCCAGACCATAATGGTAGTAGGCGTTCGAGCGATTTGGCTCCGTCTGGCTCTGCGCAGCGGCAGTCGCAGCACTCTGCGGAGGCGCGGCCAGCACAAGCGGCGTTGCCAGTAGAGCGGCCAGCGTAATCAGTGCAATGGGTTGCAACGACCGCGCAATGGAATGCGTTGACCGCCGGAAGAAGTGTTTCCGCAAAGCGCGTAGAAGCAGAGTCATGGGTAAAGGTTCCTATTCGGCGCATCGGCGATCAACGGCGCAAACATTAGTTTAGACGGCGTACAACCCGCTTTGGATGCGAGGCGTCTGGATGCGAGACGACCGCCCCATCCAACTGGTACGACGATTATAGACGCAGAACGACCTGAAAATTGCCGATTTAACCTGAGCGGAGATAACGAGTAGGGTATAAAAGATAACAGCTATGGCAAAGGACGTTTACTACAACGCGGCGGATCACATTGCGGCGCGACCGTCGGCAGACCCTTATCTGCGGCCAGCGTTTGTGGCCAGCGACCGCGCTCGGCGGCTGGTGTGGAATCTGTGCTGGGCGCTGCTCTATCGTCCGTCGCCGCGACCGTTGTTCCGCTGGCGAGCGTTTCTGCTGCGCTGCTTTGGCGCGCAGCTTGGGCCAACCTGCCACTTCTATCCGAAGTCGAAGATCTGGGCACCGTGGTGTCTGGTCTGTGCCGATCAGGTGGCGGTAGCCGATGGCGTGGAGATCTACAACCCCGCGCCGCTTCGTCTGGGCTCGCACGCGATCCTCTCGCAGGGAGCCTATCTGTGCGGAGCGACGCATGACTACGACGATCCGGCCTTTCCCCTGCTGGCCTATGCAATGGAGATTGGTGCGTATGGATGGGTCTGCGCGCGGGCTTCGGTGGCACCCGGCGTCTCGATGGGCGAGGGCGCGGTGCTGGGGCTGGGGTCGGTGGCAACCCGCGATCTGGAGCCCTGGACGATCTATGCTGGCGTTCCGGCGGTCAAGGTGAAGCAGCGCAAGCATGCGGTCTAGGTACTAGCGTCCTGAGTCATTAATTCGCAGCACAAAACCAAGGGCCAAAGGCCCGCTCTATATCAGCCTAGGCCGTAAGCCTAGGGAAACATTCAACACGGAAGCAGAGGGCTGAAGGCCCGATCTATTCTTCAGCAAACCCCTATGCCATATAGCGGCAGTTTTGTCAATAACCAGTTCGTGCATGGCGCGATCACCGGAAACTCATACAATCTAATTAGTCAGATTTCCATGTCCGAGATTTTGCCGGAATTACTGGATGCGGGCCTAGGTCTGTTGTAGTGAAGGGGCTTTTTAGTGCCCCGACTCTTGGGCGCACCCATCAGTCAGTTTGGATTGCTCTTCGAGGAAAATTGATATGAAGAAGTTTCTTTTACCCCTGTCGATTATTGCAGCTTTCATCTGCCTGAACCCCTCTGCGGCCCGTGCCGATGTCTTCGATTTCAGCTTTACGGGAGCAGCGAATTCCGGTGCGGGAACCATTACGGCCACAGAGCAAGGGACTACCGGAATTTACAACATCACGAACATCAGCGGCACACTGAATGGCATTGCCATCTCTGCGCTGATTCCGATAACGACTCCCTATCCAGATGCGAAGGGAGCCAACGATAATCTACTTTACTACCCGGCGGTCGACACCTACTACAATATTGCTCCAGGCAATGTGGACGTCCACGGAGTCGCCTTCAACCTTACCAACGGGATTGACTACAATCTGTGGTTCGGCGTTATCGGTGGTTGCCCATCCGATAGCGGCAATACCAACACTTACTACTTGATGTCTGGCTCGGGATCGAAATCAACGGATTATAACTACGATCCTGGGACCTTTGACCTGACTGCGGAGACTACCGAACCAGCATCTCTGCTGCTGCTCGGTACTGGCGCTCTCGGAGGATTATTCCTGATGCGTCGTCGAAATGCTGTCAAGCAGGTCTAAACGGGATACGATACCGTAAAGTTGAGACACCGCATCGAAAACTGGCAGTCTGTCCCTCTGGATACGTCGAGGACAGAATGCCAGTTGCATTTAAGCGGGCCGGATAAATGAATCGGATTCGATGCCTGCTACGAATCCTACCCCCGATCAGGAGCGCAGTTTGGCGAGAAGGTCGGTTGGGTGAACGGGTTTGGCTAGAATATCAAACTTGTGCCCCTCTTTCTGCGCCTTCTCCAGCAGATCGGCGGTGGCGGCCTGTCCGCTAAAGAGCAGGATCTTGCAGTTGGGCATACGGGTGCGGGTGGCGATGGCGGCCTCGATGCCGGTCATTCCGGTCATGATGACGTCCGAGATGAGCATGTCGGGCTGGAAGCTGTCGAGCAACTCGATGGCTTTCTCTCCGCTGTAGACGGCGCGCGCCTCGAAGCCTGCCTGATTCAGGATGATGGCAAGCGTGTTGGCGATGACCTGTTCGTCGTCGGCGACAAGAACTTTGGGTCTGATCGTTGTTGCGGCGGGGGCGTCAGTCATGCGGAGTTCCTCCCAAGGAATGATGTGAAGTTGCGGGCAGAGGCACCTTGCGGCTCCGAGACCATTCTTTGCGGTTCTGGAGCCATCATACGCTGTGTGGAGCAAAGGTGGACTGGCTCGGCGACAATTCTTTCTGGCGGGAAGGGAATCGAGCCGATTCTCAACCTCAGCCGATTCTCCGCAGCAAGCAGGTCCAACCCCGAAGCGGTGTCGCGGCATCTGATTACAGAGAGGCGAGCGTCGCCGGAATCCGCGCCAACTTGAATCCAGCCGCACCGAATCCGTGTGCACACGAACCAATCCGCGCAAGAGAGATGGGGAATGATTGATGGCAGTGATGATGCAGGCATTCTACTGGGATGCGCCGCGGCATGAGAACAAGGAGCACGAGTGGTGGAACTTCGTCGCCGAACGAGTGGAATCTCTGGGAAAGGCAGGCTTTAACGCGCTTTGGCTGCCGCCGGTTAGCAAGGCCGCCAGCCACACTTCGATGGGCTACGATCCATACGACTACTTTGATCTGGGCGACTTCGACCAGAAGGGCGGAGTGAAGACGTGGTATGGCAATCGCGCCGAGTTGGAAGCGCTGATCGCCAAGGCGCATCAGCATGGCGTTGGGGTCTATGCCGACATGGTGATCAACCACAATTCGGGCGCGGATGAGGAAGAGGTCAACCCGTTGGACGGCCAGAAGCGCTGGACCAAGTTCAATCCCAAGAGCGGAATCTTTCCCCGCAACTACAATCACTTTCATCCCAGCCGCTACGAGCAGGTGATCCTCGAAGGCGAGAACTACGCGGGCTACCCGCACCTGTGCCATCGCAACCCGGAGGTCTATGCGGCGATGTACGTCTACGCTCGCCTGCTGATCGAGGAGTTGGGCTTTGACGGTTTCCGTTTCGACTACGTCAAGGGCTTTGGCGCGTGGATGATTGGCCTATTAGCCAAGTACGTGTACGTCAAGGACGGCAAGGACTTTGTGCCCTACGTCGTCGGCGAGTACTGGGCCGGAGCAGACGACATTGAGGGATGGCTGAGCCGCGTCGAAGAGTTTACCGACAATCAGGTTGCGGCCTTCGATTTCCCCCTGCGCTACAAGCTGAAGGATGTCTGCGACAAGCCACACTACGATCTGCGCAACCTGACCGACGGTGGCACGGTGGTGATGAAGCGTCCGCGTCACGCCGCTACCTTCGTCGACAACCACGACATGGGCCACGACGCGATCATCAACGACAAGCTGATGGCCTACTCGTTCATTCTGGTGCACGAGGGTTATCCGTGCGTCTTCTGGTACGACTACTACAACAATGGTCTGGCGCGACCCGGTACGCCCAACGGCATCGACGCGTTGATGCAGGCGCACCACCATCACGCGGGCGGCGACTCGCAGATTCTGCATGCCGACCCCGACCTCTACATCATGCAGCGCATCGGCTGGAAGGACGAGAGCGTCGACCAGCCCGGGCTGATCTACGTGCTGAATAATTTGGGCGATAAATGGTCAGGCACATCGGTCAAGACCAAGTGGGCCAACCAACGCTTCGTTCCCATCGCCTGGGACGGCCACGACGATGCTTGGCCCGACACCCGCACCACCGACGCCGAGGGCAACGCCGAGTTTCCCGCTCCACCGCGCGGCTACGCCATCTACGTGCCTGCCTAGCGCGATTCTTCCTTGCGACTTCCTCTCTATCCTCTTCTCCGTCGCTTGTTGTATCCTTCTCGGAGTGTGGGGGGAGTAGCGCCTGAGCCTCTGCGCTTCGAGGGGTGGCGATTGCTTAGGGCTGCAGTTGTCTCGCGCGCGGCAGTACCGGTTTCGCGGAGAGTTGTACCCGTCTCAATCTTTGCGCTCCTCTTCTGCCTTGCGACGTGGAGAGGATGCGGCTGGGCGCAGGAGGTTGAGCGACCGGGCGGCGTGGGCGGTACGCACAGCTTCGGCATATCCTCCAGCTACAGCCCGAATTCCAGCCATATTTTGATTGGCGAGGCCTACCAGCGACGCACTTGGACGCTTGGCGTCGAGTACACCCGGCTGATGTACCGGAGCCCGCACTATCGGCTCGACTACGAGGGCTCGCTGACGCCGTTCTATCTGGAGTCCGACCCAGCCGTGATCGGTAGCATTTATACGGTTGGCGGGAAGTCCTACATTACGTCGCAGGTGCCGGAGCGCGTTGTCTCCATCAACCATCAGCCGCTGATTGAGGTGATGATGGGGAACGGCAAAGTCGCACCGCTGTATGCCCTCTACGGTCGGGAGAACACCTACGCCGCCTCGTTTGCGCCGTTTGGGATGCGGGTGAGCGCCTTGCCGCGCTGGCCGGTGCAGCCCAGCTTTGCCCTCGACCTCGGCTTCGTCGTCTCGTCGCGCGACCTCCCGGTGGCTCTCGCAGACCAGTTTAACTACATGTTCGCGCTGGGGCCGGGGGTGCAGCTCTTCACCAGCCCGTGCGCCTCCGTGCGCCTGGATTACCTCTATCGCCACATCTCAAACGCGCACCAAGGCTACCAGAACCCCGGCGTCGACCAAGGCGTCTTCCGCCTGACCCTGAGCCGCCATCGATAGGCGATGAGTGGATCGTCTGCGCTGGACCTGCAAAGCGAGGGGCTGCAATGATAATCTAGTCGTATGAAATTCGGCGTTCTGGTCTTTCCCGGCTCCAACTGCGATCAAGATACGCACCATGCAATCGGCGTTGCGGCGGGCGTCCCGGTGACTTATCTTTGGCACGCCTCGCACGACCTCCAAGGTTGCGATGCGATTCTGGTTCCTGGTGGCTTCTCCTACGGAGACTACCTGCGCACCGGCGCTCTGGCGCGCTTCTCGCCGATCATGCAGAGCGTTCGTGCCTTTGCCGACAAAGGCGGCCTGGTGATGGGCATCTGCAACGGCTTCCAGATCTTGTGCGAGTCCGGTCTGCTGCCCGGCGCCCTGATGCGCAATGCGGGGCAGCACTACATCTGCCGCCAGACCAATCTACGGGTGGAGACGACCGCTTCGGTCTTCACCGACGGACTCACGCGCGGCCAGGTTCTACGCATGCCGATCGGCCACATGGAGGGCAACTACTTCTGCGACGCCGAGACGCTTGCGACGCTCAAGCGCGATGACCGCATCGCCTTCCGCTACGCGACGCCCGAGGGCGAGCTGACCGCCGAGGCCAATCCCAACGGCTCGTTGGAGAACATCGCTGGAATTCTCGGCGAGGGACGCAACGTGCTGGGAATGATGCCGCACCCGGATCGTTCGAGCGAGGCTCTGCTGGGCTCCAGCGACGGGCTGCTACTGTTTCAGGCAATGGCGCGGAGTCTGGCAACGGCGTAGGCTGAAGGCCCGACCGATACTTCAACGAACATCCAACTCTGGACGCTAGCTTCGCTCCGGCGTTTATCTTGGATCGGGAAGTAGCGATGCAGGGAATGGCGTATTCGATTCAGATCCGTAATCTTTTTCCCCTACTCTTCGTCCAATAGGATAAGCTTTTAGTAATGGCCATTTGACAGAATGAATTTTGAGACTCATTCAGCATTCGCTCTCATATTCGCCGAGCAAGCCACCGTGCATTGTGCGGTGCTAGCTGTCTCTCTTGGCACGGCTCGATTCTGTCCTCCGCCGTCGCGCTCTCTTGCCTTGACCCGTGCCTTTCCTCCGCGTGGCAGTGGCGAGTTGCATAGTCCCTTACTCATGTAATTGCGGCAATCCAGCCGACCCCGGCGATTCAGCCGCAAACTGGCGATTCAGCCGTAAACCGCAACACCCGGCAGCCCGACCGCTAATCCACATCTCCGAAGGCCTATGGCAACAGCAACTCTCCAGCCCACTCCCGACTACGCATCGCATCTCAGCGCCCAGCCTTCCCGACCCTCCAGCAAGCGTCTTCTTCTGGGAATTGTTGCTGCGGCCTTTGCCCTGCGCATGATCGTGGTCGCCATCACCTTCCGCGATCTTACAGACCCCACCAACCACTTCGAGCATTTTGGCAACGAGGTCGGCTGGATCGCCCGCTCCATCGTTCACCATCAAGGCTTCTCCTCGCCCTTCTTCGATCTCTCCGGCCCCACCGCGCTGCTTCCGCCGCTCTATCCCTACATTCTTGCGGGAATCTTCAAGCTCTTTGGCATCTACACCGCCAAATCCGCGCTCGCCATCCTCACCTTCAACAGCCTCTGCTCGGCGCTGACCTGCATCCCGATCTATCTGGCCTCGCGCCTCTCGGTCAACTCCCGTGTCGCCGCCTTTGCGGCCTGGGGATGGGCCATCTACCCCTTTGCCATTTACTTCTCGGCTGGCCGCGTTTGGGAGTTCGCCCTCACCTCGCTGCTCATCACCACCTGCTTCTACCTTGCGCTGCGTCTGCATCTGGATCGCCCTCTGCGCTGGTGTGGCTTCGGAGCGCTCTACGGTCTCGCCGGTCTCTCCAACCCAGCCGTCTTCTCGCTCGCCCCAGTCCTGCTTCTTCTCCCAATAGCCCGTTTCTGGATGCTTCGCCGCGCCGCTGGCCTTGGCTTTTTCAGCAGCATCTTCTGCGGAGACATGCTCCGCCGCGCCTCTCTTGCCGCCTTCGGCCTGATCCTCGTCCTAACCCCGTGGACGGTCCGCAACTATCGCACCATGCACGTCATCTGCCCAGTGCGCGACTGCTTCTGGTACGAGTTCTGGTCGGCCAACAACGGCGACGACACCAACCCCACCCTTGCCTGGACCCATCCGGCCAGCAATCCCGACGAGATGGCCCTCTATCGGTCGCAGGGCGAGACCGCTTACATCGCCAACAAGCAGGCCATCGTCAAGGACTTCGTCGCGCACAACCACGCGTTCTTCTATCGTCTCACCGCACGCCGCATCCTCAACTATTGGACCGGTTTCTGGAGCCTCGACCCTAGCTACCGACGCCAAGAACCCACTCAGATCCCCAATGTCTTCTTCTGCTCCAGCCTCACTCTGTTGCTGCTGGTCGGTGGTCTCGGCTGGTGGCGCCGCGACCCTGCCGCTGCCTTGCCCTATCTGCTGTCAATCGCTATATTCCCCATCGCCTACTACACCACACATCCGCTGATGGATTATCGCCAGCCCATCGAGCCGGAGGTCGTTATTCTGGTGGTTGTTGGTCTGCACTTCGTCAAGTCGCGCTTCGCTGCCCGCAGAGCGGCATCTCGTACAGTTAGCAAAGGCTCCGCCGTAGAGCTGCTCTGCCAGATGAGCGAGCCTTCCCCCACAAATCTGCCATCCTAGGGTTCTGGGTCAGGAATTCGCAGCACAAAACCAAGGGCCAACGCCCCGTACTATATCAGGCTGCGGAGTGAGGCGTGACGGGCCGCAGGGCGGATTCGATGCTGCTATTGACCTCGGCCTGAGCGAACTCGGCGGCGACGCGGATGCCGTTCATGATGGCGCGGTCGTTCGAGGCTCCGTGGCCGATGATGCAGACACCGCGTACGCCCAGCAGCGGTGCACCGCCAAACTCCGAGTAGTCCAGGCGCTTCTTGAAGTCGGTGAAGGCGCGACGGGAGAGAAGCGCGCCCACCTGCGATGTTACGGTGGATTTCAGCGACTGGCGCAGCAGTGTGCTGACTAGTCGTGCCGTGCCCTCGCAGGTCTTGATGGCGACGTTGCCCACGAAGCCGTCGCAGACGACGACGTCGGCGCGTCCGTTGAATAGGTCGCGGCCCTCAACGTTGCCGATGAAGTTCAGCTTTGGCAGGCCGCGCAGCAGTGGGAAAGTGTCGTGGGTCAGTGAGTTGCCCTTGCTGTCCTCCTCGCCGATGGAGAGCAGTCCGACGCGTGGCTGGTCAATGTGCAGGACGTTGTGTGCGTACATGTCGCCCATGACGGCGAACTGGACCAGATTGTCGGGGTCGCAATCGACGTTGGCACCGACGTCAAGCAAAATCGACGGAATCCCCTGCGAGGTGGGCAGGATGGTCGATAGCCCGGGGCGATGGACGCCCGAGAGCATTCCTAGAACCATCTTCGCGGTGGCCATTGCGGCACCTGTGTTGCCCGCAGTGAAGAAACCAGCGGCTGTGCCCTCGCGCACCATGCGCAGCCCGACGCGCATCGAGGAGTCGCGCTTGGTGCGGACCGACTGTGCGGCCTTGTCCTCCATGCTGATCCACTCCGAGGCGTGGACGATCTCGATCTGCGGTTTTCTGCGTCCGTAACGCACAGGGAAGCGACTTCGCAGGGCGCGATCAAGCGCGGGGCGAAGGATGGCTTGCGGTCCAACCAAGTGAACCCGCACGTCGAGTTGACGCGCAGCAAGAAGAGCCCCGCGAATCTCGGTTTCGGGGGCCTTGTCGGAACCCATTGCATCTACTACGATGTCGATTGGCATTCGGAGAGTACGCCTGGCTTTGGGTGAAGATGCAACAGCAAAAGCGAAATACGGGGATCCTTCGCTGTGCTCAGGATGACAACTTGAGGTTACTCAGGATGCCAATTATGAGGTTACGCACAGGATGAAGCCCGAATCATGCGTTGGGCTAGGCTGCTTCCTTGACGGCGATAACCTCGCGGCCCTTGTACTGTCCGCACTTCTTGCAGACGGTGTGGGGCAGCTTCCGCTCCTGACAGTTGGGGCAGACCGAGGTTGTGACCGGCGTAAGGAAGTCGTGGCTGCGGCGCTTGGAGGTGCGTTGTTTGGAGTGACGGCGCTTCGGATTCGGCATTGGTAGTTCCTTTCAATTGGCCCGCGCCGCACCGTACAACCTGCGACGACTCTAAGCCTGTGTCTCTGAAATCTCGGTGCTATCTGGTTCTATGCTGACTGATTCCGTGTTAACTGGGCTTGATCGTCCCAGCCAGACCCGCGAGGGCGTTCCACCCGGTAGCACTTGCATCCGGTTCGGAGGCGCAATTACAGGTTGCCTGATTCAGATTCGTGCCACAGCGCGGACAAAGTCCCTTGCAATCCTCCTTGCAGAGCGTACGCGAGGGTAGGGAGAGAAGCACCTGTTCGCGCACGACATCCTCAAGCGATAGACCGCTCTCTTCATAGTAACCGATTTCGGTCTCGTCCGGGGTGATGGCTCTCTCGCCTGCCTCGGCATCGGCCGATTGGGGACGAAAGATAAGGTCGAACTCGCCGCGCACCGGCATCGCGACCGGCTCCACGCAACGCGCGCAGAGCATCTCGAACGGGCCGTGATAGGCTGCGCGAATGCGGATGTCGGCCACCTGATCGCGATGGCCGCGGTTTTCAATGAGGAGGTCAGCGCGGCCAATGACCGGCAGCGGACCAACCTGCGTGACGTCTGGCGTGTATTCAAGAACGCCTACAGGGATTGCCTCGTCGAAGAGAAGAGGCTCGTTTTCGAGTTGGAGCGGAGTGATAAGCACGATATTAAGCCTAGGTCGTTAGCGGGTCGAGGTCAATGGCGGATTTGGGGAGTGTTGGAGTAGGTTCGATCAGTTCTTGTTGGGCGTCTTTCTCAGCTTCCTGTCGAACCGAATCCGCCTGCGCCACGTGCCGCCTCGCCAAGCTCCGAAACCTCTACAAAATTGGCCTCGATGCGCTGAACGATGCGCAGTTGCGCGATGCGGTCGCCTGCTTTGACCTCAACGGGCGCGGCGTTCAGGTTCGTCATTACGATCTTGATCTCTCCGCGATACCCCGGATCGATGACTCCCGCGAGCGTCGTCACGCCGCGCACGGCAAGGCCCGAGCGATCTTCGACCAGCGCCCCGTGCGTCGAGGGAAACTCCATGGCAATGCCGGTGGGCACGGCGGTTGTCGAACCAGTGGTGCCCGCAGGCTCCAAACGCGCGTCGACCGAGGCGTAGAGGTCGGCGGCGAGATCGCCGTAGTCTCCTACATGGGCGTAGCGCGGCAGTTGCGCGGTCGCCGTGAGCTTCAAAACTTTTATGGTTGGCATCCATCGATTCTACGGGAAGGGACGATTCAAAGCGAAGAGGCCGCATTGACGGGCTAGAATCATAAGCGATGCTCGCTCGCCTCCGATCCTTCTTCAACCCGACGGACTCCGCCAGACTTTGCCGACGCGTCTTCTGGGTCGCCTTCGTCGTGCGCATTCTATATATGACGCTGGCGCACACCTATCGCTTCCGCGTCAACGAGGACCACTTCCAGTTTGGCTGGGAGGCGGGACGCATCGCGCGGGCGCTGGTCACCGGCTACGGCTACTCGGACCCTTTCGCCAACACGTACCTCGCGCACAGCGGCCCGACCGCTTGGCTTCCGCCGCTCTATCCGCTGCTGATGGCTGCGGTCTTCCGCGTCTTCGGCGTCTACACCAACGCCTCGGCGTGGGTTCTGCTCGCGATCAACTCGGCCTTCTCCGCCGCGACCGCCGTGGCCATCTACGAGATCGCCGCACGCTGCTTCAACCGCCGGGTTGCGCTGTGGTCGGCGTGGTTTTGGGCGCTGTACCCGGCGGCGATGCAGTACGCCGTCCGCTGGCCTTGGGAAATGACGATCACGACGGCGCTGTTCGCGTGGACGCTCGTCCTCGCACTGCGTATGCGCAGAGTCGAGTGTGTGCAGAGGCCAGAGACCGAAGGTAAAGATACTGCACTCACAACTCATAATTCACAATTCACAACTCAATGGCTCGCCTTCGGTTTGCTCTGGGGTCTCATCGCTCTATCGAACGCGACACTGCTGATCTTCCTTCCGGTCTGTGGGATATGGATTCTGCGCGGAACAATTCGACGGCCCCATGCGCTGCGCGATGCGGCGTTGGCGGCGCTGATCTTTCTCGCCTGCATCGCTCCGTGGACTTGGCGTAATTGGCAGGACTTTCACACCTTCATTCCCTTGCGCGGCAACCTCGGCGCAGAGCTATGCATGGGTAATGGGCCCGGCTCGAACGGGCTGCTGATGGAATACAATCACCCCTTCCAAGCTCCCGAGCAGCTTCGTCTCTACGCCTCCGTCGGCGAGGTGCGCTACGTCGCCGAGCGTGGGATGCTGGCCAAGGCGTTCATTGCGGCTCATCCAGCGCACTTCGCTGCCGACGTAGCTCGGCGCATCGACTTCTTCTGGATCAGCGTGCCGCATCCGACCGACGAAGGTTGGTACAACGAGGCAGGGCGAACGCTCAACTTTGCTTTCCTCTCCATTGCCGGGTTGATGGGGTTGGCGCTGGCCCTTCGTCGCCGCATCCCCACAGCGGGGCTCTTCGCGTGGGCCTTTCTGCTGCTGCCGATTCCTTACTACCTCGTCACCGTCCACGCGCGCTTTCGCCATCCGCTGGAGCCGCTGATCTGCATTCTGATTGTCAACCTGTTTCAGTCGGCTGAACGACCCACCCGCGCGGCGAGGTGAAGCGGTCTGCCAGTGCGCATCACTTCAGAAAGAGGCGGATGGCGGCGATGCCTGCGGCTTCGGCGGCGAGCGTGGCGGCGGCGTTGGCTTTGGTGATGCCGCCGAGAGCGAGGACCGGGATCGGCGTGGCGGCAAGGCACACGGTTCGGAGAAGATCAAGACCCGCGCCTTCACAGACCTTCTTGTCGACGATGGAGCTTTTGCTGGCTGCCTCCTTGGCGGATTTGCCTTCGGATGATGCTGTCGCGTAGCGGGCAGAATGCGGGGATTCTTCGCTGCGCTCAGAATGACAACTCATTATTGAGTGAGAGTTCATTGCGACGACCTTCTCGTAGATTGGGCCGAAGAGGATGTGGGTTGGGCGATTCTCGGGCGCGGTGGATGCGGCGCGGACGACTTCGGCCAGCGTGTGGCAGGAGAGACTGATGATCGGCTCGGGCAGTGCGGCTGCGGCGTAGAGCGCGCGGACCTCGGCGGGCGTGAGTGCGTCGGGCGAGCTGCTCAGGTGGACTCCATCGGCGCGCGTGGCTAGGGCAACATCGGCGCGAGAGTTGATGAGCAGGCGCGGCGCTGGTTGGTGCGTGCGGAGAACGGCGAGCAAGCGTCGGGCGAGGTCGGCGAGCGCAGCAGCGGAGAGGTCTTTTTCGCGCAATTGGATGAAGTCGACGCCCGCGGCGGCGAGGTGAGAGGCTTGGGCGAGGAGGGCAGATTGGCGCTCGGACTCGTTGGCGGCAAGGCGGATGCGGTCGGTGATGGCGTAGCGCAGCATGGGTTCCAGTTTAGGCTCCGTTACTTTTGGCAAGTGGGGCAGAAGTGGGTGCTGCGACCGGCGAGTGTGATGCGGCGAATCGGCGATTTGCAGACGAGGCAGGGCTGATTGGTGCGCTGGTAGACGCGGTGTTCAAGCTGGAAGAAGCCGCGTGCGCCGTCGGCGTCGACATAGTCGGAGACCGACGAGCCGCCGAGCTTGATGGCGTGGCGCAGGACTTCGATCAACGACGCGCGTAGGCGCGCCAGCTCGGCGCGGGTGAGGCTGGCGGCGTTGCGCGTCGGGCGGATTGAGGCGCGGAAGAGCGACTCGTCGGCGTAGATGTTGCCGATGCCGTGAAGCAGCGACTGGTTCAACAGAGCAGCCTTGATCGGCGTGTGGCGTGGGTGGAAGAGTGCGACGAAGTCAGGCAGCGAGATCGTTAGCGGCTCGCTGCCCGGACCGGTGTAGCCATTCGGTTTTTTGGCGCTTCCATCCCACCCATGCGATGAAACCGCATGGGTGGGGCACCCCGTTTCGGGGTGGCTCGCATCGGGGTGGCTCGATTCTGGGTGGTAGATCGAGAGGCGACCGAAGCGGCGCGGATCGACGAAACGGAGCTCACGGCTGTCGTCCAAGGTGAGGACCAGATGCGTGTGCGCGGCGAGCGGGACCTCCGGTGCGGAGACCAGCAGGCGTCCCGTCATGCCGAGGTGGATGAGGAACTCAGCCGACGACTTTTTGCGCTCGACCGTCATGACGATGGTCTTGCCGACGCGGCGGACGCTTGCGATGCGGGTGCCAGTGAGGGCGCGTACGATCTCGTCGGCGGGCGACTTGAAGGTCTGCGGCTTGTCACTGGTCCAGACGCGCAGGATGCGCGCGCCGTGGACGCGGGCGTGGACTCCGTTGGCAATCGTTTCAACTTCGGGTAGCTCGGGCATCACAATTAGACTAACGCTTCGAGCAGGCGGACACAGAGATCGGACCGCTGCCCCCCCACAAGGCAAAAACTTGGGCTTTCGTCATCGGCCATCTGAAATTCATCGGGGCGTTTTGTTTTGCGAGTCTGACACGGTAAACTGGTGGTTGACTATGCCTACTAAAAAAGAACTGCTCACGACCCCCGTTCAGCACATCGATATCACGAAGCACAACGTTGTCGCGCTGGTGGATGCGATGGCCTCGATGGCCTATAGCTCGCGCGATACTGCCCGCGCCGCCTCCATCTACGACATGATGCTGCGCGATACGGACTGCGGCGTCATTCTGTGCTTGGCTGGGTCGCTGATCTCGGCGGGGTTGCAGAAGGTCATCGTCGAGATGGTGCGCAGCAATATGGTCGACGCGATTGTGTCAACTGGGGCGAATATTGTGGACCAAGACTTCTTTGAGGCGCTGGGATATCGCCACTACATTGCGGGCGACGAGTACAAGTACGGAAACGGCGACGCGGACCTGCGCGAGCTGATGATTGACCGCATCTACGACACCTTCATCGACGAAGAGGAGCTGCGGATCTGCGACGAGACGACCGAGAAGGTGATCAACTCGCTGGAGCCGAGGCCACATAGCTCGCGCGAGGTAATTCGCGCGTTTGGCGCTTACTTGAAGGCCAATGGGCGGACGCCGGAGAAGGGAAATAACGACTCGATCATTCTGGCGGCGTACGAGAAGAATGTGCCGATCTTCTGCCCGGCGTTCTCGGATTGCTCGGCAGGGTTCGGGTTTGTGCTGCACCAGCACGAGCGGCAGGGTAAGGCGATGGTTTCGATTGACTCGGCTAAGGACTTTTATGAGCTGACGCAGTTGAAGATTGCCAATCCGACGACCGGGCTGCTAATGATGGGCGGCGGTGTGCCGAAAAACTTTGCACAGGACATTGTGGTTGCGGCTGAGGTCTTGGGAGTTGACGCGTCGATGCACAAGTACGCCATTCAGGTGACGGTGGCCGATGTGCGCGATGGGGCGCTGTCGGGTTCGACGCTGAAGGAGGCAAGTTCTTGGGGCAAGGTGGATACTACCTTCGAGCAGATGGTCTACGCAGAGGCCACCATGGCGCTGCCGCTGATCGCGGGCTACGCTTGGCACAAGCAGGCTGCGGCAAAGCGAAGCGGCAAAGAGTGGACCAAGATACTAAACAAAGTGGTAGAGCCAATTGGGGCCTGATCGCGCTATATTTGCTTTGTGTTCCAACTGAAGCACTTTTCTCCGCGTCTAATTTTGTTGTGCGCGTGGGCACTCGGTGATGAGGCTTCTAACTACTATGTTCATAGTCCTGCTGGTGACATGCGTCTTGCTGCTCGGCGTACTTGTGCTGCGACTTGCGGCGGAGGGCCGCCGGCAACAGCATGTGCTGTCCGATATGGACGAAGCACTGAAACGCAGCCGGGAGGACGCTGAGCAGCAAAGAACGCGTCTGGCCGAGCAGGCGGATCTGGACAAGGTCAAGACGGAGTTCATCTCGACGGTGTCGCACGAGCTGCGGACGCCTTTGACCAGCATTCGCGGGGCGCTGGGTTTGCTGTCGTCCGGGCTGATGGGCAACATGGACGAGAAGTCACAGAACCTGCTGCGCATCGCATCGACGAACACGGAACGGCTGATTCGGCTGATTAACGACATTCTGGATCTGGAGCGGATGGAGTCTGGCGCGGCTCCGGCGGTGCTGCGGCGTTGCTCGCTGTACGACTTGGCGAGGGAGGCCGTCGAGGAGATGAGCGGAATGGCCGAGATGGCAAAGATTCGGCTGACGCTGCACTGCTTTGCAGCACAGGAGGCGGTCTACTTCAATGCTGACCCGGACCGAATTATGCAGGTGATGACGAACCTGCTGTCGAACGCAATCAAGTTCTCGCCGACGGGATCGACCGTATCGGTGCAGATCAACGCCGATGAGGAATCGGCGTTTTTGAAGGTGATTGATCGCGGACGCGGGGTTCCGACCGAAAAGCTGGAGAGCATCTTCAACCGCTTCCAACAGGTGGAATCGACCGACGCAAGCAAGAAGGGCGGGACCGGGCTGGGACTCGCGATCTGCCGCAGCATTGTGCTGCAACACGGCGGCGTGATCTGGGCGCAGCCGAACCAGAACGGCGGACAAGCCGCGCCGGGAACGACGTTCTGCGTGCAACTGACGCGGTGCGCGCGGTCAAGCGACACGGTGGCTCCGACGATTGCGCCGCTGACTGAACACGGCGAAGGGCTGATTCTGGTCTGCGACGACGACTCGGGAATCCGCACGGTG
>Ga0182011_10000657_pt1 | contig 30151 bp, 23 predicted proteins | sample 711E1DmetaG_FD_120481 | JGI IMG/M metagenome (GOLD analysis project Ga0182011, IMG submission 120481) | Permafrost microbial communities from Stordalen Mire, Sweden - 711E1D metaG | ecosystem: Environmental > Terrestrial > Soil > Wetlands > Permafrost | place: Sweden: Stordalen | collected...
AGTTGTAGATCGCCTATTCCGGAGGGAGCCGGGGGCTTCAGCCCCCGGAAAGAATGCGAATTGACGGGGCCTTCAGGCCCGGGCAGTTGTCCCTTTTTCTTCCACGGGAAGCAAGTACAACTGTAGTACTAGAGGAGAACGAATGCAATACCGCCGATTGGGTCATGGCCCTCTGCAAGTTTCAGAGTTGAGTTTCGGCACCTGGCTGACGGTGGCTGGAGGAATTGGCCGCGAGCAGGCGATCCGCTGCATTCATGCGGCGGTGGACCATGGGATTACGCTCTTCGACACCGCGAATCAATACGGCGCGGGCGAGGCGGAGCGGGTGCTGGGCGAGGGGCTGAGGGCCTATCCCAGGGACCGCTATTTGGTGGCCACCAAGCTCTACTTTCCGGTGGGAGAGGAGCCGGATAAGGGGCTTTCGCCGGCGCAGATCGAGAAGCAGTTGGACCGGTCGCTGGAGCGGCTGGGCGTGGACGCGATCGATCTCTACCAGTGCCACCGGTTCGATAAAGAAACTCCGCTGGAGGAGACGCTGGAGGCGCTGGACCGCGTCGTCAAGGCTGGTAAGGTGCGGGCCATCGGATTCAGCGAGTGGACGGCGGAGCAGATCGATGCGGCCGCTGCGATTACCGGCGCGAGCGGGCTGACGGCCTTCTCTTCGAGCCAGCCGCAGTACTCGATGCTGTGGCGGAAGCCGGAGGGGAAGGTTTTTCCGGCATGTAAGCGGCTCGGGATCGGCAACCTGGCATTCTCGCCGCTGGCGCATGGGGTTTTGACCGGGAAATACGCGCCGGGGCAGCCGCCTCCGCCGGGCAGCCGCGCTGCCAGCGACGAGATGAACATCTTCATGGAGTCCGCCGGGAGGCATTTCCGGTCCGGCTATCTGCTGGAAGCGGTGGCGCAATTGAAGCCCATCGCGGCGGATCTGGGGCTGACGATGGCGCAGATGGGGCTGGCCTGGGTGCTGCGCCGGCCGGAGGTGGCCTCGGCGATTATCGGAGCTTCGCGGCCGGAGCAGGTGGCGGACAATGTGCGGGCGGTGGGAGTGACGCTGCCGGCGGAGGCGCTGGAGCGGATCGACCGGGCGGTGGGCGGGGTCGCGGTATGGGAGTGAGGGGCAGCGGATTGAGACGAACTATAAAAGCAATAAAGAACATTAGTTATCGGTATCCCACCTTAGGCGCAACAACAAGGACGCGCCGAAGGTGGGGCGCCAGCAATCTACAAGAACAACCGCAGACCCCTCGGCTCCCCTTCCCCTTCGAGATGCTCAGGGTCAGAGTCGCGCAGGATGACAACTTAATTTAGCGCGCACACTCTGGGCGACAACTATTTAGCGGTTCTACACGCCGCAGAGGCGCGCGGCCCATTGGCGGACGGCTTCGGGGGTGATGGGCTGGCCGTTGGCCTGGCTGGCGGCTAACTGCACGGCCAGGTTGCCGATGGTGGAGCTTTCCGGCTGGCCGGATTCCACCGGCAATCCCGTTCTCTCTGCCGTGAGTTCATTGAGCAGCTTGTTGCGGCTGGCGCCGCCGAGGATGTGGATGCGCTCCAATTTGCGGCCCAGCATCTTTTCCAGGCTGGCGAGGGCCGAGGCATAGCGGGCGGCCAGGCTCTCGAAGATGACGCGTGCAAAGACGGGCTCGTTGCCGGCAACGTCGGGAATGGGGTCCAGCCGGAGGCGCCACAACTCGTGGTTGATGCGCTCCGGCATGCCGGAGTCGAGCAGCAGGGGCTCGGCATCCACGTCGATGACGCCGGGGAAGGCCTTGCAGGCGGCGGCCTTCTGGACGAGGTCTTCGATGGTCCAGGGCCGGCCGTCGGCGCTCCACGAGTCCATACATTGCTTGACGAGCCACATGCCGTTGACCAGGGTGTGGAAGCAGAGTTCGCCGGTGGCGGCGCCGAGGTTGGTGTAGCGGGCATCGAAGGCTTCGCGGGTGGTGACCGGCGTGGAGGTGAGTGTGCCGACGAGCGACCAGGTCCCGGAGCAGATGTAGAGGGTGGAGCTAAGGTCGCTGGGGATGCCGGCGATGGCGGAGGCGGTATCGTGGCAGGCGGGCGCAATGATCTGCGTATTGCGGAAGGCCTCGAGCGCGGCCAGCGGCCCCCGCAGGCGTCCCAGGATGGTTCCGGCGCGGACGATGGGCGGGGCGGCGTCGAGGGGAAGATCGAGGGAGCGGAAGAGTTCGGCGTCCCAGTCGCCCGTCTTGAGGCTTACCAGGCCGGTATGAGTGGCGTTGGTGTACTCGGCCACGCGGCGGCCGCCCAGCCAGTAGAGGACGTACTCGGGCATCATGACCCAGGGGGTGTGCGGGTCGATACGGTCTCTGGGCCCGGCAGCGGGGTCGGCAAGCAACTGATAGACGGTGTTGAGGCGAAGGGGCAGCGCGCCGGTGCGTTGAAAAAGTTCCACCGGCGGAGCGATCGCGTCGGCGGCCTCTTTGGCGGCGGTGGTGCGCTCGTCGCGGTAGCAGTAGGGTTCGCGCAGCGGCTTGCCGCCGGCGTCGAGGCGAACGTAGTCCACCGACCAACTGTCCACGGCGATGGAGGCGATGCCCTCGGGAGCGGCCTGCGCCGCCTTGCGCAGGCCCTCTTCGAGGCCGGCGAGGATGGCGTCGAGCGGCCAATGCATGGAGATGCCGCGATGGACCGGGCCATTGGGAATGCGATGGATCAGTTCTATCGAGGGCCGGTCATCGAGCCAGCGAAGGAGGGAGACGCGGCAGCTTTCGGCGCCTAAATCAATGGCAATACGTGCAGGTTCCGGCATGACAGAATGTCGCTCTCCATTTGAATTCAACGTAAACAATCCACGGTTGGATCGCCGTCAGGGGGTTCTAGGTTTCGGTCCCCACGCCCAGGGTCTCCGGGGTGACGGTCTTGTGCCGGACATAATTATAGGGCGGAACGGTATAGCCGCGCAGGAGAGCGATCCCGAGCTGGATGAGACGCGGGCCGTAGGTTTCGACCTCGTGGGAGATGGAGCCGATGATGGCGCTGGTGCCGGATCGCATCTCATCGAGGACCTCGGGGATGCAATCCTGGCCGACGATGGCGAAGTCCGCCTCGCGGCCGGCTTGCCGGGCGGCTTCCAGAACGCCGAGCGCGCTGGAATCGGTGGCGGCGGCCACCAGGATATGATCGCCCTTGTGCCGGTCGCGGAGAAAGGCCGCGGTAGCCAATTGGCTGGGCTGACGCATGCCGCGGCCCTCGATCTCGACGAAGCGGTCCGCGGGGATATCCTTGAGGCGGTCGCGGATTCCATCGAAGGCGCCGGTGATGCGGTTTTGAACGAAGCTGCCGGCCTCGGCGAATCCGACGCCGAGGACCCAATCCACCTTGCTCTTCCACTTGCGGAGGGCGTGCTGGGCCAGCAGGGAGCCGGCTTCGAAGCCCACCTCGAAGTTATCCACGCCGAAATATGTGGCGTTGGGGTGGGGGACGTCGATGGCCACCATGGGAATATCGGCTCTCTTGAAGATGTGTGCCACGCGGGGCGCCACCGCCTCTTCCGTCTGGAACTCGATGGCCAGATCCACCCGCTTGGCCACGAACTCCTTGGCGTTCTCTACGGCAACGTCCGGATCGTAGCGGTTATCCAGCATCAGCAACTCGACGCCGGATGCCGCGGCGGCCGCGGTGACGCTTTGGGCCACGGCCACGGAGAAGGGCATCTCGGCGCTCTGGGCCGCAAAACCGAAGCGCAGCCGCCGGGGGCGGGAGACGAGCCGGTACATGCCGTTCTGCGCCTGGGCCACGTAGCCGCGATGAACCAGCGTCTTGAGTATGCGGTAGACGCTGGTCTTGGAGAAATGCGTCTTCTGGAAGACATCCTCCAGGGTTACAGGGGCGTGACTCTGCTCGAGCAGCTCGAGCACGTCGAGCGCCTTGGACAAAATGGGAATCAGGTACAGCCGCTTGATCTTCGCTTTCGGCAACTGCTCGCCCCCTTTACTGCCATTTCCATCAACAGAATGTTACGAAGAGAATAACTCCTTTCAAGCATAGCTGGAGACGCCGGAACCGTGCTTGGCGCGTTCCTTGGCGATGCGCTCGACGTAACCGCTGGAGTTGAGCGCGGCCAGGGGATCGGCGGGCAGGCCGCGGGCTTCGCGCCATGCGGCGGTCAGGGGGCGGACATCGGTCCAGAAAGCGCCCCGGTAGAGTTCCTCGGCGGAGACGATGTCGCAGGATTGCTGAAGGGCGGCCAGCTTCTCGCGATCGACGAGAGCGGCCTTCACCCACAACTCCTGCGCCGTGACTACCGTCTGGACCATGGCCTCGATCTTGCCCTTGAGGTTGTGGCTCTGATCGACCATGAAGGCGATGTCCTTGCCGAGGCCTTCGCCGATGCCGGAGTGCAGCTCGAAGAAGATGCGGAAGACCTGGTAGGGGTCGATGGAGCCGAGGGTGAGGTCGTCGTCGGCATAGCGGCGGTCGTTGAAGTGGAAGCCGCCGAGAAGGCCGGTGTGGAGGAGCCAGGCGACGATCTGCTCGATATTCTGCGCGTTGTAGTGGTGGCCGGTATCGACCAGCACACTGGCCTGCGGGCCGGCATAGCGGGCGAGATGGGAGGACATGCCCCAGTCGGCGATGTCGGTGTGATAGAAGGCAGGCTCGAAGGGCTTGTATTCGATGAGCATTCTCTGCCACGAGGCCAACCTGGCGTGGCAGGCCTTGAGGGCCTCCTCCAGCCAGCCGATGCGCTTGCGGATGCTTTGCGAGCCGGGATAGTTGGAGCCGTCGGCCATCCAGATGGAGAGATCGCGGCTGCTCAACTGCTTGCCGATTTCGATGGAATCGAGCATGTGGTCCATGGCCTGCTTGCGGATCTCGGCAGAGGGATTGCAGAGCGATCCGTATTTGTACTGCTGATCCTGGAAGAGGTTGGGATTGATGGCCCCGGCGCGGATACCGAACTTCTTTGCCAGAGCCTTAACCTCGGGGACGTCTTTGACGCCGTTGGGCAGATCCCAAAGGACGTGCAATGCCATGGAGGGGGTTGCGCCGGTGAGCTTATTGACCTCTGCGGCGTCCTCGAACTTCTCCTCGATGGTGTGGGCGGCGGCGGCTTGCACGAACTTGCCGAAGCGGGTTCCGGTGTTGGCGAATCCCCAGGAGGGAATCTCGATCTGGAACGAGTCCAGAGCGCGAACTGCCAGGTCAAAGATTGCGGATTCGGATTGCTTCATGGTGTTACCCCTTCATGAGCCGGAGAACCGGTCTCGATTCAATTTTCATCGCGCACCAGGATCACATGCAGGAAACGTGGTCCGTGAACGCCCTTGATGCGTGTCATTTCAATGTCCGCCGTGGCGCTGGGCCCGGAGATCCACGTGATCAGCGCCGGGGGATGCTGGCAGCGGTCGAAGTATTCGGGCAGCGTTTCCACCACCTGGCTGGCGCGCAGAACGAGCAGGTGCCAGTCGGGCAAGAGCGAGAGGACGCGGCGGCCCTCGGCGCCGGAGTGATGGAGCACGATGGTGCCGGAGTCGGCGACGCCGGCAGAGGCGGCCGTGACCACGCCCTCGGCCATCTCAATCTCGGCGGTCGAGAGGCCGGAGTCGATCTTCCACTCGAAGCCGGGGACGAGCCACTCGGCGGGCAGGCCCTGGGGAGCGGCAAAGATGCGCTTGCCGCTGGCGGCAAGCTGAGCGGAGATCGCGGCCGGCAGTTCAGCGGGGGTGGATTCGACGACCTCCGCGTCGTACTCGCGCAGGCGCTCGATCATCAACTCGATGCGGGCTTCGGTGGAGAGCCTGCCGCGGCGAAGATAAGGGCGGGGCAGGGCCGCATAGGCATCCGCAAGGCGCGCGGACTCCGTGGCAACCGATCGAGTGGCGGCGCGGATGCTGCCGAGAATTCGCTGACGGGCTGGGGCGGAAACGCTCATTTTGCCTCCGTGCCCGGCCGGGGGCCGCGCGCCGCCCACCAGGCGTGGAAGGTCTGCGGGGGCAGGCCGCGCAGATCGCGGGTCTGGGTCCATTTGCCGCCCACGCTGGGCAGCGCGTGAATCCATCCGTCGTTGCGGGTGAAGAGGCCCAGGCCGATTCGTCCGAAAAACTGCGCCGCGTGGAAGCTCCAGGCATTGGCGAAGAGGAAGCTGGCGATGCGCAAGCCGAGGTACAGGGGGTCGAGGAAGCGGCTGAGGCGGCCCCGCTCCTGGTTGACGACATGGGCGCGCAGTTCGAGCAGCACCTCGGGAATGTTGATTTTGACCGGGCAGACCTCGTAGCAGGCGCCGCAGAGCGAGGAGGCAAAGGGCAGCGACTGCGCATGGTGCATCCGCATCAGTTGCGGCGTGAGGATGGCTCCGATGGGGCCGGGGTAGACCGAGCCGTAGGCGTGGCCGCCGGTCTGGCGATAGACCGGGCAATTGTTCATGCAAGCCGCGCAGCGGATGCACTTGAGGGTCTGCCGCTCCTTGGTTTTGGCGAGGATGGAGGAGCGTCCGTTGTCGAGCAGAACCACATGGAAGCGCTGCGGCCCATCGCCGGGAACGACGCCGGTCCAGAGCGAGGTGTAGGGATTCATGCGCTCGCCGGTGGCCGAGCGGGCCAGCAACTGGAGCATGACCTCGAGGTCCTGGAAGCGGGGCAGCACCTTCTCGATTCCTGCCAGGGTAATCATGGTTTGGGGCAGGGTGAGGCACATGCGGCCGTTGCCCTCGGATTCGACGATCGCAACCCCGCCGGTCTCGGCGATGAGGAAGTTGGCGCCGCTGATGGCCGTGGGAATGGTGAGGAATTTCCGGCGCAGATAGGCGCGCGCGGCGTTGGTGAGTTCCTTGGGATCGTCGGAGAGATCTTTCAAGCCCATGCGGCGGGCGAAGATCTCGCGCACCTGGCTGCGATTGATGTGCAGCGCCGGAACGACGATGTGCGAGGGCTCCTGCTCGCCCAGTTGCAGAATGATCTCGGCCAGATCGGTCTCGAATGCGCTGACTCCGTTCGCTTCCAGGAAGGGATTCAACTGAATCTCGCCCGCGGTCATGGTCTTGATCTTGATGACCTCAGAGGCGTTTTCCTGGCGAAGGATCTCGATGATGATGCGGCGGGCCTCGGCGGCGTCGGAGGCCCAGTGCACCGTGCCTCCCGCGGCCGTGCAACGGGCCTCGAAGAGTTCGAGATAGAAGCCCAGGTTTTCCAGGGCGTGCATGCGGATGGCGGAGGCCGCCGAACGCAACTCCTGCCAATCTGTCTTTTCCGCTACCAGACGGGCGCGCTTGGCCTGGATGACGTCGATGGCGTGGGCCACGTTCTTGCGCAGTTGCGGATTGCGCAGGACGGGAAGCACGGCCTGGGGGAAAGGAGGCGCGAGAGCGGGGTCCAGCACGGGGCGTTCTGAGGCAACGGGTCTCATGCGGCCGCCTCCGCGGGAGACGCTTCGGTGCTGGCCAGGATCTGGGCCAGGTGAATGGTCTTCATGCCGGCATATTGGCGGTGCATGGCGCCGCCCAGGTGCATCAGGCAACTGTTGTCGAGGGCGGTGCAGTACTCGGCGCCGGTGGAGACGACATCCTGGAGCTTGACGGCGAGCATGGCCGAGGAGACCTCCGCATTCTTGACGGAGAAGGTGCCGCCGAAGCCGCAGCAGCGGTCGAGGTTGGGGAGGGAGATCAGCTCCATGCCGCGCACCTTGGCCATCAGGCGCCAGGGGCGCTCGCCGAGATTGATTCCGCGCAGGCCATGGCAACTGGCGTGGTAGGTGACGCGATGGGGAAAGTATGCGCCGACATCCTCGACACCGAGCCGGTCGATGAGGAACTCGCTCAACTCGTAGACCCGTGGCAGCAGGGCGGCGAAGTCTTTGCGCAAAGAGTCGTTTCCCAGCTCGTCCATGAGCCCAGGGTATTGATCGCGGATCATGGCCACGCAGGAGGAGGAGGGAATGACTACGGTCTCGGCGTCTCGGTAGAGGCGGACAAGGCGCTTGGCCTGGGAAAACGCTTCGCCGCGGAAGCCGGTGTTGGCGTGCATCTGGCCGCAGCAAGTCTGTTTGGGATGGAAGTCGAGTTCGACTCCCAGGCGCTCGAGCAGTTGCACGACCGCCCGGCCCGTCTCCGGATAAAGCGTGTCGTTATAGCACGTAATGAAAAGCGATGCGCGCATATGCGAAGCCTGTTTCCGCAAGTGGAAACTAGAAAGGGTATGGTATTCGATAGAAACACGAATTGTCTATTGCAATCTCGCATTATTGTAAAGATTCCAATTCCGGGCCCATCCGGCGCCGGGTTTCAGCCTTCTTTTCCCCCAGCGGTCAACCTTCATCGAAGCTCCGCGTCTAAATGAACTGGCAGTTCTCGCCGTTTTTTACCCGCAGGCGCCCGGTTATCCGATCATTCCTTCATTGCATGGGGCTTCCAGTTTGCTTTTGCATCGGTTTACGGGATGCGCAAAACGAGACTGGGGCCGAAGCATTCCCCCTTTTCCACAAGAGGCCCGCAGGCCGTACGATGGAGGCGTTCCGCTCTATCTCAATGCGAAAAAGCAGCTTATGATGGACATGAGCGGCCCAAGCCGATGGCGGAATGACGGCGGGCAAGATTTTTTCAGGCATTTTCGAGTGGAATGGCAACGTTTCGCGTTTTCCGGGGTTTACTCCGGAGGAAGGGTCCAAGAACACTACTATGGCTCACCCGCGTTCGCTTCCCCTTTGTCTATTGGCCGGCGCTTTGCTCTGCCCGGCAGCGGCGATAGCTCAGCAAACCGCACCCGGCGCACGGATCGTCGATCGGATCGACGAAAGCCGTCTGGTGACGCTCAAGGGCAACACGCACCCCTACGCCAACGCTCAAAACGATCGCGGACGGGTGAGCCCCACCCTGCCCATGACCGATCTGATTCTGGTTCTGAGCCGCAGTTCGCAGCAGCAGGCGGCCTTCGACCTGTTTGTGGCCAGCCAGTACGATCCCGGCTCGCCCAACTATCACCACTGGCTGGAGCCGGAGGATGTGGGCGCAAACTTCGGTCCCTCGCCTGCCGACATCGCGACGATTTCCAACTGGCTTACCGGGCAGGGTTTTTCCGTCAATGAGGTGACCAAGGACCGCATGTCGATCCGCTTCAGCGGCACGGCCGGGCAGGTAGAGAACGCCTTCCACACCGAGATGCACAACCTGGACGCGAAGGGCGAGGCGCATATCGGCAACATGAGCGACCCGCAGATTCCCGCGGCGCTGGCGCCGGCGGTGGTGGGCGTCAAGGCGCTGCACAACTTCTTTGCCAAGCCGCTGCATCATCTGGGCGGCCAGGTCACGCGAGACAGCGAAACGGGAAAGTGGAAGCGGGTTGCGAGCGCGCAAGCCGCCGGCTCACCGTTGGGCAGCGCAACCAGGCCTCAGGCGGCTCGCCCGCAGTTCACCATCAACGACCCCAACAACGGACTGATTGAAGACGTGGCGCCCTACGACTTTGCCTCCATCTACAACGTGACACCGTTATGGAATGCGGGCATCGACGGGACCGGGCAGACCATCGCCATCGCCGGAACCAGCAGCGTCAACCTCACCGACATCTCCAACTTCCGCACCGTCTTCGGCCTGCCCACCAGCGGCGCCGCCAATACACCCCGGCTTGTCTCCGGCAACAGCAGCCCGCTGACGATCTGCACAGACAAGACCGGGAGGGTGCCTTATGCCGGCAACTCCTGCGAACTGGGCGACCTGGTTGAGAATTCGGTGGATGTGGAGTGGTCGGGAGCGGTGGCCAAGAACGCCCAGATCGTGCTCGTCTCCTCCTATCCCACTTCGGCTACGGACGACGGGCTCTACGACTCCGAGAGTTATATCGTCAACCACACCCCGCTTACGGCTCACATCATGAACGTGAGTTACGGCGAGTGTGAGCTGTTCATGGGCCCGGCCGGCAACCAGGCATATAACAGCCTGTGGCAGACGGCGGCTTCGGAGGGGATAGCGGTTTTTGTGGCCTCGGGCGACTCGGGCTCGGCCGGCTGCGACGACGGTTTGGATAGCAGTGTGCCGTATTCCGCCCGATATGGCCTCTCGGTGAGCGGCTTTGCATCCACGCCTTACAACACGGCCGTGGGCGGCACCGACTTCAACTGGTGCAAGCCTGTGGTTGCCGGCAATGGGTCGATCACAGGATGCTCGACCGGCGCTCCCTACTGGAACACGACGAATAGCACGACCACTGGAGCCAGCGCTGCGGGATACGTGCCCGAGGTTCCCTGGAACGACGATTGCGCCAGTCCGCCATCGATTGCCTATCTGGCGAGCGTCGCATCCTTTGTAGGCGTTTCAGGGGTCAGGGATGCCGAGACAGCGTGTAACTTCGTGGCCACGTATTACATCTCCATTTATCGGATCTACGGCGTCAATCTCTCCGGGTTTATCGATATTGTGGGCGGAAGCGGCGGCGCGAGTTCCTGCACCACGAGCGACGGTTCAACCGTCGCCAGTTGCTCGGGCGGCTACGCCAAGCCCAGTTGGCAGACGGGCGTCGCCGGCATTCCCGCCGACGGCAAGCGCGACATTCCCGACGTCAGCTTCTTTGCCGCGTCCGGCACATGGAATAGCGCCTACCTGATGTGCGTATCGGAGGCGGGTTCGGCCTGCGTCAGCTCCACTACCATTACCACGGAGCCGGTATACCAGGAGATCGGCGGGACCTCGCTTGCATCCCCGGCGATGGCCGGCGTGATGGCGCTGATCAACCAAAAGGCCAACGCGGCGCAGGGAAACCCCAACGCCCAACTCTATGCCCTGGCCGCCAGGCAGACCTACTCGAGTTGCAGCGCGGAGAGCGTCACCGCCGGCAGCGCGAGCTGCTACTTCAACGACATCGATACCAGCACCATCGCCGTGCCGTGCCAGGGCGGCTCTCCCAACTGCACGGTGCTCTACACCGGGGATGTAGTCGGCATTTTGTCCGGCTACAGCGCGACGACGGGATACGACCGGGCCACGGGCCTGGGATCGCTGAATGTGGCCAACGTGGTGAACGCCTGGACGGTGATTAACGGCACCGCGACGGCAACAGTCACGGTCACGCCGGCGCAAAACAGCCTGATTTCGAACACTGCATTGATCGTGACCGGAACGGTGACCGGCACGAGTGGCACGCCGACGGGAACGGTGACGCTTTCAGGGGGCGGCTACTTGTCGGCGGCGCAAACACTCACATCGAGCGGCGGATACAGCTTTACCATTCCGGCCTACAGCCTGACGGGCGGAACCGTCACCCTGACGGCCAGCTACAGCGGCGATGCGGTCTATGCCGCGGCAACGGGATCGAAGACCGTTCAGGTCACTCAATCCACCTACACCGTGACGGCCACGACGCCGGCGGCTATCGCCAGCCCCGGAGGGAGCACGACCTCTACCGTTACAGTCGCGGCAGTGAACGGCTACGCGGGAACGGTCACGCTAACCTGCTCGCTGACTACATACACACCCGCCACAGCAGTTTATTTGCCCAGTTGCTCCATACCCAGCACGGCCGTGGCGATCGGGGGTACGGCAACCGCTACGATAACCACGACGGCGGCCAGCGCCGCATTGGTCTATCCGAAGATGCCGGGCAAAGGCAGGGGATGGGCCGGGGCGGGCGGCGGCGCGGTTCTGGCGCTGCTGGTCTTTCTGGGGATTCCGGCGCGGCGGCGCAGTTGGCGGCAGATGATGGGCGTGCTGGCGCTGATGGCGGCGCTGGGCAGTTTGGCCGCCTGCGGCGGCGGCAACAGCGTCAGCGGCGGCGGCGGTGGTGGAGGCATCTCCGGGACAACGCTCGGCTCCTACACCTTCACGGTGACGGGAACCGGCAGCCCAGCGGTGAGCCCGATCCCTTCCACCACGTTCACGGTGACCGTGAATTAGATTGTTCGACGAAGGCAGCGCGTTGGCCCTTCCCCCCCGGGAAGGGCCAACGCGTTTCTAGGGGAATTACAAGGGCAAATAGGGCAGGTTGGTTGGATATTTATTTGGAGATTTTGTCGAGGTCCAGGTTGAGGGCCAGGACATTGACGCGGGGCTCGCCGAGGAGGCCCAGCTGGCGGCCAGCGATGTGCTGCTCGATGAGCTGGCGGAGGCGGTCTTCGCCGATGGAGCGGGCTTTGGCGACGCGAGGAATCTGGAAGTTAGCGGCGTCTGGAGTGATGTCGGGATCGAGGCCGGAGGCGGAGGTGGTGACCAGATCGATGGGCACGGGATGGCCGGGGTTCTCGGCGGCCAGCTTGTCGATGGAGCCTTGGATGCGGTCCACGAGAGCTTTCGAGGATTGTGCCAGGTTGGAGCCGCCCGAGGCGGTGGCGTCGTAGCCGTTTCCGGCGGCCGAGGGACGGGGATGGAAGTACTTGTCGCTGGTGAAGCTCTGCGCCAGCAGTTCGGAGCCGACGATCTGGCCGTCCTTGAGGATGAGGCTTCCGGCGGCCTGGTGAGGGAAGAAGACACGGCCGATGCCGGTGAGCAGCAGCGGATAGCCCAGGCCCAGCAGGAGTGCTGTGACGAGGGTGAAGCGGATGGAGGTCATCCAGACGGAATGCTCGACCGGGGCGGTATGCGGAGCGGATACGGAATGCACGGTGAATCTCCTTGTTTACGCCAAATGCAGGGCGACGAGAAACATGTCGATGGCCTTGATGCCAAAGAAGGGCACGACGATGCCTCCCACGCCGTAGAGGAGCAGGTTGTCGCGCAGCAGGATGCCGGCGGCCTTGGGCGCGTATTTGACGCCTTTGAGGGCCAGCGGGATCAGGGCCACGATAATCAGCGCGTTGAAGATGACCGCGGAGAGGATGGCCGACTGGGGCGAGTGCAGAAACATGATATTGAGCGCGCCCAGAACAGGGAAGACACCGGCGAACATGGCGGGGATGATGGCGAAGTACTTGGCCACGTCGTTGGCGATGCTGAAGGTGGTCAGAGCGCCCCGCGTCATCAGTAATTGTTTTCCGATCTCGACGATTTCGATCAATTTGGTGGGGTTGGAGTCGAGATCGACCATGTTGCCGGCTTCCTTGGCGGCCTGGGTGCCGGAGTTCATGGCCACGCCCACGTCGGCCTGGGCCAGGGCGGGAGCGTCGTTGGTGCCGTCGCCGGTCATGGCCACCAGCTTGCCTTTGCCCTGCTCGCGCTTGATGAGGTCCATCTTGTCCTTGGGCTTGGCCTCGGCCAGGAAGTCGTCCACGCCGGCCTCGCGGGCGATGACGGCGGCGGTGAGCGGATTGTCGCCGGTGATCATGATGGTGCGGATGCCCATGGCGCGCAGGCGGGAGAGGCGCTCCTTGAGGCCGCCCTTGACGATGTCCTTGAGGTAGACGACGCCCAGAGCGGTTGCGTTTTCAGCGACGACGAGGGGTGTGCCGCCGAGGCGGGCAACATCCTCGACATGCTCGCGGAGCTTTTGGGGCAGCGACGATCCCTGATCCTCGAGAAAGCGGGAGATGGCGTCCACGGAGCCCTTGCGGATGCGCGTGCCGGGCAGGTTGACGCCGCTCATGCGGGTCTGCGCGGTGAAGGGAACGAACTCGGCATGAATGCCGGCGAGGTCGCGCCCGCGCAGGTTGTACTTCTCCTTGGCCAAGACAACAATGGATCGGCCTTCGGGGGTCTCGTCGGAGAGCGAGGCCAGTTGCGCGGCGTTGGCCAACCGCTCCGGGGTCACGTCGGGGGCGGTGAGGAACTCGGTGGCCTGGCGGTTGCCCAGGGTGATGGTGCCGGTCTTGTCGAGCAGCAGCGTGTTCACGTCGCCGGCGGCCTCGACGGCGCGCCCGCTCATGGCCAGCACGTTGTACTGGACCAGGCGGTCCATGCCGGCGATGCCGATGGCCGAAAGCAGGCCGCCGATGGTGGTGGGAATGAGGCAGACGAGCAGCGAGACCAGCACGAATACGGTCTGCGGAGCCTTGGAGTAGATGGCGAAGGGCTGCAGCGTGACCACGGCCAGCAGAAAGACGATGGTGAGGCCGGAGAGCAGAATGCTGAGCGCGATCTCGTTGGGGGTCTTCTGGCGGGTGGCCCCCTCGACCAGGGCGATCATGCGGTCGAGGAAGGTTTCGCCGGGGTTGGAGGTGATGCGGATCTTGATCCAGTCGGACAAGACTTTGGTGCCTCCGGTGACGGCCGAGCGGTCGCCGCCGGCCTCGCGGATGACGGGCGCCGATTCGCCGGTGATGGCCGACTCGTCCACCGAGGCCACGCCCTCGATCACCTCGCCGTCGCCGGCGATGTAGCTATTGGCCTCGACGTAGATCACGTCGCCCAGGCGGAGCAGGGCGCTGGCTACGTCTTCCAGGCCGCCGTCGGCGGTGTAGCGCTTCGCTATGGTCTCGCCCTTGGCCTTGCGCAGGGTGTCGGCCTGGGCCTTGCCGCGGCCCTCGGCCATGGCCTCGGCAAAGTTGGCGAAGAGCACCGTGAACCACAGCCAGAGGGTGATCTGCAGGTTGAAGCCGAAGCCGGCGCGGTGGTTGGCGATGTTGTCGATCAAGAGCGCCGTGGTAAGCACGCTGCCGACTTCGACGACGAACATCACCGGGTTCTTGACCATCCAGCGCGGATCCAGCTTGCGGAAGGAGTCCACGAGCGCCTGGGCGATGATTTCGGTGTTCCAAAGACTTTTCTGTTCAGCCATGACAGTCCGTTTCGTGTTCGGTTAAAAGAGCTGTTTTGCCTGGAGCAGAAGGTGTTCCAAGACCGGTCCCAGGCTCAGCGCCGGGAAGAAGGTGAGCGCGCTCAGAATGAGGATCACGCTGACCAGCAAAAAGGTGAAGAGCGCCGTGTTCACCGGGAAGGTGCCGGGCGAGGGAGGGATGCTCTTCTTGCCGGCCAGGTTGCCGGCCAGTGCCAGCACGGGAATCATCATGAAAAGCCTTCCGAAGAGCATGTCCCAGCCCAGCGCCACGTTGTACCACCAGGTGTTGGCGTTGAGGCCGGCGAAGGCCGAGCCGTTGTTGCCCGCGCCTGAGGTATAGGCGTAGAGAATCTCGGTAAGCCCGTGGGGCCCCTGGTTGTTCAGGCTGCTGAGGCCGATGGTGGGCGAGAGCACGAATGCGGCGGTGAGGGAGAGGATGATGAGCGGGAAGATGAGCACGTAGAGCATGGACATCTTCACGTCGTAGGCCTCGATCTTCTTGCCCAGGTACTCGGGGGTGCGGCCCACCATGAGGCCGGCGATGAAGACCGAGAGCACCACCATGATGAGGATGCCGTAGAGGCCCGAGCCCACGCCGCCGAAGACCACCTCGCCCATCATGATGTTGATGAGCACCACCATGCCGCCCAGCGGGGTGAGCGAATCGTGCATGGTGTTGACGGCGCCGCAACTGGCGTCTGTGGTAATGGTGGCGAAGAGAGAACTGCTGGCGACGCCGAAGCGTACCTCCTTGCCCTCCATGTTGCCGGCGGGTGCGGTGAGGGTTCCGGTCTGGGAGGCGCCGCGAATAAGCGGATGGGGCTGCGACTCGGCCCAGTAGACGGTGGCGAATCCGGCGGCAAAGAGCACGAACATGGCCGCCAGAACGGCCCATCCGTGGCCGGGCGAGCCGGTCATGCGGCCCAGCGTGTAGGTAAGGCCGGCGGGGATGATGAAGATGGAGAGCATCTGCAGCAGATTGGAGAAAGGAGTGGGGTTCTCGAAGGGGTGGGAGCTGTTGGCGTTGGTGTATCCGCCGCCGTTGGTGCCCAGCATCTTGATGGCCTCCTGCGAGGCGACGGGGCCCTGTGCAATGGTCTGGGTTTGCGTGGGCTGTTCGAGGGGATGAGCGGCGGTGTAGGCGCGCAGATTCTGCGGGACGCCTTGGGCGATGAGCAGCAGCGCGTAGACGAGCGAGGCCGGCACGAGCACATAGAGGAAGGTGCGGGTCATGTCCACCCAGAAGTTGCCGATGGAGCCGGAGACGGTGCGCTTGATGCCGCGGATGAGGGCCACGGCCACCACGATGCCCACCGCGGCGCTGCCGAAGTTGTGATAGGCGAGGCCAACCATCTGGGTGAGATAGCTCATGGTGGTCTCGGGCACATACGACTGCCAGTTGGTGTTGGTGGTGAAGCTGGCGGCGGTGTTCCAGGCGAGGTCGGGGCCCACGGCGGCCAGTCCCTGCGGATTCCAGGGCAGGAAGTTCTGCAGCCGCTCGATGGCGTAGGTCATCAACATGCTGACGGCGGAGAAGCCCAGGACCGCGAAGGCGTACTCGCGCCAGTTCATCTCTTTGTTGGCGTGAACGCCGGAGAGCCTGTAGATGAGCCGCTCGAGGGGGCGGAGGACCGGATCCAGCCAGGTGCGCTCGCCTTCGAGGACGCGGGCCAGATAGACGCCCACGGGACGAACGGTCGCCAGCAGAATCAGGGAGTAGAGAGCGAACTGCAACCAGCCGTTGGCGGTCATCTTAGAACTTCTCCGGATAAAGCAGGGTGAGGGCCAGGTAACCCAGCAGCAGAATGGACAGAATCAGCGCAACCACGGTGACGATGTCGGAATGCATGGGGCTACCTCAACTTCTGGCAGGCCTTGACGTAGAGAAACGCCAGGGCGAAGAAGACAACGGTGAAGAGCAACATCCAAAGATCTTGCATCGCGGGTCTCGCATTCGAGGAGCAGGTTGGCTTCATGCTCCAGATTCATTCTGGCTCACGCCTGGTTCGAGTATCGAAAAGAGTTCCTAAATATTGTGTAAGGAAGGGTGGAATCGGCGAGGTTGACGCCGGGAGGCATGAGCGTCTTTCAAAATGGCTGCTCCAATGCCGGCTGCAATCCCGCCGGGGCTGAACTCCGTGCAGGTTATGTGCCTTTTTGCAGGGGGTTGAAACCCCCGCCTCCCTCGGGATCCAGTTATTCCTCGTTGCCGCTCCAACCCTCGGGGATGAAGCGGTAGCCGACCCAGGGCTCGGTCTGGATGTACTGCTTGCCGGTCTCGTTCTCGAGCTTCTTGCGCAACTGGCCGATGAAGACGCGCAGATACTCCGGCTGGTGGGCCGATTGCGCGCCCCAGACCGAGGTGAGCAGGACGCGATGGGTCATCACCTTGCCGGCATGGCGAGCCAGGTGGAGCAGCAGATCGAACTCCTTGGGGGTGAGATGGATGGGCTTGCCCTGGACGGTAACGGCATAGGCGGTTGTGTCCACCACGAAATCGCCGGCCTCGATGGCCGCGGCGGTCCGTTCCGGAGCGCGGCGCAGATGGGCGCGGACGCGGGCCAGCAGCTCCTGAATGCCGAAGGGCTTGGTCACGTAGTCGTCGGCGCCGGCGTCGAGGGCCTCGATTTTGGAACGTTCGTGATCGCGGACGGAGAGGACCAGCACCGGCGCGGCGGAGCGCGCGCGGATGGCGCGGGTGACCTCGACGCCGGAGATGCCCGGCATCATCAGGTCGGTCACAACCAGGTCCGGCGTCCAGTCCTTGAAGAGCAGGAGGCCCTCCTCGGGATCGTTGGCGGTGCGCACGTCATAGCCTTGCGCGGTGAGCGCGGCGCGCAGCACCCGCGTGATCTGCGGCTCGTCGTCGATGACCAGAATTCTGCCCGGCATGGCTTCCTGCTTTCATGGGAAGATTACATCATTCGGAACAGCGGGTATGATGCACGGTGGAGGAAAGATGGGCGCAGGGGAGGATTCTAGGGCTCTTCTTCACGTGTTTCTGGCCGCGACGACTACGATTGCGACCACGATTCTGCTGGCGTGGCTGGGCGCCAACTCGACCGCCGCGGGGATGGTCTTTCTGGTGCTGGTGGTTTGGACTGCCTCCCGGACGGGGATCGGTTTGGCGCTGACCACGGCGGTTCTGTGCGCGCTGTCGTTCGACTATTTTTTTCTGCTTCCCTATCACACTTTTCGGCTGGCCGGCGCGCAAGAGTGGGTTGAAATGATCTCGTTCGTGGCCAGTTGCCTGGTGGTGGGCCAAGTGGCCGACCAGGCGCGCCGCGAGGCCCGGAAGGCCGAGGAGCGCCGAGCGGATGTGGAGCGGCTTTATGAGCTGAGCGAAGAGATGATGCTGCACGAGGACGCCGCCGGGCTGATCCGCGACCTGCCCCGGCTGATCGAGCGCATCTTCGCCCTGGATGGGGTGGTGTTGTACGTCCGCGATGGCGATCAGTTCTACGCTTCGACTGCGGAGCTGCCGATGAGCATCGAAGCCAGCCTGCGCGCCATGAGCGAGAGATCCAGCCCCACGCTGGCCATTCCGGGCGGTTTCCATGCGATGACGCTGATGATGGGAGTGCGGCTCGTGGGAGCGCTGGCCTGGCGTCCGGCGCGGCTTTCGCGCGAGGTTTCAACGGCGGTCAGCGCCCAGGTTGCCATCGTGCTGACGCGGTCCATGGCCATCGAGGCCACAGCGCGCATGGAGGCTGCCCGCGAGGGCGAACGGCTGCGCACGGCGCTGATCGACTCGCTGACGCACGAGCTGCGCACACCGCTGACATCCATCCGAGCCGCCGCAACGACGCTATTGCAATCCGAAGGACTGGACGAGGCCGGGCGGCGCGATCTGGCGACCGTCGTGGACGAGGAGGCATCGCGGCTGGACGCGCTGATCGGCCGGGCCGTGGAGATGGCGGAGATTGACGCCAACGTGGTCGAAGTCCGCCTGGCTCCGCAACAGGCGCGCGCGCTGTTGGAGCAGGCGGTGGAGGAGTCGCGATCGGCGCTGGCAAGGCATCGGATTACGGTCACCGTGGAGGAGCCGGATCGGCCGGCCTGGTTCGATCCTCACCTGCTGGGCCGGGTCCTGCGCCACCTGCTGGAGAATGCGGCCCGTTATACGCCGCCGGGCAGCCACATCGCGCTGAGCAGCCGCCGCGCCGGCGGCCGCCTGGAGTTTTGCGTGGAGGATAACGGCCCCGGCATCGACGCCGCGGATCTGCCGCTGGTCTTCGAGAAGTTCTACCGCGGCAAGAAGAGCGGCGGCAAGGGTTCGGGGATGGGCCTGGCCATCGCGTACGCCATCCTGGCCGCGCACAGCGGGGGGATCGAGGTTTCCAGCATTCCGGGGCGGGGAGCCAGCTTCCGCTTCTGGGTGGCGCTGATAGAAAAAGAACCGATGAACAAGGGTTGATAATCTGTTCTTTGAACGTGGAAACATTCTTCATGAAAGATATGAAGCAGAATATTCTGAACTGCATCGGAAATACCTCTATATTGGCCTTGCGACGCATCATCGCCGCAAACGGCTCTCGCATCCTGCTGAAGCTGGAAAGCGAGAACCCTACCGGCAGTATGAAAGACCGGATGGCGCTTGCCATGATTGAAGCTCCAGAGACGGACGGACGCCTTTCAGCAGGCGGAGCTGTCGTCGAATATACCGGTGGCAGCACCGGCGTCTCACTCTCTCTGGTTTGCGCAGTGAAGGGACATCCGCTGCATATCGTAACTTCAGATGCCTTTGCTCCGGAAAAGCTCGAGCATATGAAGATTCTGGGGGCTAAGCTTCAAATCGTGCCCAGTGATAGCGGAGGCATGACGGAGAAGCTGACCAAGGAGATGATCGAGGCCGCCCGCATCGTCGCCGCAGAGACGGGAGCCTACTGGACCGATCAGATGAACAATCGAGACCAGATGGCGGCCTATCACATGCTTGCTGAGGAGATATGGGCTCAAACCAGCGGCGAAATCGATGGCTTTGTGCAGAGCGTGGGCACCGCGGCGTCTATTCGGGGAACCGGGGATGCTTTGCGCCAATTCAATGGCGAGATCAAAATCGTTGCCGTGGAGCCCTCTGAATCTGCGGTTCTGTCAGGAGGCAAGTCAGGCGCTCATAAGATCGACGGCATCGGCGCTGGTTATGTCGTGCCCCTCTGGCAGCCGGAGATCGCCGATCACATTGAGCAGGTATCCACCGAGGAGGCTCGGGCCATGGTCCTGCGGCTGGCCAAGGAAGAAGGCATCTTTGCCGGAACTTCCACTGGCTGCAATGTCGTTGCCGCGTTGCACTTCGCCGAACAACTGGGATCTGGCGCGACCGTGGTCACCATCATGTGCGATACCGGAATGAAATATCTCAGCCGGCACTAGGGAATAAGCTACTTAGGTTCGTTGCTCCAGTCGCAGGGAATTTCGCGGCGCTCGTCCGAGCTTTGCGCGGCCCACTCCAGCAGGCGCGCCGTGCGCCATGCCTCCAGCGCGGTCACCGGAGCGGGCGCTTTGCCCAGAAGCGCGTCGCGGACACCCGCGTAGTAGAGTCTGTAGTCGCCGGGCAAGGGCTCGACAGGGCGGGTCACCAAGCCGCCGGTTCCCTCCGCGCAGAGTGTGCCCCAGTTGGCGGGCGGTTCCTGGCCCCAGGCCGAATCTTCGATGCGGGCGACCTTGTTGAGCGCGCCCTCCTGCGGGTCAACGCCGTGCTTCCAGTAGTTGCCCACGGTTCCGCGCAGATGATAGCGGGGGCGCGCGAGCGAGGTGAGGCAATTTGCGGCCAGCGTGACGGAGAAGCCCGGGCCCCCAGCGACGGGTCCTGGCCGCAGGGATGGTAAGCCCGGATAGCGAAGCCGCACGGTGAAGGCGTCGTTCGAGCCTTCTCCGTCGCGCTCGCGTCTGACGTCGGCGCTGACCGCCTGGGGCTTGCCGAAGAGGGTGAGCGCCTGATCGGCGAGGTGCGTTCCCAGGTCGAGCAACTGCCCGCCGCCCTGTGCCGGATCGTCCTTCCAGGGGCGGCGCGCCGATCCGGGGCTCCATCGGTCGAAAACGGATTCGAGGTAGACCAATCGGCCCAGGGAACCGTCGTGGAGCAGCTTCCGGATGGTCAGGAAGTCGCCGTCCCAGCGCCGGTTTTGAAAGGGGATGAGAAGCAGGTTTTTTGCCGCGGCCAGTTTCATCAGTTGGGCAATTTCGGCAGAGGTTGTGGCCATCGGCTTGTCCACGACGACGTGCTTGCCGGCTTCGAGAATCTGCATGGCCACCTGGAAGTGGCTTCCGCTGGGAGTGGCCACGACAAAGAGGCCGAGCGAGGCGTCAGCCAGCATCGCGTCGAGGCTGCGGTACGTGGCGATGCCGGGGTAGCGCTCCGCGGCGTTGTCGGTGTTGCGCTCGACGACGGCGGCCAACTCCATTCCATCGACGGAGCAGATCAGCGGAGCGTGAAAGACGCGGCCCGCCATGCCGAAACCCACCAAACCCACACGAATCATGGTTCCCCGCTTTTCCGTTCCCCGGCGCAAATGAAATTACCCGACTAGCCTTCGAGTTTATACCGCGTCTCGGCCAGCCGGTAAAGACGGCGCCTGGCCGGAAGAGAGGCTTGAAATCGCCCCGGGAGAGCGTATCATTCTAGGAAAGAGCCTTGCCAATGGAGTGAATGCACGCTGACCGGCGCCGAAGCGCCGTCTTCGGATTTGCGGGCAAGGTAAAATTGCGCGCCGCCATCATGCGCGCGGGAGAGAGATGCCGGATAACACTGCCAAGCCCAGGGTGCTGGTGGCCGACGATGAGCGGGTGATTGCCGATACGCTGGCCATGATCCTGAACCGGAGCGGCTTCGAGGCCCGGGCCGTTTATTCCGGAGAAAGGGCCTTGGAACTGGTCCCCGCATTCGAGCCGGATATGCTCATCTCCGACGTAATCATGGACGGCGTGAACGGGATCGACGCCGCTATCCGCATCCGCGCCCTGCGTCCGCGCATCAAGGTTCTGCTCTTCTCCGGGCAGGCCGCCACGGCCGATCTGCTGGAAAAGGCGCGCGCCCAGGGCTACGAATTCGAGATTCTCACCAAGCCCGTCCATCCGCAGGATTTGCTGAACAAACTGCGCGGGTGATGCGCGCAAATCCAAGAGAAATTCCGCACCGGTTTGGTGCATTTCGGTCCTATCCCCAGGGGCATGAGCCGCAGGGGACGGTTTGCCCGCGGATTTGACTCCCGCCACAAGCTCTCAGCAGGGAATCGACAGGGGATGAAAAGCAAGGGCGGCCCCACTGAGGCCGCCCTATGGTGTTGGATTGGCGCCGGCTATGCGGTAACCGGCTCGCCGGCGTTGACCTTGACCGGGGTGAGCCATCCGAAGCGGTCGGGTTTGAGGCCGTTGGCGATTCCGAAGAACTCATCGCCGATTTTCTTGGTAATTTCACCGGGTTTCCCGTCGCCGACGACGATGCGGTCGATGGAGCGGATGGGGGAGACCTCGGCGGCGGTGCCGGTGAAGAAGACCTCGTCGGCGATGTAGAGCAGCTCGCGGGGCAGGGCTTGCTCGATGACCGTAAAGCCCAGGTGGCGGGCGATGGTCAGCACGCTGTCGCGGGTGATGCCGGAGAGCGCGGAGTTGGAGAGCGGCGGCGTGTAGAGGACGCCGTTGCGGACGATGAAGATGTTCTCGCCGGAGCCCTCGCTGACCAGGCCGTTCACGTCCAGCCCAATGCCCTCCTGGTAGCCGTTGATCTCGGCTTCCATGTGGATGAGCTGCGAATTCATATAGTTGGCGCCGGCTTTGGCCAGCGCGGGCATGGTGTTGGGGGCCAGCCGGTTCCAACTGGAGATGCAGACATCCGCGCCGCCATGGCCGGCTATGTACTTGCCCCAGGGGAAGTTGGCGATGTAGACCTCGATGGGCGAGCCCTTGGGGCTGACGCCGATTTCTCCGTAGCCGCGCAGCGCGATAGGCCGGATGTAGCACGGCGTAACGCCATTGCTCTCAATCAGGTCTACCGCGCCGGCACAGAGCTCTTCCAGGGTGAAGGGCAGCTCCATGCGGTAGATCTTGGCCGAGTCCAACAGCCGCTGCATGTGCTCCGGCAGCCTGAAGACTGCCGAGCCATGGGGCTGTCCGTAGCAGCGAATTCCCTCAAAAACGCTTGAGCCGTAATGAATTACATGGCTCATGACGTGGATGGTTGCCTGCTCCCAGGGGATCAGGTTGCCGTTGTGCCAGATCTTGGAGGTGGTTTGGATGGGCATGAGGGTTGCAATGCTCCTTCAGTCGCACGAGAGGCGAATACCAATCAGGGTATCGCGGATCGGGGCAGTATGTCACGGCGGGGTGTGCGAGGTCAGGGGCTCCGGTTCCCTCATCGACACTCCCCAGGAGCCGGGCGGGACCGGGGGCTTGCAAGTGACTATAATCACATCTTGGAGCATGCAAGGACCGCGTATTCAGATTTCATTGGAAGGGAATCCCGCCAAATGGCGACAGGAGACCTGGCCCTGGGTGAAGAACGGGGCGCACTCAGCGCGCAACAGCGCGTGGCAAACGACTTCAGCATCCACGTAGCGACGGTAAACGGCTCCGGCTCTCAATCCGCCAACAACGTGCTGTTGAAGAGCATCTTCGGAATGGGCGTTCCCGTCAGCGGGAAGAACCTCTTCCCCTCGAATATCGCCGGGCTTCCCACCTGGTACACCATCCGCGCCAGCAAAGACGGCTACGTGGCCCGCAAGCGCAATCCGGAGATTCTGGTGGCGCTGAATCCCGACACGGCGCGCCAGGATACGCTGGCGTTGCCCGCCGGGGGCGTGGCGATTTACGAGGAGAGTTTGGATCTCAGGCAGTACCGCGACGACGTGGTTTTCTACCCCGCGCCCTTCGACAAGATCACGGCGGCGATCTGTCCCGAGGCCAAGCTGCGCAAGCTGGTGCGGAACATGGTCTACGTGGGCGTGGCGGCGCAGTTGCTCGAGATCGATCTGGGCGTGGTGGAGAGCGGGCTGCGCAAGCAGTTTGCCAAGAAGCAGAAGGTCTTCGAGCTGAACTTCGGCGCGGTGAAGGCGGGCTTCGATTATGCGGAGGGGCACCTCGCCAAGCAGGACCCGTTTGTCATCGAGCGGATGAACAAAACGGCGGGCAAGATCGTCATCGACGGCAACGCGGCCTGCGGCATGGGCGCGGTCTTTGCGGGGGTGACGGTGGTGGCGTGGTATCCGATTACGCCCTCGACCTCGCTGGTGGAGGCGACGACCGACCTGCTGAAGAAATTCCGCGTGACGCCGGAGGGCAAGGCGACCTTTGCCGTGGTCCAGGCCGAGGACGAGTTGGCGGCGATCGGCATGGTGCTGGGCGCGGGCTGGGGCGGAGCGCGGTCCATGACCTCCACTTCCGGGCCGGGCATCTCGCTGATGGCCGAGTTCGCCGGGCTGGGGTATTACGCGGAGATCCCCGGCGTCATCTTCGACGTGCAGCGGACCGGGCCGTCCACGGGCATGCCCACGCGCACCGCTCAGTCCGATCTGCTGAGCGTGGCGTTTCTTTCCCATGGCGACACCAAGCACGTGGTGCTGCTGCCGGGAAACGTGAAAGAGTGCTTCGAGCTTTCTGGCGCGGCCTTCGACCTGGCCGAGAGGCTGCAAACGCCGGTCTTTGTGCTCACCGATCTCGACCTGGGGATGAACAACTGGATGTCGGAGCCGTTCGAGTATCCCAACAAGCCGCTGGATCGCGGCAAGGTGCTGACCGCCGAAGATTTGAACCGGCTGGGCGGATTCGCCCGTTATCGCGACGTGGACGGCGACGCCATCGGCTGGCGCACGCTGCCGGGAACGAACCATCCCAAGGCGGCGTATTTTACGCGCGGCTCGGGACACAACGATGCGGCCGTCTATACCGAGAAGCCGGACGAATATGTTGCCGTGATGGAGCGGCTCTCGCGCAAGTTCGAGAATGCGCGCAAGCTGGTTCCGGCGCCGGTGACGGTCAGGGACGGGAGTTCGAAGATCGGGTTCCTGGCCTACGGCACCACGGATTTTGCGCTGCGCGAAAGTCTCGACCAGATCGAGAAGGAGTATGGGCGCACGGTGGACTACATGCGCATCCGGGCCTATCCATTTGCGCATGAGATTCACGAGTTTGTGGCCTCGCACGAGCGCGTCTACGTGGTGGAGCAGAACCGCGACGCGCAGTTGGCCAGCCTGCTCAAGCTGGATCTTCCCGCCGATCAAGTGGTGAAGCTGCGCAGTATTCTGCACTACAACGGATTGCCGCTCGACGCTCGCACCATCACCGAAGAGTTTACGGCCAAGGAGGGTTACTGATGGCCACCGCAACCCCAGCCCCCAAAGTGAATCACATCGGCCTACAGGTCCTTGAGTATCGCGGCGGCAAGAGCACCCTCTGCGCCGGCTGCGGCCACAACGCCATCTCCGAGCGCATCATCGACGCCATGTGGGAGATGGGCGTGGAGCCGGAGCGGGTGATGAAGATGAGCGGCATCGGCTGCTCGTCCAAGAGCCCGGCCTACTTCATGAGCCGCTCGCACAGCTTCAACGGAGTGCATGGACGCATGCCGTCGGTTTCCACCGGCGCCATCCTGGCCAACCACACCATGACCACTATCGGCGTCTCCGGCGACGGCGACACGGCCTCGATCGGCATGGGCCAGTTCGTTCACCTCTTACGGCGGAATCTGCCCATGATCTACATCATCGAGAACAACGGAGTGTACGGGCTGACCAAGGGGCAGTTCTCGGCCACCGCGGATCTCGGCTCGAGGCTCAAGACCGGAGTCATCAACGACCTGCCGGCCATCGACACCTGCGCGCTGGCCATTCAGTTGGGCGCGACGTTCGTGGGCCGGTCGTTCTCCGGCGACAAGAAACAACTGCTTTCGATGCTGAAGGCGGCCATCGCCCATCAGGGAACGGTGCTGCTGGACGTGATCAGCCCCTGCGTGACCTTCAACGACCACGAGGGATCGACCAAGAGCTACAAATTCATGCAGGACAACGACGAGCCGATCAACGAGGTGGATTTCGTGGCCAGCTTCGACGAGATCGAGGTGGACTACGACTCGGGCGAGATCTACGAAGTGGAGATGCACGACGGATCGAACCTGCGGCTGCGCAAGCTGCTGGAGGATTACGACCCCACCGACAAGGCCAACGCGGTGCGCACCCTGATGGAGGCGCACGATAACGACGAGATCCTCACCGGCGTCTTCTACATCAACACCGAAAAGCCGACCTTTATCGACCTGCTGAACGTGGTGGACGAGCCCCTGGCTACTTTGCCTGAATCGCTCACACGGCCTCCGAAGTCGGCGCTGGAGGGGCTGATGGCGAGCCTGCAGTAAGGGCAGGAAAATGCCGCGCACGAGAAAAGCCCCGCATTTGCGGGGCTTTTTCAATAGCGATGATAGACAACGGTAACCTATCTGGCCGTGATGCGTACGCCGAAGCCGTTCAGCTTGGTGCGGGCCTGGGCCGCCTCGGGAGTCTGCGGATGGCGCTGAATGAGCAGGCGCAGCTCGTGGATGCCCGCTTCCTTCTTGTTGATCTGGAGCAGCGCCAGTCCCTTGCGCAGTTGCGCCGCGGGGGCCTTGGGGCTGCCGCTGAAGCCCTCCAGCACGGCGTTGTAGGACTTGATCGCATCGGTATAATTCTGCTGCCGGTAGGCGATCTCGCCCAGGTAGAACTGGGCAGTACCGGCCAGGTCGTCGAGCGGGTAGTAGTGCAAAACGTCCTGGAACTCACCGGCGGCCACGTCGTACCGCGCGGCGTTGTAGTCGCGCACACCGGCCTGAAAGGTCTCCTGGAGCGGCGGTCTCTGGCTGGCTGCCGGGCTGCCGCCGGGCACTCCGGTCGCGGGAGAGGCCGAGCCGCCCGCAGGAACAGCGCCTGGAGTCACAGTGCCCGCGGGCGGGCTCTGGATGTTCTGCAACTGGGTCTGCAGCTCTTGCACCGTTTTATCCAGCTTGGCGATGCGGGACTTGAGCTCGTCGACGGAGTCGTTCAACGACTGCACCTGGCCGGAGACGGCATCCAGCTTGCCGTTACTCGTCTCGCTCTGCGCGTTGATCTTCTGCTGCAGGGCGTTGACGGCGGCGGTCATCTGGTTGGCGTTGTCCGCGGTCTGCTGCGCCAGGTTCTGCAGGACGCCGAAGCGGCTGTCCAGGGTGGACTGGATCCGCTGCACCATGTCCAGCAGTTGCTGCACCTGGGTCTGCAGCTCGATGATCTCCTTGGAGGCGGCGTACGCAGGCACGGGGACCAGTAGCAGGCCAAAGACTGTGGCGGCGAGAAGAGGATTGCGAAGTTTGTGCGTTATCAGCATCTTTCACCAGTGTAAACAGGGGTCAGGGATCAGATTCGGTTTGTTGGCCTAGGTGGTATCCCACCCTTTCCTCAGAAAAAGAGAAAAGGGTGGGGCGGAACTCTTGCGGGTTGTACGGGGTTGAAATGCAGGTCCTTCGACTGCGTTTGGTGCGATGACGCGCCAAACTCCGCTCAGGATGACAGCATCTCTTCCAAATAAACTGCCAACCGGCCCTTTACCGGTCCAAGGTGAATCCGGCGCGGCGATTCTGCTGCCAGCACTCCTCGGTCGACTCGGAGCAGAAGGGCTTTTCCTTGCCGTAACTGACAACGCGGATGCGGCCGGCCGCCACTCCGGCGGCGACCAGAGCGTTCTTGGCGGCGTCGGCGCGGTTCTGGCCCAGGGCCAGGTTGTACTCGTTGGAGCCGCGCTCGTCGCAGTAGCCGCCGATGACCACCTTCACCTGCGGATGGTTCGCCAGGAAGGCGGCATCGCGCGCCAGAGTGGCCTGGGCGTCGCTGCGGATGTCATAGGTGTCGTAGTCGAAGAAGGCATCCTGGACATTGGCTCTGAATTCTTCCTCGGCGCTCATGGTGTTGGCGGGCACGACCACGGCCGGGGGCGCGTTGACCGTGACGCGCGCGGAGGCATCGGCCGAGCCGCCCTCGCCGCGGGCCACCAGATGGTAGGTGGTGGAGATGGCCGGGGTGACGGACTTGACGCCCGAGGTGGGCACGTCACCGATGCCATCGATCGAAACGCTGGTGGCGTCGGTGGTGCGCCACGTGAGCTGGACCTGGTCACCGGCCGAAACCACGGAGGGCGAGGCGGTGAGTTGCGCGGTGGGGGCGGGCGCGGTCACCACGGGAGCGGCTTCGGCGGGCGGAAGCGGCGGCTGCTTCTTATTGCAGCCTGCAACCGCGGCCAATGCGACTAACAGGACGACGGGCACCAGAATGCGTAACTTCGGGTTCAAGGGATTACTCCTTCCGCAAGATCGAAGATTCTCTTTCAAGAGATCAGCCGCATGCGATTCGACCAACGATACGATGATAGTTCAAAAAAACGGGGAGGGCTGACAGAGTGTGGGACGGCTGAATCTCAACGCTGAAACCGCGTTCATTCAGCAAGGCGTCCTTCCGCGGTCTCACAAGCCAATCCACGGTTTATCTCCAGCTCCAGTTGGGCATGAAGTTGTTGCCCGAGAAGGTAAGCTGATGCTGCCCTGTGCCGTCGGCCAGCATCGTCCAGATCTGGGCGCGCCCGCCGATGGCCCTTTCGAAGACGATATGGCGTCCGTCGGGGGCCCAGGAGGGAAAGTCGTTGCTGCCGGCTTCGTGAGTGAGCTGAAGCCAGCGCTTGCTGGCGATGTCCATCACGTAAATGTCCTGCCCGCCGGGGTCTCCGGGGCCGTACTTGCGATTCCAACTGAAGGCGAGGAACTGGCCGTTGGACGACCAGGAGGGCGAGATGGCGTAGCCGCCGTCGGTCATGCGCTGCACGTTGGCTCCGTCCTGATCCATGGTGTAAATCTGCGGCAGGCCGGTGCGGCCGCTGACCCAGGCCAGTTGCGCGTTGGTGCGCGGATTCCAAGTGGGCGCGACGTCGGGTCCGCGAAAGCTGGTGAGCTTGCGCAGGTTGGCGCCGCTCGCGTCGGCGACCCAGATTTCAGAGTCGCCCGACCGCGACGAGGAGAAGGCGATTCTGGCGCCGTCGGCGGACCAGGCCGGAGTGAGATTGCTTCCGCCCGCCGTGCCGGCGGAAAAGCCGACGGCGCGGCCCAGTTCGAGCGAGAACATGCGGATGGCCCATCCCTCGCTGCCCAGGGAGGCAAAGGCCAGCCGCGAGTTATCGGGCGAAATGCGCGGAGAGAGCGAGATCGTGCCCAGATGGGTCACCTGGCGCTGATTTTGCCCATCGTAGTCCATGGCCCAGATCTCCTTGGAGCCGCTGCGGGAGCTGACGAAGTAGATTTTGGTTTCGGCGATGCCGTTGATGCCGCCGCCCAGGCGGTAGATGATCTCATCGGCAAAGCGGTGGGCAACGGTTCGCGCCATATCCTGGCCGGCGATTTCGTTATACTGCTTGCCCAGCACCTGGGGGCTGACCGTGTTGCGGGTGTCAAAGAGCCAGCCGTAGACGGTGAGCCGGCCATTCGCTGCCGAGATTGCGCCGAAGGCCACCATGGCGGCGTTGGCCGGGGCGGCGGACCACTGCGACAGGTTGATCTCCTGCGGCGAGCCGGGCGTGGCCTGCGGAATCATGCTCTTCGAGACCAGGTCGAAGATGCCGGCGCCGGCCAGGTCGCTATAGAGCGTGGCGTCGAAGGCTGCCTTCAACGCCGGCGTCTGCGGATCGTCGCCCACGGGCTTCAGGTCGGCGGCGGCGACGCGGATGCGGTCGTTGCCCAGGTTCGAGCCGGTATGAATCCAGTCCTGAGCCGCGGCGGTGAGTGCTGTCAACGCCGTCAGAGCGATGGGCAAAAGGAGGAAAAGCCGGGGATGTTCCTTCATGCGGTGCGCAATCCTTCCAGAATTCAGTCGGTGCGATCAACTTCATTTTACGTCCGCTAGTACTCGCAATAGTAGGAGGTCATGACCGTGCTTTGGCCGTACTGCGCGGGCAGCGCGCCGAATGTATCCACGCGCTGCGCGGCGCGCATGCAGGCGCGATCCAGCGTCTGGCTCCCGCTGTTCTGACTCATCTCGACGTTGCTCACGCTGCCGTCGCGGTGAATGGTGAACTGGATGTAAGCGCGCGATCCCCTCGGTGTGCGCGGGTCCACCTCCATCCGAAAGGAACTGGCGCTCATCTTGCGATTGATGCCGTCCACATACCAGCCGAAGCGGCTGCCGAAGTCGCCGCTGTTGACCGTAGTCTGCCCGCTGGTAAAGCCCTGCGTCTGAAGGGCGCGAGGCATCGACGAGCCCGCCTGCTCGCCATAGCGGGCCAGGTTATCCGGTTCGGGCTCGTGCTGCCGGTTCTTGCGAGCCGTTTGGAATTGCGGTTTTTTCTCTTTGCCGGCGATGGGAATGGCGCTTTCATCCAGCGCCTGCTTGGCCTTCGGGGCGGGTTCGGCGGGGGCCTGGCTGGGGGTCTCGGTGGCCAGCACATTCTGGTTGGGCGGCTGGTCGTTGGGCAAGGGAAGGGCATTGCTGACCAGAGTCGCCTGAATGGCTCCGCCGCTGCCCGCGCTACCCCAAAGATTGCGATGAAAGAGCCCGCCCAAAATGCCATAGGCCAGCAGCGAG
>Ga0182011_10000658_pt1 | contig 30131 bp, 20 predicted proteins | sample 711E1DmetaG_FD_120481 | JGI IMG/M metagenome (GOLD analysis project Ga0182011, IMG submission 120481) | Permafrost microbial communities from Stordalen Mire, Sweden - 711E1D metaG | ecosystem: Environmental > Terrestrial > Soil > Wetlands > Permafrost | place: Sweden: Stordalen | collected...
CCCCGTCATGGATGCCTTGGGACAGTTTGTCCGGTAAATTCAGATTCTTCATCCGCGGCTTTATTTGCCATGTGGGATTGGTTCTCTGGCCGTGCGCATTCGTGCTTTTCAGGAATCTCCTGCGCCAAAAGCGGTGGACGGGGTTGGTCCAGTCAATGGCCTTGATCGCCTTCTGTGTGTGGCAGGCATGGGGCGCCACACGCGGTGTTATCTGGTTCTGGACATGGCTCTTCTATTGGCTGGCGCATTTCCACGGTAGCTGACGACTCGTTCAAGGAATTTGTCCTGACCCGTTGAGCGCGTTGCCGAAGTGGCGCGTCCCGTCCCGGCAGGGACACCGGAAAGTAACCCGGCACATGTGCCGGGTTTATCGCCCAACATTTAAATCCGTCCTGCCGTCGTCGCGCCCGCACTTGCTGTAGCGTTGAGCCTGTGGCTGGACCCTGCAGCCAAGGCAGATTTGTTTTTGACGCCCGCCCTCACCTTTTATCCTCTCCCCCAGGGAGAGGAAATAGCTGTTGGCCGGTTCCGGTTTTCAGGATGGCCAGCCGGCAAATCCCGTCGCAGGTTTCTCAATTGGACTGCGGACGATTCACCCTCTCCCGAGGGAGAGGGCCGGGGTGAGGGCGAGCGTCTCCCACAACCAACTTTGCTTTTCCATCGTAAACAGGTCTCGAGTATTGACACTCGTCGTAATGGCTGCCGGAATGGCGCGTCCCGTCCCGGCAGGGACACCGGAAATTAGCCCGGCACATCGTGCCGGGGTGCTGGCGCACGGCCACCATCCGTCCTGCCGCCGTCGCGCCGCGAAGGCGGAAAGGACGGCGGAAATATACGCACATTTTCCACCGTCCCTCCGGGACGCGACACATTCTTCACGCCAACCGGGGACCTTGTCCCCGGCTAATGTCCGTTGCCGCTCCGCGGCTTTACCTGCTATGCTGGAACCGTGATTGAGAAAACACCCAGTCCGAATTTATCCTCGCGACGCCAGAGGCGACTCAAGGCGATTGGCGTCGTTGTGCTCCTGCTTGGAATCGGCAGTGCGTGCCTTGTTTATTGGACCCGTCCTCCGGATTTGAGCCATGACCTTTCAATGGTGGGATTTAACAGGGCTGAATCGCGGCAGATGGGCCAGCTTTACGGCAAAATGGGGCTTCTAATCGAGGATTGGACCAATGACCTTAAACAGCCCGGCACACAGGCAACGCTTATCGTGGCGACTTCAATCCTCATCGCGTTTGGGTGTTTTTACTTCGCCCGATTATCAGATGATGTTGACGAAACTGGCTGATGAATCTTTGGTGGGGTGAACACCCCATAGCGGCCACACTCAATATGTGGAAGGGTTCGGCATATGAAACCTGTCTTTTATTTAATATGCTTCATCACTTTGCTCACTTCTACCGGGTGTGTTTTCTGGGGAGGCGATCGGGATCATTCGGACCGTGGGAGACCTTCGAGCTACGGAGACCATAATGATCATCCGGGAGACGCAAACCATAATGATCATCCGGGAGACAAGAACCATCAGGAACACGACTAAATCCAAAGCGACAGGGTGATATTCGGCGCACGCGGATTGTATTCGGGCGGGCGGCTGTGTTTCAAAACGGACGCGCAAATCGCAAGCGGATTACACGGCGCGCGCCAAACAAATAATTGTGCTACGTGCTTGCGCTGGTGTAACGGCGAATGGAGAAACGCCAGAACCATTCGGAAATCAGCGCCCAAACAATCCCCAGACCGAGCAGGGTCAACAACCCAACGGGTGACTCCAGCCTGTCCGTCAGCGTGCGCACGGGAACATTGGACACAAGCAATACCGGCAGGGCGAAAGTGAACACGGCCTTGAACACGCCGTGAAACGCCTCATCCGGCAGCCGTGCGATGTTGAACAGATTGTAATATCCCCACACGATGCCTTGCGCGCGCACGGTCCAAAAGCTCACGGACGCAAGCATGAACATCAGCGAGTAATGCACCACAAGGCCGACAACGCACAGGGCGGCGAAGCCGAGCAACTGCGCGGCAGTCGGATGCAAATGCAATTTCCCCGCCGCGAAAATCATGACGCAGACGGCGAATGCGGCGTTGGCAAACGACGGAATGTCCACCTGCCGTGTCGAAACAAGAAAACGCGTGTTGACCGGTAGCAGCAACAGAAAATCCATTTTGCCTGTGCGCACGAGTTCGGAAAGGTTCGTGCAGTTCACCAGAAAAAACGCCTGGTAAATCTCTTGGATGAAATTGCTTGCCCCGGTGAGCAGCACGACCTGCCACACTGTCCAGGTGCCGATGGTGCTGGTCTGACTGAACAGCACGCTTACGAAGGCGAGTTGCAGTCCGAACCAGGCCAGCTCGACGATGATCCAGAGGAGAAAATTGCCTTTGAACGACATCTCCCGCGTCACGGAGGTTTTCCACAATGCGGCATAAATGGCGGCGTAGCGGACGAGAGTCGAGGGACGACCGACTGGCAATGAGTCAGGCGACTTTGGACTTTGGACTTTAGACTTTGGACTCATTCATCCTCCAAACGCCGCGTATTTTTTGATTCCACGCCGCCAGGCGAACCGTGCGAGCATGTAACCGGTGAACACCCAACCGGCTTGCACGATCAGGCCGCGCAGCAAGTCCGCGCCGGCAATTTTGCCCATATAAATGGCAATGGGAGTGTAAAGCATGGACGGAAACGGCGTAAAAAAGAGCACGTGCTGGAGCGAGGGATGCAACAAATCCAGCGGGAACAAATGTCCGCTGGCGATGTATTCAAACGCGAACAGAATGAAAATGAACGTGGAGATTTCCAGCAGCCAAAACGCCAGCATCGCCATCGTATAGGAAACGAAAAATTGGAGCAGCGCCGTCAATATGAGTGAAATCGGAAACAGGGCAGCCGCCGCCCAGCTTGCCGGAAAGACGAAATATTCACGGAAAAAGAAAATGAAGATGGCCAACGGCACGCACGCCATGGAGATAAATACGATGCGTCCGGAAAAGAACAGGCAGAGCCGGTACCACAAATAATCCACCGGCTTGAGCAGAAACTGGCTGATGTTGCCTTCGCGAATGTCGGCGGCAATCTGCCAGTCGTCTTCGTTCACCGCCGTCAGCACGTCCACAACCGCAACGAGCAGATAATAAAAAATCATTTGCGCCTCCGTGTATCCGGAGAGCGCGCCGCCCGCGCCTTTCCCCGCATAAATCGTGCGCCAGAGCGACAGCATGGCGAACAGCGGGATGAAACCGAACAGCGTTCGCGTCAAAAAATTGAAGCGATATGTCAGGTTGTTCTGAATCCCAATGCCGAGGACATGCCAGTATTTTTTCATTCGCCGATTGCAGCTGGAATTTACCCGTGCAAAGCCAAATTGCGAATGGAAATTTTGTTGCCGGATTTGGCGCGCGCCTTTACTGTCACCGCCGGCAACGGGGCGTTGACCCGGTCTATCAAGGCATTTCAAAACTTATGATAAAAAAACCGCTGTCGGTTGCGGAATTGGACGATCTGGTTGCAAGACTGAAGAAACTGTCCCGCAATTTGTGGTGGAGCTGGGATCAGGAGGCGCAGGATTTATTTCAGGAACTTTCACCGCGCGGCTGGCAAAATCTTTATCACAACGCCGTCGCCATCCTGCGCGAGGTGTCGGAATATGAACTGCGCGTGCACTTGCAGGACACCGACTTTGAGAGTCATGCGCGGGCGGTGTTGCGCGACTTTGAAACGTATCTCAACGAGAAAAAAACCTGGGGCAGCGTGAACGCGCCGCAGTTGATTCAAAATCCCATTGCGTATTTTTCCGCCGAATTCGGCTTTCACGAATCACTGCCGATTTCGGCGGGCGGCCTTGGCACCTTGGCAGGCGACTATGCCAAATCCGCCAGCGACCTCGGCCTTGGGTTCGTCGGCATCGGTTTGTTTTACCGGGAAGGCTATTTCCAACAGGCAATAGACACGAACAACTGGCAGTCCGAATACTATTCGTTGGTGGATCCAAAAAATGTGCCACTTGAACCGGTGCTGGATGCCAACGGCCAGCCTCTCGTATGCAGCGTGGAAATTGACATGAACCGCGTTTTTTTCCAGGCATGGCGTGTCAATGTCGGCCGCGTGCCGGTCTATCTGCTGGACGCGAATCGCCCGGAAAATGAGCAGCATTTCCGTGATTTGACCTCGCACGTTTACGGCGGCGACAGCACAACGCGCATCATGCAGGAAATTCTTTTGGGCATCGGCGGCGTCCGTTTGCTTCGCGCGCTCGGCGTGCAACCGTCGGTCTTTCACATGAATGAAGGCCATCCGGCGTTCCTTACCCTGGAATTGATCCGCGAAAAAATGGCCGCCGGACAAAATTTCGCAGACGCACTGACTGCGACCAGGGCGCAATGCATTTTTACGACACACACGCCAGTGGAGGCCGGACATGACCGTTTCAGCCCGGAGTTGATGGATTACGCCCTGCACGGCTATCGAACGTCATTGTCCGTGCCATTTACAGAAATCATGGCGCTCGGCCGTGTGCAGCCGGAAAACGCGCAGGAGTCATTTTGCATGACCGTGCTCGCGCTCAAGGTGTCGCGCGCAGCCAATGGCGTGAGTGAATTACATGGTCAAACCAGCCGGCAAATGTGGCAGTGCCTTTATCCGAACACACCCGTTGAAAAAGTTCCCATCGGCCACGTCACCAATGGCGTCCACCTGCCTGGCTGGATGAAGGGATCCGTGCGCCAATTCTGGCGGAAAAAATTGACCAGCGGTGGAGATGGTCCGGTTAAAATGTGGCACGAAAAATTCGGGCATGATTGGGCGGCGGCGATTCACCATGCCGAATTCTGGGAAAAAATGGCCGACCCCTCGTTTGTTTCCGACGAAGAACTTTGGGCGCTGCGCTACAAATTACGCCGCGAGATGATCGAATTCTTGCGCCGCCGCCTGCTGCTCCAATACCAGCGGCTCGGGCCGGGCGACTTCATCCGCTTCGAGCATCTGCTGAATCCAGACGCTTTGACCATCGGTTTCGCCCGCCGGTTTGCCACCTACAAACGCGCACCGCTGATTTTCGGGCAACTCAAAAACATCGTGAAACTCGTCCATGACAAGCAGCGTCCGATTCAGTTCATCTTTGCAGGCAAGGCGCATCCGCGTGACGATGAAGGCAAACGTTTCGTTCAACAAATTATCAACTTGAGCAAAAGCAGTGAAATGGCGGGCTATCTTGTGTTCGTTGAAAATTACGATATCCATATCGCGCGACAAATGGTGTCCGGCTGCGACATCTGGCTGAATAATCCAAGGCGTCCGCTTGAAGCTTCCGGCACCAGCGGCATGAAAGCCGGCTGCCACGGATGTTTGAATTTGAGTATTCTCGACGGCTGGTGGTGCGAAGGCTACGACGGCACGAATGGCTTTGCCATCGGCGAAGACTCGCATCCGAACAACGTCGATGAGCAGGACCGTGTGGACAGCGCCAACCTTTACAAGACACTTACCGAGCAGATCATTCCGATGTTTTATAATCGCTGCGAGAAGGGCATCCCGCGCCAGTGGATTCAGCGCATCCGCCGCGCGATGGTCACGCTCGTGCCGCGATTCACCACCGACCGCATGGCCAAGGAATACACACGAAAGTATTATTTGACGAAGTGAATGAAAGGTAGGAACAGCGCGCCGCGCTGTCCGGACGCCGCGGCGCGGCGTCCCTACCCGGCCAACTTTGACAGAGCGTTCAATTTCCTTTCTTGCGCTCCCCCGCCCCGTTCGTAATCTTTCCGCCGCTTAAATGAACTATAAAATTTCCCAACGCGCGGCGTCGCTGTCACCGTCACTCACACTGGCCATTGATGCCAAGGCCAAAGGCATGAAGGCCGCAGGCGAGGACGTCGTCGGCTTCGGCGCGGGCGAACCGGATTTCGACACGCCGCAATTCATCAAGGACGCCGCCGCCAAGGCGCTGGCCGCCGGGTTCACCAAATACACGCCATCCAGCGGCATCCCGGAATTGCGTCAGGCCATCGCCGACAAGTTCAAGCGCGAAAACGGCCTCACCTACAAACCATCGCAAATCATTGTCTCCTGCGGCGGCAAACATTCCTGTTACAACGTCATCATCGCCACCTGTCAGGAAGGCGACGAGGTTATCATCCCCGCGCCGTATTGGTTGAGCTACCCGGAAATGGTCAAGCTCGCCGGCGCGAAATCGGTCATTTTGCAAACGACGGACAAGACCGAATTCAAAGTCACGCCCGCGCAACTCCGCGCCGCCATCACGCCGAAGACCCGCCTGTTCATTTTGAACTCGCCGAGCAATCCGACCGGCAGCGTTTACACGCCGGAGGAAGCCAAGGCGCTGGGCGACATCTGCGTCGAAAACGATGTGCTCATCATGAGTGACGAAATTTACGAGCACCTGCTTTACGATGGTGCAGTGCATAAAAGTGTCGCCAGCTTTTCGCCGGCACATCAGGAGCACACCATCATCGTTCACGGCTTCGCCAAAGCGTGGAGCATGACAGGCTGGCGCCTTGGGTTCCTTGCCGCGCCGGAACCGATTGCGAAGGCAATTGACGCGATTCAAAGCCACACCACCAGCAACCCGACTTCATTCGCTCAAAAAGGCGCGCTGGCCGCGATCACCGGTTCAATGGAGCACTTGAAAACGTGGCTTGCAGAATTCGACAAACGCCGCCGCTTCGCGCACCAGAAGTTGAACAGCATTCCCGGCATTTCCTGCGTCAACGCCAAAGGCGCGTTCTATCTCTTCCCAAACATCTCCGGAACAGGCCTCAAGTCCACCGAATTCTGCTCCAAGCTCCTCGATGCGGAAAAGGTCGCCGCCGTGCCCGGCATCGCCTTCGGCGCGGACGATTATATCCGCATCAGCTACGCCACCAGCATGGCGAACCTTGAGAAGGGACTGGGGCGGATTGATAAATTTGCGCGCAGTCTGGCAAAATAGATCTGCACGCGGCGTGATTCAACTTAACGGTGCGGAAAGTTGTTCGAGTTTCGCGCCCTCACGCTGCAAGAGGGTTGCTTCAACCCGGGGCACATACATTTGCGTTTCAGCGGGCAGATGTTCGGCGATGGCGTCGTAACTGCCCGTTTTATAGCGATCCAAAAGTTTCTGCACCGTGCCTTCACCGGCATTGTAAGCGGCCAGCGCGAGCCGCCAATCCTTGAAACGGTCGTAAAGATATTTCAGATATTGGGCGGAGGCGGTCGCGCTCGGTTCCGGCTGAAAACGTTGATCACGCGGCCACAAGGAAAGGCCGAACCGTTTGGCCGTGGCCGGCATCAACTGAAATAATCCCGCCGCTCCCGCCGGACTCTCTGCGCGACGGTCAAACGATGATTCCACTTCCGCCACCCAGACCAGCTCCGGTGGAATCTTTTGCGCGGCAAAAATCGGCTTCAACTCCGGCACATATTCTTTTGCCAAAGCCGGCCATGGACTGCCGGAAACTTTTCTCACCCAAATCTCGCGTTCCTTTTGCGGCGGAGGATTGGAAATCGGTTGGGGCGGCTGGTTGGTTTCAACTATTGGTGGTGGAATCGTGAGCCGGATTTCGTCCGCGACATCCAGGTAATCCATCTGCGCCTTAAGCCACGCGGCGTAGGGCCGGGTTTCCTCGCGACTTTCCAGCAACGGCAGGATGGTGCGCGCAGTTTGCCGCAACGCCGCAATATCCACCACGTAGTCGCCTTGAAAGCGCTGCTGCACTTCGCGAAAAAAATGCTGCACTTTCTGCTGGTCCACGTTTTGCAGCGCGGCGAGCGCATTCGTGTCGAGATTTTCCTGCGCCCATTGTTGCGCGCCTTGAACCAGTTCCGGCAATGTGACCGTGTCGTCATCGGCCCGCGCAACAAGCAAACCCGCCAGCAGCAATGCGAAAATGCACCGAAATAATTTCATAAGCAAATATCACGCTTCCATTTTCAATTAAATTGGTGGGGCGAGACTCCGTCGAGCCGATTTAATCAGGGCTCGAGAGGATCGGTCTTCGTCAGACTTCGGCCAGACGATCTCTCGCCTCACCGCTCAAGACAACTTCAACTTCTCGCCAACGCCAAGATTTCCCTGCGCCTCCTCAATCAATTCCCGGATGCGGCGCGCGGCGCGCTTTGTGTGGCCGTGGCTCGCCAACGGATCGCTGCCGCCGGACGATTCAATCAAAATGTCCGCCCAAATGATTCCAGTTTTGATGTGAACGGACGCCACCTTGGAGATGCTGATGCTGATTTCGTCCTTATTGAACCACGACCGCTTATGTCGGACAACCGCCTTGTCCGTCACCTCGATAATTGTAGGGAAAAGAAAATTGCCGCGCGTCAACCGGCTCGCCTGAAAAGTTTCTGAAGGCATGACGACACTGTGATTCAGAAAGGCGGTTTAAGCAAGCCGATGCTGAAGTTGTAGCGTCGAGCGGTGCATCTCAATTTTTAAGCAGGGCTATAAAAATCGGAAACCGCAGTATTTGCAGTTATTTCATTAACACCTTGCTTTAGCGGGGTGTGGGGCGGAGCCAATGCCCACCAACCGCTTCAGCGGTTTACCGTGCGGAGAAAACCGCTGAAGCGGTTACGACGTCAGGTCAGTCATCAACACCCCGCTAAAGCAGGGTGTTAGTGAAAGCCGGATAGGAACCTGCACAAAAATTGAAGTGACTGGCAGCAGATGTTTCAACGAAATGTCTGTCTCATGCCAACTCCCAACTTGGATTGATTTCCTGATCGAGTGATGTCGGCTCAACATTGGCCAGTAGTTTTCGCTCCGCCAGAATCCCAATCATCGCCGCGTTGTCGGTGCAGAGACTCTTTTCCGCAAGCCGCAGCACAAAACCCTCGCGCTCACACGCGCGCGCCAACTCGCGTCGCAGCGCGCTATTGCACGTCACACCACCGGACGCAGTCACACAATGAACGTGGTTTCGTTTCGCGGCGCGGATGGTTTTTTTTACGAGCACCTCGACAATCGCCGCCTGGATGCTGGCGCACAAATCGCGCACCTGCTGCGTGTCATCCAAAATCCCCGGGTGATCGCGCAGAAAATAGCGCACGGAAGTTTTTAAGCCGCTAAAGCTGAAATCATCGCTTGCGTCGTGAAGCAGCGGGCGCGGGAAGTCGAATGCCTTTGGATTCCCCTGCTCTGCCAGCCGGTCAATTTCCGGCCCGGCGGGATACGGCAACCCCATGAGCTTGCCGGTTTTGTCGAAACATTCGCCGGCCGCGTCGTCCACCGTGGAGCCGAGCACGCGATGTTTCAATTCCGATTCCACCCGCACGAGCATCGTGTGCCCGCCACTGACGATGAGCGAAACGTTCGGTTGAAAGGCGGTGAAGTCGGCGGAGAAAATTCCATTAGCATTACCACTCCTCAACCCGGCTACTGGAGAAATCGCCGGGAGCGCTGGCGTCTCGCCGGCGAGTTCCGCCCGTGCCGGCGGGACGCCGGCGCTCCCAAGTTCATGGGGACAAGCAATTGAGCGAATCCACGGCGAATACAAATGCGCCTCGTGATGGTTGATTCCCAAAAAGGGCTTTCGCAATGCAAACGCGACGGCCTGTGCGGCTTTGAACCCGATGAGCAGCGCGGTCGGCAATCCCGGCCCTCGCGTCGCGGCAACGGCGTCGAGTTGTTCCGGCTGCACGCCTGCCTCGCGCAGCGCGGTTTGCGCGACGGGAATCAAATTCCGCAGATGTTCGCGCGCGGCCAGCTCCGGCACCACGCCTCCATATTCGGCGTGCAATTCAATTTGAGAAGAAACAGCACTGGACAAGATTTTGCCGTCGCGCACGACCGCGGCGCTGGTTTCATCGCAGGAAGTTTCAAGGGCCAAAAGAGTCATACGTGCTGAAATTCAAGCTTTAATCTGTCATGCCAATTCCGAGAGACAATCGGTGCGATGGGTAGGGCGGCGCTGCTGCGCCGCCGGGAATGATGGCCGCGCGGCAGCGCGGCCCTACCTTTATTTCGCGGCCATTTTTTCCGCCTGATCCGCGCGGTCGCTATAAAGCAAAATGCCTTTGATCAAATCCCTGGCGCGCTCAAGCTGCGCGTCTTGAATATTTTCGATGCGGGCGCGGGCTTCCGGGGGAAGCGACTCAAGACCGCCGGGCGCGCGTTTGAATATCAACGCCGCTTCTTCTTCATCGCTCATCGGAACGACAATGTCGGGTGTAATGCCATGTTCATGAATGACCTTGTGACTGGGCGTGTAGTATTTGGCTGTTGTCAGTTTCAACGCGGAACCATCGTCGAGAGGGAAAATGCTCTGCACAGAACCTTTGCCGAAGGTTTTTTCGCCGAGAATGATGGCGCGATGCAAATCCTGAAAACAACCGGCGACGATTTCCGACGCGCTCGCGCTGCCCAAATTTACGAGCACGACAACCGGCATGCCGTTCAACTCATCGCCGTGACCCTCGGCGCGGCGGATTGCATTTTGACTGGAATCGCGTCCTTCGGTGGTGACGACCAGTTGTCCGCGAGGTAAAAATTTACCGCAAACTTCAACAGCCTGATCGAGCAAACCGCCGGGATTCCAGCGCAAATCGAGAATCAACGCCTTCATGCCCTGCGCCTTCAACTTATCCAGCGCAGCCTCAAGTCCATCATCTGTTTTGCCGCCAAATTGTGTGATGCGGATGTAGCCGATTTTGTCAGGACCAAGCGGAAACTCCTTTTGACCATTGATGTCCTTGATCATGCCCACGTTGATGATGGCGCGCGTGAGCGTTAAATCCCTCGTCAAGCCGGACGACGGACGCTGGAGGGTCACGGTCACTTGCGTGCCCGGGTCGCCGCGAAGCAGTTTCACCGCATCTTGCAAAGACATTTTTTCTATGCTCTTGCCGTTGATTTTGACAATGCGGTCCCCGGACAAAATTCCTGCGCGAAATCCGGGCGAACCATCCATAGGCGTGACGACCGTGACGTAATTGTCCTTCATCGTCACCACCAGACCGAGTCCGCCGAACGTGCCTTCCGTGTCACCTTGCAATTCCTGATACTCCTCCGGGTCCATGAACTCGCTGTGCGGGTCGAGCGAACCGATCATGCCCTTGAGCGCCGCGTAAACCAGGTTGCGATACGTCAAGTTCTGGCCATCCACGTATTCCGCCCGGACTTTTTCAACCACGCCGGCAAAAAGATCCATGTTGGGTTCAGCCGTATCTTTCCGTTCCACCGCATGTGCCGAACTTAAATAAATCCGCGCGCCGACGATTAAATTCACCGTCAGCACCGCCATGACAAATCCATAAATAAAACGTCGTCTCATAAACGGGTGGAAACTACCACAAAGGCGTCCGGACACCAAGTTTTTGGAAGGGGTTTGTGTCCTGACTCCATGCCAGACACTACTACCATTTTTCTCCCTCTCCTCCCCCAAAGGAGGAGAGGGGCGGGGTGAGGAGGCCAATTGTTTTTAAATTCAAATCCCCTCTCCCCGGCCCTCTCCCCGCTTAGGCGGAGAGAGGGAGTTGCTGGTGGTGTCAAGTTGCCTCTGTCCTGGCGGTTCAAAATTAAATCTTACCTCTCAACAACGTCTCAATAAATGGCAAATCGCCGGGCATCGTAACTTTCGGATTTGGCGCGATGCTCGACACGAGCCGGACCGGCTGTCCGATCAACTCGCATGCCGCCGTGTCATCCGTGAAAATCAATTTTCGCCGGCGCGCTTCCACCAGCGCCCGGCGAATTACCTCCACGCGAAATGTCTGTGGCGTTTGCACCGCCCACAATCGCGAACGGTCCAGCGTGCGTTGAATCAACTTGCCGTCGGCGGATTCCTTGATGGTGTCCGTCACCGGCTGCGCCGCCACCGCCGCGCCGGTTTCCTCCGCCGCCTTGACCGTTGCCGTGATCAATTCTTCGCTCGTGCAAGGCCGCGCCGCATCGTGAATCGCCACGATTTCCGCCTGCGGCGACAATGCTTCCAGACCGTTCCAGACCGAATCCTGCCGTTCCGCTCCGCCTGCAACGATGTGAAACGGTTTTAGGAAATGAAATTTCGCCGCCAGCTCCTTGAAGGTCTTCTGCATTCCATCGCGCACGACAAGAATGATTTCGTCGATGCACTTTGCCTCATCAAACCGTTGCCACGTGTGAGCCGCGATCGGACGCCCGTCAGCTTCCAAAAATAATTTATCCACCTTGGAGCCCATACGGACACCTTTGCCGGCAGCGACGATGATTGCAGAAACCATGGGAATCAGTCTAAAGTCCAAAGCTCAAAGTCCAAAGTCCAAAATACCTCACGGATTAGTGTCATTTGGGACTTTAGACCTTGAACTTTGAACTATTGTGCCGGTCGCCAGTCCAACACCTTCAATTGCACCGTGCGGCGGTCATTGAATTCATTCACCTGCGGCGCAAACGCCAGATCAAATTTCCCAACCGGCAGAGACTTGTCGCCGCCGTTCCACCAAATGGCTTCAAGAGTCGCCAAACCATCCGTCACCCACATTTTGACGTGTTGTCTATCCGTGCCAATCCGCTGGAGCGGTCGCGCATGGGTGAGATTGCGTGCATAGAATTGCGCCCCGGGATTCCCCTGCCCAGTCGGTTTTAAACGCGCCAGCTCATTCAGTATTTCAAAATTCATTTCGTCCAGACCGACTTCCGCGTCGAGTCGCAGCGGCGGTTGCAAATTCTCCGGCTTCAATGCGAGTCGCGCCAATTTGTTCAATCGCTCCCGCAACGCGTCAATTTTGTCCGGCCGAATGCTTAAGCCCGCAGCCATCGCGTGGCCGCCGTGGCGCACCAGCAAATCGTCACATTCGCGCAATGCCGCGGCCAGATCGAAACCCGCAATGCTGCGGCCCGAACCGCGCCATTCATCGCCCTCGCCACCGATGATGATGGTAGGCCGGTAAAACTCCTGCAACACACGCGATGCGACTATGCCGACGACGCCGATGTGCCAGAGTAATTGTCCTTCGACGATGACAAAGTCTTTTCCCGGGTCAAACTTCGCGCGCACTGTGCCGATGACTTCCTCGACGATGCCACGCTCGATTTTTTGGCGCTCGCGATTTCGCGCATCGAGACTCTGCGCCAGCGGCATGGCTTCGGCCTGACTGCGAGCGAGCAGCAGATGCAATGATTCCTCGGCTGATTCGAGCCGACCGGCAGCGTTAAGGCGCGGCGCCAGTTGAAAAGCGACTTCGTAGGTGCCGACTATTGGCGGGCACTGCGCGACCTGTTTGAGCGCGACCAGTCCGGGCCGTTGCGTCGCGTTGAGCCGCCACAAACCGGCGGAAACAAGAATGCGATTTTCGCCGAAGAGCGGCACGAGGTCGGCGATGGTGCCCAGCGCAACCAAATCGAGCAGCGGTCGCAAATCGAATTCTGCCGCGCCGGGCAGATTGATTTCGCGTCCGCGTTTGACCAGCGCATGGGCCAGTTTGAAGGCAAGACCAACCGAGCAAAGTTCCCGAAAGTTTGGAGTTCCGCCTTCAGGCGGCATCACCTCCGAACTCGAACCGCCTGAAGGCGGTACTCCAAACTGCGGATTGACGAGCGCCACCGCATCGGGCGCAGGACTTGAAATCTGATGATGATCGAGGACGATGACATCCACGCCACGCGAACGCAGACGGTTGATTGTTTCCACAGCCGTCGAGCCGCAGTCCACGGCGAGCAGGAGCGTCGTGGAATATTTTTTCAGGCAATTTTCGACACCGTCAGCGCTGAGGCCGTAGCCTTCGTCCATGCGGTTCGGCAAATAAAAATCCACTTTCCAGCCAAGCGCGCACAAAACTTCAACAAGGAGCGCGGTGGAGGTCACGCCGTCCACGTCATAATCGCCAAAGATGACGAGCGGTTCATTTTGTTCGCGGGCGCGAAACAGCCGCTCGACCGCGGCGTTCATGTTGGGAAGCGAAAACGGGTCGGCGAGATTTTTCAGGCGCGGCTGCAGAAAATTCCGAATGGCGACCGGCTCGCTGAAACCGCGATTGAGGAAGCATTGGGCGAGCAGCGGCGGGACTTTGAGTTGCGCGGCCAGTTGACCGGCGAGCAACGGTTGCGGTGGCGCAAGCGACCAGCGAAATTTCATTTTTGTTCAACCACAGATGAACGCCCAGCTTCGCCAAAAGGCTACGCCGAGGCGAGCAGATAAACACGGATAGAAAACAAAAACCGCCGACATGGGTTTCGTAAATCATCCGAATTGAGTTTCGTCTGATCAGTCGCGGCAAAGCATTTATACATTTTGTGCTCCTGCATCCGTGTCCATCCGTGTTTATCCGTGGTTAATTTCCTTTTCACGCTGTGCGGCGGTAATGGAAAGCGCAATGGAAATTAAGAGAATCGCGGCCACGACGAGCAGTGAAACGCTTGTTGGGATTTCAATTTGAAACCAGTGGGAAGGCGGGCCATGCGGCTCGGCTAACATTTTTGCACCAACAAAAGTAAGCACAATTGAGAGTCCAATTTTCAAATAACGGAAGTCGCCGAGCGCGCCCGCCAGCAAAAAATACATCGAGCGCAGGCCGATGATGGCAAAGATGTTCGAGGTGAACACGATGAAGGCATGGCGCGTCACGGAAAACACCGCCGGAATGGAATCCGTGGCAAAAATCAAATCGGTCGTCTCGACCAACAATAGCGCCAAAAGCAGCGGTGTGAGCGTAAAACGGCCGTTGGATCGGGTGAAAAAACTCTGGCCGTCGAAATTTTGAGAGACGGGAAAGAGTTTTTGCGCCAGGCGCAGCACGAGATTTTTTTCCGGTTGGACAGTTTCCTTTCTGGAAAAAAGCATTTTAATGCCGGTGAAAACCAGGAACGCGCCGAAAACGTAAAGCACCCAATCGAATCGTTGGATGAGTTCCACGCCCAAGGCAATCATCGCGCCGCGCATAAAAAGCGCGCCCAGAATCCCCCAAAACAGCAGCCGATGCTGGAATTCCGCCGGCACGCGAAACCACGCGAAGATGAGCGCGATGACGAGGATGTTGTCGAGCGACAACGAAAGTTCGATAAGATAGCCCGCGGTAAACTGAATCGCCTCTTCGTGACCGCGATAATATGCCATTACCCCGGCAAAAAGCATGGCCAGCGCGAACCATAACGCGCTCCAAGCGGCGGCTTCCTTGAATTTGACGACGCGTGCGCGGCGATGAAACAGGCCGAGGTCAAGCGCGAGAAAAACCAGGACACAAAGAATGAACCCCGCCCAGTGCCATGGGGTAATTTCAACGAAACCGAGCATGGTTTTGAATCGTTAAACCTTCGTCGTGGCAGCGTTTTGCACCGCCACTTGAGACCCGCCGATATTCGGACGTTCGCCCTTGTGCCACCACAACACGAGAGCGCTGGCGATGTAGATGCTCGAATACGTGCCGGTGAGGATGCCGATGAGGAAGGTGAACGCGAAGTCGTTGATGACGCCGCCGCCAAAAAGATAAAGCGACATCGTGGCCAAAAACACCGTGCCGCTGGTGATAAGAGTCCGGCTCAACGTTTGATTCAACGCCTGATTGATGATTTCACGGAATGAACCGCGCGCGCCCAGTTTCAAATCCTCGCGGATGCGGTCGAAAATGACGATGGTGTCGTTGATGGAAAAACCGATGATGGTCAGCACCGCCGCAACCACGGTGGCATTGAACTGACGCCCCGAAACGCCGTTGGCCATGCAATACCAGCCGATGGTCATCAGCACATCGTGAATCACCGCCACGACCGCGCCGACGGCAAACGAAAATTCGTAGCGGACCGCGACATAAACCAAAATGCCAAAGAGCGACAGCAAACAGGCAATGATGGCCGACTGTAGAATCTCCCTGCCAATGATTGCACCGACCTGCTGTTTGCCGATGGCCTTGAACTTCGCGCCCGGAAATTTTTCGGCCAGAGCCTGTGCGATCTTGTCGCCCGAACCGTTTGAGGTCGTCACGCGCAACGTTTCGCCGCCACCAGTCACATCCTTTTGATATTGGATTTGCGAATCCTTTTCACCGGCATCCGTCACCGCGGTGCGAATTTCCTCCACGCCGATTTTTTGCTGGAAGCTGAACATTGTGCTGTCGCCACCGAGAAAGTCCACGCCGAACAATTTCGTTCCACGCTCAAAAACACCGTAACTCAAACCGATGAGAATGATTGTCCACGACAAAATGAACGCAGGCTTGGCGAGCTTCATGAAATCCAGCTTGGTGGCGCGGATAAGGTGGAACATTTTGAGCGATTTGATCCAGTTGTGGTCGAGCATGAAATTGAAAATCAGCCGTGTCACAACCAGCGCGGTGAACAGGCTCGCCGCCACACCGATCGTCAGCGTCACACCGAAACCCTTGACTTCGCCCGTGCCCATGAAAATCAGAATAACGGACGAAATCAACGTCGTGACGTGCGAATCGAAAATCGTGTTGAACGCGCGGGCATAACCGGCGGCAATGGCGCCCCGCAACGATTTGCCCTTGGCCAGCTCCTCCCGGATGCGTTCGTAAATCAGCACGTTTGCGTCCACCGCCATGCCGATGGTGAGCACCACACCCGCAATGCCCGGCAAGGTGAGCGTCGTGCCGATGGAACACATGACGCCCATCAGAATGATGATGTTCGTGACCAGCGCGATGTTCGCCACGACACCCGCAAGGAGATAATAGCACAGCATGAACGCTGAAACCAAAATCACACCGACTATGGCCGCGCGAATGCCGCTGCGAATCGAATCCCTACCGAGCGTCGGGTCAACGTCGCTGGAAGAATCGATTTTTAACTGGGCTCGCAGCGGGTTTTGAAGGACGGTCGCAACTGCAAACGCTTCTTTTTCGCTGTAACTACCGTGAATCATGCAACGGCCGTTTTCAATCGGCTCGTCAATCCTCGGCGCTGTCTGCAATTCGCCGTCGAGCACGATGGCCATCCGCTGGCCGACATTGTTGCGCGTCACCTCGCCGAATCTTTTCGCGCCATCGTCAGTAAGCTCAAAATCAATCTGCGGTTCACCTAAATTTCCCCGGCTCACATACGCGTTTTTGACAAAATCGCCGGCCAGGTTGTTCTCCGGTTTTTTCTTTACAACAACCTCATCAACTTTTGGCGGGGCATTGTTGGGTTGTGGTTCCACGTGCTTAAGTAATTCATAGCCGGGAGGAATCAGTTCATGGTTTGCGATAATCTCATCGCTGTCTTCCTTCACCATCCGGAATTCGAGATAGGCGGGCTTTTGAATCTGCATCTTGGCGCTTTCCTTGACGTCTTCAGACAAACCGGGCAGCTGAATAAAAATGCGATTGCCGCCCGCCGGTTGAATCACCGGTTCAGCCACGCCAAAACGGTCAATGCGCTTGCGCAACACTTCCACCGCCTGCGACAACGCACCGCCGGCATCCTGTGCATTAGCCAGCTTGTTCGTGTCCATCTCAACGAGGAACGACGTGCCGCCCTGCAAATCGAGGCCGAGTTTGATGCGCCCGGCCGCATCGCGTTGCAACTGGTTCAAAACAACCGTTGTCGGATATAGCACATCCCTCGCGTTGACGAACGGAAAGTAGGGCCGAATGTCATTCGTGCCGATGGCTTCCTGTAGATTGGCGAACTCGCGGTCAGGTCGCGCCTTTTGCAACGGCTCCAAGCGCTGCAAAATGCCCGTGAAGGCAGCATTACGTTTTACTGCGCGCGATGAAAATTGCTGCACCAAATCGCGCGGCGTCGGCGGGTAGACCTGATAAAGCGACCAGCAAATGATGAAAACAACGAGGACGAATTTCCAGAAATCGTTTCTTTTCATTGTCAGCCTACGATTCAGTCGCGCCGCCGGACTCAATGATTTCCGCCACCGAAGATTTGGTGACTTCCATTTTGGCGTCCGCCGAACGGAGCGAAACGGTCTTGTCCTTCACCGTGATGACAACACCGACGATACCGCTGGCTGTGACCACCTTGTCGCCCGACTTGAGATTTTTGAGCAACTGGGATTGATGTTTGGAACGCTGCTGTTGCGGACGGATCAAAATAAAATAAAACACGACGACCAACAGGATCATCGGCAAAAAAGTCATCAATGCCGATTGTTGTGGTTGACCGGGTTGTCCTGTTTGAGACGGCGTCATGAACGCCAAAATTCCATTCAATTCATTCAAGTGCATAATCAAAAAAGGTCGCTCACTTTATTAAAGCAAACGCACCGGAGCAAGCGTTATTGACCTTGATTGTATGAAGTCTTGCCGAGTGATGTGTTCAGGGACGCTGAACACGGCAGGCACGACGCCTGCGCACACAAATCCTCCGATAATAGCCCAGCCTTTCAAGGCTGGGAAATCGTCATCCACACGAAATCAAGTCCCGTCAGGGACGGCAGATATTTCTTTCGTCCCGATGGGACTCATATCTTTGCGCCATTAAACCCAGCACTAAAGTGCTGGGCTATTTTCGCCAGCGCCGAGCGCCGTCGGCGCGGCATATTTGCAGTTTGGCGATGATAATACATTCCAGCTCCGTTCAGGAGCGGCATCGCAGGTTGGAGTTCAAGCTTTAGCTTGTGCTGATGGTGACACGCTGAAGCGTGAACTCCAACAAAACGGAATATGCCGCCCCTCCGGGGCTGGGGATTTTAATGGAATCGTCCGGCTGCAAAGATTCCGCTCTTAACGGAGCTGACGACACGCCACACCGATAAGCGGATAGGCGAAAAAACATTTTCCCCATTGCATCTAATCTACTAATCTTCTGGAGATTTATGAAAAGTCGGCTAATCACATATCTTTGCCGCACTGCCCGTCAACACGCCTGGTCTCACTTTTAGGAGATACAAACTATGCAAAATCGAATTATTGCTGGAATTCTGATGTTGGCAGTGGCTGCAAGTTTGCTTTTGTTTGCACTCCTCGCACGAAGAGTCACTCAATTGGAGCAACTCGTGGAACCCCTCAAAGCCCAGATGGCCATGGAAACCCGCCAGAAGGCGCTCCGCGAAAAATTTATGCAGCGGTATGCGCAGGACCGGCAGAAATACACCCCTGACCAATTGAGCGACGCGGAAAACCTGATGCGGATTGGCGACCAGAAATGGGGATCACCTGAAGCCATTGAGGCCTGCCAGACCATGGTCAAGAAATATCCCGGCAGTGACCGCGCCGGGTGCGCCGTGCTGTATCTTGCCGACATGTCCAAAGGCGATGAGCGCGCCAAGTATCTTCAGGATTGCATTGACCAATACAACGATTGCTTTTACGGGGACGGCGTCCAAGTGGGGGCTTACGCGCGGTATCTGCTGGCCGGGGATTACCAGAGCAATGGCGAGACAGAAAAGGCGAAGGCATTATACGACGAAATCAAAGCCAAATATGCCGACGCCATAGATCATAGCGGCAAACTATTAGTGGAAAGCATCGAAGCCGGGAAAAAGAATTGAATCGTCCGGCTACAAAGATTCCGCTCTTGACGGAGCTGAAGACGCACCGCAGCCGGTGGCGCAGACCTTCAAGCCGGGCTTTCCGGCTCGATCCATTTGCCGTGTTCTTTGATGAGGTCCACGAGGCGATCCACGGCTTCGGCTTCGGGGATGTTGAATTTGATGGGCGTCTTGCCGACGTAAAGATTGATCTTGCCGGGCGCACCGCCCACGTAGCCGAAATCCGCGTCGGCCATTTCGCCCGGACCGTTCACGATGCAACCCATGATGGCAATCTTCACGCCCTTGAGATGCTCCGTGCGCGCCTTGATGCGCGCGGTCACGGTCTGGAGATTGAACAGCGTCCGACCACATGACGGGCAAGCCACGTAATCGGTCTTGAACGAACGGCAACCCGCCGCCTGCAACAGGTTGTAAGCCAGCCGCAGCGATTGTCCGGCGCCGGCTTCGCCACGAATCAAAATCGCATCGCCAATGCCGTCCGCCAGCAGCGAACCGATGACCACCGACGCGCGCAGCAGGGCGATTTTGGGTTCCAGTAGGACAGGCGCGACGCCTTTCCTACGGTCATCGAACCCTAAACAATCCTTCAGCAAAATCGGATTGTTCCGGCCAAGGCGTTTGAGCTTTGCGGCCAGCAGACGAAATGCGGGGATGGACGGCAGGTTTACGCCATCCTTCACGGTAACGAGTTGGGTCTCGCAGTTAATGTCGAAATCTTTTGTTGGGTCAATCTCGGCAATGTTCAGGTCTTCATATACCGCTTCCGGTTTCACATCGTTCTTCGGGCGAATCTTCGGTGCCACCTTGTCCCATGTGGCGCGGGTGACAACGACGCGAATGAGTTGTTCGCCTCCGCATTTCACGCCGCCGGCCAGTTCAATTTCCGGCGTTTTACGGCGCTCAAAATGAAACGGGTCAAAAGGAAATTCGGAATTCGGAATTCGGAATTCGGAATTTGAAAGGATGGGAATCTGCGCCAGCAAATCGGTGCAAACCTCGATTTCGCGCGGGCTGTCTTCCGTGAGCGAGACGCGAATGGTGTCGCCCAAACCATCGCACAACAGCGAGCCGATGCCGATGGCGCTCTTGATGCGACCATCCTCGCCCTCTCCCGCTTCAGTGACCCCAAGATGAATCGGATAATTCCACGATTGCGGATTGCGGATTGCGGATTGCGGATTGAATTCCTGTTCGTCTAATTCATTTAATCGCGCGACTAAAAGGCGATAACACTCGATCACGACCTTCGGATTGCTCGCTTTCATCGAGAATTTGAAATTGTGGAAATTGTGCTGTCGGCAGATGCGGGCGAATTCCAAAGCGCTCTCGACCATGCCGGCGGGAGAATCGCCGTGGCGATTCATGATGCGGTCAGAAAGCGAGCCATGGTTGGTGCCGATGCGCATCGCGCGACCAAGTTGCTTGCAGAGCAGAACGAGTGGAGTGAACTTCTCCTCAATGCGCTTCAATTCAGCGGCGTATTGTTCGTCGGTGTATTCCTTGACGGCAAACTTCTTCGTATCGGCGTAATTGCCGGGATTCACCCGCACGACCTCAACCCACTTCACCGCTTCCATCGCGGCTTCGGGTTTGAAATGGATGTCCGCCACAATCGGCACGTAACAGCCGCGTTTATGCAGTTCGGCGACGATGTTCTGCAAATTCGCCGCGTCCTTCACCGTCGGCGCGGTGATGCGGACGAGCTGGCAGCCGGCGGCGACGAGATCGAGCGTCTGTTTCACCGACTCGGCGGTGTCCATCGTGTCGCAGGTGAGCATGGATTGCATGACGACCGGATGATCACCACCAATGATGACGCCACCGTTCTTCGGATCACCGACGATAACCTCACGGGTTTTGCGGCGTTGGTAAAGAAATGGTGACAGGCAATAGCGCATGGCGAAAATTATTTATTCGGTGAAAAAATGATCGGCTGCTCACGATTGTCCCGCGCGCTGCGCAGCCAGTCACCGGCATCAAAAAATGTGATGTAAACCATGAACATGATGAGCAGCGCGGCAAAACCCGTTTGAATGAAGTTCAAAAAACTTGCATTTACAGGACGGCGGCGGACGGCTTCGATGAGTGAAAGGACGATGTGCCCGCCATCCAGCACAGGCAGCGGGAGTATGTTGAGCAGCGCAAGGTTCACGTTCAAAAGCACGCTGAACCACAGCACTTGGCGCCAGCCATTTTCGCTTTGAAACAGGTTGTAATAAACGCGGGCGATCATCACGACCCCGCCGAGTTGTTGCACGCCAATTTCGCTCTTGTGTGCGAACAACGCGCCAAACGTATTAAAAATCAGTCCGGCACTGGTCCTGATTTGTTCCAACGGCCCCGGATAAACGAGCGAAACATTCGTGTCACCCTGCCACGCGGTAATGCCGAATAACGGTCCGCTGTTCGTCGGTTGGAGTGGTTTCGCGGCAAGCAATGTGCGGTCAAATTGTTCCTTGCCGCGCTGGATGGTAAAAACAACAGGGACATTGGGTTTGTTGGTCAAGGCTTCCTCGGCAAAAAAGATGGTCAATGGGCTGAAGATTTTCTGGTCGTTCATGGCCATAATTTCGTCACCAGCCTTCAAACCGGCCAATGCTGCAGGACTGTTGCTGGCAATTTCACCGATCACGGACTTTTCAGCATAACTGACGGAAATTTGCCGGAGCGCCCTGCGTTCATACCATTTTGTCGGGAGATTCGTCGCCACGGCGTAAGCCATCGCCTCCTTGCCGTCGCGAAGATATTTGATGGCAAGGTTCGTGCCGGTGCTGGTGACGATACGCCATTTGACACTGTTGGCGGAGGTCGGCGAGAAATTTTCCACCGGATGGCCGTCAACTTCCAAAATCGTATCACCCGGACGCAGACCAGCCTGCCAGGCGGGACCGGCTGGATCGACCCAGCCAATCATCGTCGTGTTATCCGCTTCAGTCGTCGGCTTGCCAACGCCCCAAACGATGAATGCGAAGAAAATCGCCAGCAGCAAACTGAACAGCGGCCCGGCGAATGCCACGATGATTTTGTCCAGCGCGGAAACATTCGGCAATTGCTCGGCTTTATCCCCGGCATTGCCCTCGATAGTTCCCGTTTTTGTCAAGACGCCGTCGCCGTAGTAGTTCGTGGTGATTTTGGTTTCGCTTTTCCCTTCAATCATTTCCATCGTCGCCATTTGCGGCAACGCGACGTATCCCCCCGCCGGAATCCAGCCCAGCGCATATTCGACGCCGCCGATCTTCTTTTTCCAAATCGGCTTGCCGAACCAAATGGCGAAGCGGTCAATTTTCAATCCACGCCATTTTGCGGCGAGAAAATGTCCCAACTCATGGACGGCAATGAGGAGGTTGAACAGCAGCACCACCTCCAGCACGATAAAAATATATCTTAAAACAGTCATATTAAAGCAGGAAAAATATATCAGGAAAACCCTTGTCTGCAATCACGGAACGCGAAGAACCGCCATCAGCCGATCTTTTCAAAAGCTGGAAAGATTCAACCTGAAAACCGGAGCTGGGGAGCACGCCCGCCTCGGGCGTTGCTGGGCGCGCCTCGCGTCCAGCCGTTTGGCTCACGAGTATTCCCGGGCGAACGGGAACTTTTTTGTTGCGCTCGTTGTTTTCCGCGAGGGCGCGGAAAACGGCGCCCGGGGCGGGCACGCTCCCCATTTCAATTTCGGATTTCAGGTTCAATGGGGTTTTAGCCCGCCTTCATCCTGATCTCGCTTTGCGGGAAGAAGGAATAGCATTCGTGCGTCACCTAAAATATTCCCGTTTTTATTACAATCGCCGATTTCCAGACTTCTTTACTTCTTTAAATGAGCGTCCGTTTTTTGAAGGACGGACGACGATTCTCCCTCTCCGCCAACGAAGTTGGGGGAGATGGCCGCTTGTCCTCCGTAGCAGGTACTGCGGAGGATGGAGGGTGAGGTGGCGCGTGGAACCAAAATCATTCTTGGCAGCAATTTGCCCAGAGGCACGCACGCCGTGTTTGCCAAACCGGACTGCGGGGTCATAAGAGTTGTAATTATATGCTGGATAACGGGTTTAGTCCAGTTTACGCTGTTCCCCATGAAAAAGGATAGATGGCAAACACAGCCGCCTATTATCTGTTAGGCCGCAACATATCGCAAGCGTTGGTGTTTGTCAGCCTATGAGAAAATCCACTGCGACAATCTTCACGTTGATTGTGATAGCAGTGCTTGTCTTCACGTTCGCACGCACACGAAGGTCAACGTCCAGTTTCAGCATCCACGCCACTGCTCCGACCACCGTCACGAATCTGGGAGTAGTTTGGCTTTCCGAACAAACTCCACAGCATTTTGATATTGGCCCACGCGATGGCTGGAACGTCACAGCCAAGCCGTTTACCAACGGGACGATTCGGGTAGTTATCGTGCCTGATGAGACCAACACCAATGGGATGCCGCAGCCAGACAAGTCCAGGGGGAGAGTGACTGCGATTATGGTGACTACACCACCGGGTCGGCAAGTCAGTTTCCAGCTAGATAGTGCAGTCGTTAGATTCACCCCCAATCTCAAGCCGGAATGATGCAGCCTAATATGAGGATAGGCTGCACAGCCGAAGCTTCAAATCGTTGAGGGAAGTAGCTGTTTACTTTACCGCCGGTCGCGCGCAATCGTCCTCGTTCTTCGTCCTCGTCCTCGATTTTTGTTTTTCGATTACGAGAGCGAGGACGAGGATGAGGACGATTTTTTATCTGGCCGCCTCACGCCGCGCCCAAGCGTCGGCCTCCAAAATTTGTCCGAGTGTCGGATGCAAAACGGTTTTGTGCCGGCTCATCGTGCGCCGAACAGTTTCTGTAATCTGCGGAAAATTGATTTTGTGGTTCACGAACGCTTCGACCGCGATTTCGTTCGCCGCGTTCAACACCGCCGGCAGCGTGCCGCCAATCTCCCCCGCCCTGCGCGCGAGATTCAGCGCCGGAAAACGCTCCACATCCGGCTCTTCAAACGTGAGGCCGTTGAGTTTGGTAAAATCGGTTTGCACACGCTCGCTCGGCGCGCGGTCGGGATAGGTCAGCGCATATTGAATCGGCAGGCACATGTCCGGTGTCGAAAGCTGCGCGAGCATCGAGCCGTCCACAAATTCGACCATCGAATGAACGATGCTCTGCGGATGCACCAGCACGCCGACGCGCTCAATGTTAACATCGAACAGCCACCGCGCTTCGATCATTTCCAGTCCCTTGTTAAACAGCGTCGCCGAATCAATGGTAACTTTGCGTCCCATGACCCAGGATGGATGCTTGAGGGCGCGTTCGACCGTGATTTCGGGAAATTTTTCCTTTGGCCAGATGTTTTTGTCGCGAAATGGTCCGCCAGAGGCAGTCAACCAAAGTTTGCGAACCGAACTCGAAGGCTTTCCGTCGAGGCATTGAAAAATCGCCGAATGTTCGCTGTCCACGGCGAGAACGCGGACGCCGTGTTTGCGCGCTTCTCCCATGACGATTTCGCCGGCCATCACGAGGATTTCCTTGGAGGCAACGGCGATGTCCTTGCCCGCGCGAATCGCGGCCAGCGCCGGTTGCAGACCGGCCGTGCCGACAATGGCAATGAGCACAATGTCCGCGCCCGGCAATGTGGCGAGTTTCATCAGACCTTCTGCGCCGGAATAAACTTTTGTTGAAATCCCAAGGGCATCCTGGAGTTTTTTGGCCTTTGCCGGATTGGAAATGGAAATGGCTTCAGGCCGGTGTTTACGGGTTTGTTCGAGCAGCAAATCGGCGTTATTGCCGGCAGCCATGCCAAGCAACCGGATGCGATCCGGCAAATCCTCCGCCACCTTGACGGTGCTGGCGCCGATGGAGCCGGTCGAACCGAGTAAAACAACATTCTTCATTTTCGATTTACGATATACGATTGACGCGACGCGAGTTCTCTCATTAACACCCGGCTTCAGCCGGGTGTGGCGCTCGCAAAAAAAATATTCAACCGCTTCAGCGGTTTCCCACGCACCGCAAAACCGTTGAAACGGTTTCTCTCTCTGCATTTGTCAGACACCCAACTGAAGTTGGGTGTTAATGAGAGCTGATGCTTCATGGGTGCGTGAGGATGTGCCGCAGATAGAGATACATGATTGGCGCGTTGAACAAAAGGCTGTCGAGCAAATCGAGGATGCCGCCAATGCCGGGGAATAATTTGCCGGAATCCTTGACTCCTGCCTCGCGTTTGAACAGCGACTCAATCAAATCGCCGATGACCGCCGTTACGCTCAATAAAACGCCGAGCACGATGGCGTGAAACCAATTCATGCCAGCCATTCTGTCGCCAAAATAATTTATGAAGATGACGCTCGCCATCGTCGAAAACAGAATGGCGCCGCCGAAGCCTTCCCAGGTTTTGCCGGGGCTGATGCGCGGAATCATCTTGTGCCTGCCGATGAGCGAGCCGACGGCATACGCGCCGGTGTCGCTGAACTTTGTGATCAGCACAAAATAGAGCAGAAAGAATTTACCCTCCACACCGGGGAAAAAATTGATTTTTTGGATGAAATTCAACAGCCACGGCACATACAGGAGACCGAGGAGCGTCGTCGCAATGGCCATAATTCCCACTGCGTTGGCCTTTGACAACAATTGCCGCAGACACAAACCGAGCACGAACAAAATGAGAAAGCCCGTTTCAAAATCGTTGACGCGCGCCGGTGAACCTGAAGTGCCGACGTGACCTGTCAGATTCAAAAACGTTCCCACCATCAGCAGCGTGCCGCCGAGCAAGCCGCACCATTTGAAGGAAACAAGGCCTCGCTTTTCGGCAAGTCCATAAAATTCCGCCAGGCCGGCCAGCGCAAGAAAGAGAAGAATGAGGATGAACACGCCGTTGGAAACCAACGTGTTGCCGGAAAATAAAGCGGCAATAATCACCGTCCAGAGAATCACCGAGGTGATTAACCGGTGGAGAAACACTTGTGCCTTCGAGGGCGTTGGGGCCGTGTCAGCCGCGTCGGACATGCGCCGGAAAATAGCAGGCGCGACCGGGGTTGCCAACACCGATCCCGCAATGCGGGATCGAGTGCTCGTGTCCCGCCGGACAAAACGGAGTGCGGGTGTCCGGCCCTGGGAGCGCCGACGTCTCGTCGGCGGGTTGGAACTATCTCTGTCGCAAGGCAGCGAGCCGGCGGGACGCCAGCGCTCCCAGGAGGTGAAAGAATGCTGGCGACCTCGAAGTGCGCCCGACTCACTTAACAATTGCACGCCGCGCATTTTTGTGCCAAAGCTGTTTATGTCCAAAGGACAAGGCTGGGGTCGTAGCTCAGTTGGTAGAGCGGCTGGTTCGCAATCAGCAGGTCAGGGGTTCGAATCCCCTCGGCTCCACCAGTCTTCGCTCGGAGCGCAGCGAAGAGCGGAGACTGCCGCGCCGCAGCGATAGCGAAGGCGGGGCTATAAGCATTTAGATAAAAGAAACGCTCCGAGCTACGACTCGGCAAGCCAGTTCGCCCGGAGCAACGCGGAAATTCCTGTATTTTGAATAACATGAAAATTCGTTTCCGATTGACCGGCATGGCAATCCTGATCGTCATTGCCGCGGCTATTTCCATCGCGCGCGCGAAAGATCGTCCTCTTTACCTCGACCCAACCCAACCCCGCGAAGCGCGCGTCGAGGATTTGCTGGGCCGATTGACCCTCGAAGAGAAAATCGGCTTTTTGCACGGCGACTCAAAGTTCACCACCGCCCCCATTCCGCGTCTGGGCGTCCCGACGCGCTGGCTCGACGACGGACCGCATGGCGTTCGTGAAGACATCGGGCCACACGATTGGAATTCCGCCGGGCACACGGATGACTATGCCACCTACTTTCCGGCCTTGAGTGTGCTGGCCTCAACTTGGAATACCAATCTGGCTTATGCCTACGGTGAAGCGCTCGGCGAGGAATCCCGCGCGCGCAAGAAGGACATTATCCTGTCGCCCATTGCCGATATCGCACGCACACCCTTATGTGGACGGATTTATGAGTTTTTCGGCGAAGACCCGTTCCTGAACGCGCGGTTTTCGGTGAGTTCCGTTCGCGGCATTCAAGACCAGGACGTGGCGGCGTGCATCAAACATTTTGCCGGTAATAATCAGGAAATGGGACGGGCGGTCGTCAACATGGACATGGACGACCGCACGTTGCGCGAGATTTATCTGCCTCCCTTCGAAGCCGCCATCAACGAAGCCGGCGTGTGGACGATAATGGGCGCCTACACCAAATTCCGCGGTGAGCACTGTGCGTATAGCGATTATCTGATCAACAAGATACTTAAGAGCGAATGGGGTTACCAAGGTTTGGTCATGTCGGATTGGGGCGGCACTTACAGCACTCGTGAAGCGGTGCTCGGCGGCCTGGATTTGGAGATGGGCACGCTTATAACCGGCACAGAGAAGGGCCGACCGTATAACGAGTATTATCTGGCCGATCCATTCCTCGACGGCTTGCGCAAAGGCGAATATCCCATGTCACTGCTGGACGACAAGGTGCGGCGCAATCTGCGCGTGATGTTTGCCACGCATGTTTTCGACACACGCAAACCCGGCGCGCTTAACACACCCGCGCACCGGGCCACTGCCCAGCGCATTGCCGAGGAAGGCATCGTTCTGTTGAAGAACGAGGGCAATGCGCTTCCGCTGGACATTTCCAAAATCAAATCGGTGGTGGTGATTGGTGAAAATGCCGTGCGCACCAACGCGAACGGCTTCTTTGGCGCCGGCGTCAAGACAATGCACGAAATCACACCATTGGAAGGCATCGTGAATCGCGCGGGAGACAAAGTGAACGTCACCTACTCTGTCGGTTACATCAAAACCAAAGCGGGCGGTCCCAATCCCAGCCTGGTCGAGCGCGCCGTCGCAGCCGCACGGCAGGCGGATGTCGCCATCATCATCGCCGGCCTGAATCATTCCCGCTACCTGGACGACGAAAGTTGGGACCGCAAAAACCTCCGGCTTCCCTACGGACAGGACGAATTGATCCAGCAGGTTGAGCAAGCCAATCCTCGAACCATCATCGTTTTAATATCCGGACCGGTCATTGAAATGAACCCGTGGCTCGGGCAAGTGCCGGCGGTTCTGCAAGCGGGTTATCCCGGAATGGAAGGCGGCACGGCGATTGCCCGTGTCTTGTTCGGCGACGTGAACCCATCCGGCAAACTGACGTGCACCTATCCCAAGCAGCTGATGGATTCGCCCGCGCACGCCCTCGACACCTACCCCGGCACGAACGGCACATTGTTTTACAAAGAAGGGCTGTTGGTCGGTTACCGATGGTTCGACACAAAGAACATCGAACCGCTCTTCCCCTTCGGCTTCGGCTTGAGTTACACGACGTTTGAATATTCCAACTTAAAACTTGTCACCGGCGAGGACATCAACGCGCCCCTCGTGACGGCGGAGTTTGACATCGCCAACACCGGTTCACGCGCCGGCGCGGAGGTTGCGGAGCTTTACGTGCATCAGGCAAATCCAAGCCTGCCACGACCGGAAAAGGAATTAAAAGGATTCACAAAGGTCTTCCTGAAGGCGGGCGAAAAAAAGACCGTCTCGATTCCGCTGAACCGCGGCGCATTCGCATTCTATGATCCGGGCAAAAACGGTTGGGTTGCCGAGCAGGACAACTTCAAAATTCTGATCGGCAGTTCCTCGCGCGACATTCGTCTCCAAGGCGATTTCAAACTCGCGCAGACAATCACTTATAGATAGTCGGGGAATTTCGGTGGGGCGAGAGTCCCCGCGGGCCGACTTTAGCGTGTCAATTCGGAGGGCCGAGTTACACGAGGCCGATTTCCGGAGTTTTCACGCGAATACAGGGACTCGCGGAGCTTGTCCCTCCGAGATGAACCTTTGGGCAAACGACTTAATCCTTGATTCTGCCCCGTTGCCCGGATATACTGCGCCTGGGAAAAGGACTCGTCTAACTAACAGCAAGTAAGAATGAAATTCGCAACCAACAACCAGTCAGAACCGAACCCGAACAAGACCGGTTCAGTAATCAGTCTGCACTTCCGCCGGCTTCAGTTGGTGATGGATGGAAAGTTCAAATAAGAGGCGACTATGAAACTTTTTGGCAATCCGATAAAAGGCCTGGTGAAAACAATGCTGGCGTTTGGTTTCATGTCGGCGATGGGGGTCACTCCACTGTTCGCTCAAGCAACAAACACGTTGGCAGGCCTTGTTGCTAATAACGGAACCCTCACCATTGGCGATAAAATCTTCAGCGGTTTCAGTTATACCGCCAGTGGTTTAACTTCTTTTAATCCCACCAATATTATTGTCACTGCGACTGGAAGTAACGGGATTGATTATCTGACCTGGTCAGGGAACATATCCCTGGTATCTACTGGTATTACCTCTGCGGTTCTTCTACTCAAATACATCGTGACCGCGAACCGTGGGGTAATTAACATGATCGATCAATCTTATTCCGGCAGTGTCACCAACGGATTGCTCTCAGTTGACGAAACCGCTACGTCTCCAGGCGCTCCTACCGCTCATAGTCACTTGGATGCGGGTTTCGGGCCTCCTGATGTTTCTGACCCAAATGTGTATCCCAACGGTCCATTCGACATCGGGGAAAACGACCTTCTCTCCATAGTTCCTGCTCAGACCACGCTTCATGTAACCAAAGCCATCAGCCCTGCTGTGATTTCTCCAAGTGGAGGCTCTGTGACTATCACTCAAGTTGAGCAGTCGTTCCATCAAAACTCTGGCACGTTGGCCAACCTTGTTGCTAATAACGGAACCCTCACCATTGGCGATAAAACCTTCA
>Ga0182011_10000659_pt1 | contig 30093 bp, 28 predicted proteins | sample 711E1DmetaG_FD_120481 | JGI IMG/M metagenome (GOLD analysis project Ga0182011, IMG submission 120481) | Permafrost microbial communities from Stordalen Mire, Sweden - 711E1D metaG | ecosystem: Environmental > Terrestrial > Soil > Wetlands > Permafrost | place: Sweden: Stordalen | collected...
GCGAGGTCACCGAAATCGCACGGCCGATCCTCCGGATTGCCGGTGCCGCGCAGGTATTCTACGCCTCGGGGATCGTCCTGGCGCATGCGCTCCAGGCGGCGGGGGCGACGGTATACGTCATGCTCGTCGAGGTGCTGACGCACTGGGTGGTCTTCCTCCCCGTGAGTTATGTCCTGGGCGTTAAACTGGGATTCGGCCTTCCGGGGGCCTGGTTCGCCCTCCCGATCTATATCATATCCTATTCTCTGTTGATATACCGGAAATACAGGAGCGATTCTTGGCTGACGATCACGGTATAGGCACCGGGGGAGTGGCGCCCGGATGAAACTCCGCAGAGTGGTGCTTCTCGGAGGGGCGTTCCTCCTCGTGATCTTCAAGTTCGCGCTCGACGTCGTGGAGAAGAATGTCGAGCTCGGACTCATGGGGCTCGGCCTGATCCGCGAGCTGCTGATCATCGGATCCCTGGGACTCCTGTATGTCGTCATCGACGTCCTGGCGTCCCGGCGCGAAAGCACGCCCGTGCGGAAGCTCGGATTCGTCCTGATCGCCATGTGCGCGATGATCCTCGCGACGCTGGGACTTTCGGCATCAGGCGTGGGCGGATTCGACGCGAAGAACCAGGCGCTCGTTCCCCTTGATTATCCAAGCATTTTCCTGGCATCCCTCGTCGCGATCGCCTTCGGCATATTCTCCATCATCGTCTTCCGTCTGCTCCGCGACCTGATCCTCATCAACCGCAAGCCCGCCGCACGGCGGAACTGGTTGATATTCTCCGCGCTCCTCCTCGGGACCTCGGTGTCGTGCCTGACGACACGCCCGCTTGATTCATCAATCGCCACCAGCATCCTGTTCGCGCTTGCGATACTTTTTGCGGTCATGAATTCGTTCCGGCTCCCGTGGATCGTGTACCTGACGAAGCGGGAGAAGCTGTTCAGCCTCGCCTGCGGATTCTTCCTGTTCGGCGGATTCACCGCGCTTGCCGTCCAGATCGGCAGCGGCACACTGCTGAGGAAGTCGCTCCTCTACTACTCCCATCCGCTGCATCAGTTCATACAGCTGGTGACGATCTTCGGGGCCCTCTACGCTGGGATGGCCTTTGTGAGCACGCTGTTCCACCTGCCGACCGCGGAAGCATTCGACAGGAAGCGCTCGGAGGTGTCGTCGCTCCACACGCTGAGCAAGCTCGTGACGCAGGTGTTCGACTTCAACGAGCTCGTCGACAATGTGACGTCGATGACCCTGCAGGTGGTGGGAGCCTCGAGCTGCTGGCTGGAGATCATCACCGGGGCCGGTGAGGAGGACGCTCCGGCGGCCGGGGAGGATGCCTCCTACGGGGTGCAGGTGGCGGCGATGAAGAACATCACGCAGGAGGAAATCGACATTCTCGTGTCCCCGGAACGGCGGGGGATCCGTGACAGCGTCGTAAAGGACCGGAAAGCAATCGTCGTGGACGACATCGAGCGGGACCCCCGGTTCGTGCAGCTGAAGAAACACCGGGGGATGGCGGGCTCGCTTGTCGTCGTACCGCTCGTCTCGCACACGGGGCTGGCCGGCATTCTCTATGCGGCGAAAAAGGAATCGTTTGGATTTGTCCGGGACGACGTCGATGCGATCTCGGCCTTCGCCGACCAGGCGACGGTGGCGATCGAGAACTCGCGTCTCATACGTGAATCGCTCGAGAAGGAGAGGCTCTACCGGGAGATGCTCGTCGCCCAGGAGATGCAGAAGCGCCTCCTTCCGCAGCACGTGCCCGTGGCCCCCACGATCGATCTCGATGCGATATCCACGCCGGCGTTCGAGGTCGGAGGGGACTATTATGATTTCATGGAGCTCGGGGACGGGAGGATCGGCATTGTGGTCGGGGACGTGTCGGGAAAGGGCGTATCGGCGGCGTTCTACATGTCGGAGATGAAGGGCATCTTCCAGGCGCTCGGACGGATTTGCTCTTCGCCGAAGGAGTTCATGGTGAGGGCAAACGAGGCGCTGGCCGGTTCTATTGACAAACACTCGTTCGTTAGCTTAATTTACGCTATACTGGACCCGGTTTCCGGCCGGCTCACCGTGGCACGGGCGGGTCACTGTCCCATGCTCCACGTCAGCGGGGAAAATGTGGCCTACGTCCGCCCCAACGGACTCGGGATGGGGCTGAGCAGGGGACCGACGTTCGACGACGCGATCCAGGAGGAGGTGATCCCCCTCGGCGAAGGGGACGTCTGCGTGCTCTACACGGACGGCGTCACCGAGGCGCGTTGCGGCGACGACGAGTTCGGCTACGAACGTCTGATGGCTGCGGCGCGCTCGGCCCGGGGGAAGAACGCGGCCGGCATCAAGGAAGAGATACTGGCGACCGTCAGCAGGTTTACGGAGCACCGGGCGAACGACGACGACCTGACGCTGGTCGTCTTGAAATGGAACGGACCCGACAGGCGCGGTTAACGCGCGATTTGAAACCGGAGGACCATCGATGAGTGAATTCAAGATCGGACAACGCGAAGTGGAGAACGTCAACATCCTCGAGCTCAAGGGGTACCTCGACGCCCACACGGCGCCGAAGCTGGAAGAAGCCTTCCAGAATCTCCTGAAGAGCCAGCGGTTCCGGATCGTCGTCAACTGCAGGGACCTGTCCTACATCAGCAGCGCGGGACTGGGCGTCTTCATGGCGTTCATCGAGGACGTCCGGAACGGCAAGGGGGACATCAAGCTCACCAACATGTCCCCGAAGGTCTACAACGTCTTCGACCTCCTGGGGTTCCCGCTGCTGTATGAGATATTCAAAGATGAACAGGAAGCCGTGACCCGGTTCTTTGACAGGGCCAAATAGGTCGTGAACACCACGGGCATACAGGTCGAAAGCCGGACGGAACGGCTCATCGCCGTCCGCGATTTCGTCTCGGAGGCTGCGCGTGCCTTCGGGTTCGGCGACGAGGACATCAGCAAGATCGCCCTTGCCGTCGATGAAGCCTGCACCAACGTGATCAAGCACGCATACCGCTCCGATCCGACGAAGATCATCCACGTGAACGTGAGCGGGGGGAACGGTACGTTCGAGGTTGTGATCCGGGATGAGGGGGTCCGGTTCAACCCCACGCAGGTGCTCCCCCCCGACATGAAGGAGTACCTTACCCACTTCCGGCGCGGAGGGCTCGGCGTGTACCTGATGAAATCCCTCATGGACAGGGTGGAGTATTCCATTTCACCTGGAAAATCCAACGAACTGCGTCTGACAAAGTACCTTCCCCGGTAACTTCCCCTCCATGGCACGACCCCGCAGTTCTCCCCCATCCTCCGCCCCGGTCCCGGCGGAGGCCGAATCCGCCGAAAGCCGGTTTGAAAATGCGGCCCTCTTCGAGTTCAGCACGGTCATCAATTCCTCCCTTGAGCTCCCGTTCATCCTGAGCCACATCCTGCTCACGATAATGGGGAAAATCCTCTCCACCCGGGGAATGGTGGCCATGGCGCACGCGAACGGGAAATTCACCGTCGAGATGGTGAAGGGCTTTCCTCAGACGCTCCGGGGGAAGAGCGTGAAGATCGGTACGGTGACGCGGACGGCTTTCGAGATTGCGGCGCTCGACCCGCGGCGCCACGCCTGGGTGAAGTTCTTCAGAGAGGAGGGGGTGACGCTCGTACTCCCCCTTGTGATCGCAGAAAAGACGATCGGGGTGCTGGGGTTCGGCGGGCGCATTGCAAAGCGGAAGCTCACCGCCCGGGAAGTGACGTACCTCCGCTCGCTGGCGAACATTTCCGCCACTGCGATCGAGAAGGCGCACACGATCAACGAGCTGCAACGCGTCAACCGCCAGCTCGATCAGAAAATCCAGGACCTGAACACGCTGTTCGAGACAGGGAAGGAATTCAGCGCGCTCCTCGACCCGGAGAGGCAGATCCGGCTGCTGGAACTCTCGCTCCTCGGCAGGTTCCTCCCCACCCGCTACCTGATCAGCCTCCGGGACGGTCCCGACATGAAGATCGTTGCCTCCAAGATCTCCGGCCAGATGCCTCAGGGAGAGCTGCTCGCGACCCTTGCGCGGATCAGCGCGCCTGTGCGGGTGGCGGACATTGTCGTCACCGGCACCGTTGACGTACGGGAGGCGCTCATCGGGCTCGGCATGACCGTCGTCGTCCCGATCAGGCTCCAGGGGGAATCCCGCGGGCAGATTCTCCTCGGCGAGAAAATGAGCCGTGAGGAGTTCAGCCAGACGGACCTTGAATTCCTATCATCGATCGGGAACCTGGCGATCATCTCGCTCGAAAACGCACGACTGTTCAAGGAAGCGATAGAAAAGCAGAAGCTCGAGGACGAGCTGCTCATCGCGCGCGAAATCCAGAAAGGGCTCCTGCCGAGCGTCCTCCCGGAGATCCCCGGGTTCCGGATGAGCGCGGCGAATATCTCCTCCCGGCAGGTGGGGGGGGACTACTACGACGTACTTGTGCTCCCGGACGGGAGGTTTATCATTGCCATCGGCGACGTTTCGGGGAAGGGACCCCCCGCCGCGCTCCTGATGGCCAACCTGCAGGCGACGATCAGAGCGCTCGTGCCGCTCGACCTGGGTCTCAGCGGGCTCACCGGCCGGGTCAACGACCTCATGTGCGAGAACACGGGGGGGAATAAATTCGTCACATTCTTCTGGGGGACGATCGACCCACGGACAAAGACGCTCACGTACGTGAACGCAGGCCACAACTATCCGTACCTTCTTCACGACGATGGATCGTTCGCCCGGCTCGACAGGGGAGGGATGATACTCGGCGTCATGAAAACCGCCGCGCCGTATGAGGAGGCGGCCGTCCTGTGCAGGGGGGGGGACACGCTTGTCCTGTTCACCGACGGCGTGAGCGAGGCGATGAGCACCCGGCAGGAAGAGTACGGGGAAGAACGCCTGGAGGGCGTGCTCAGGGATGCGATGTCCGGGACGGCACAGGAGATCCTCGATGCGATCCATCGTGACGTGCTTGTCCACACGCAGGGCGCTCCCCAGTCGGACGATATCACGATGATGGTGCTGAAAATCCTCTGAATATGTCTCCGCCGTTGCATTCGTCCCCCCGAATGGTTAGTTTCTGTTATTGCACCCCATGGTCCGCACTTCCCACACACGCATTAGGTCCCGCGCCGGCTCCCCGGCGAATCACTATGATGGATTCCTGAGGAGCCTGCGGCTCATGCGTCCCGAGACGCGAGGCACATACGGCAGGGCGCTCAGGGAGTTTGTGCGGTGGTACGCCGCCGGTGAACGGGGCGGCAGGATAACGACCGCCGACGTCGTACGATACAAACGGTACCTGACGTCCCGTAAGCGGCTGAGCGCGGTCTCGGTCTCCACCTACCTTACCGCTGTGCGCCGGTTCTGTCATTACCTTGTCCGCCGGGGAGTCTTGCCGGAGAATCCGGCACTCCCCGTGGGAGGAAACAGCCGGCCGCGAGTCCACTCGCGGGCCGCCCTCACTCCCGCTGAAGTGCAGGACCTCCTTTCAGTCGTCGACCGGTCGGACGAGCGTGGGCTGCGCGACCTCGCATTCATCAGGCTGATGCTCGGGTGCGGGCTTTCCGAGATCGAGATCATCAGGGCGGACGGAGGGGACCGCTTCGTGGGTCCGGAAGGAGTCACGCTCCGTGTGCAGGGGAAAGGGCGGCGCCGGAAGGACCAGTCTGTCCAGCTCCCGCCTGACGTCGCCGCGGCCCTCGATGCATACCTGGCGCTCCGCCCCGGGCTCGCGTCCGGGGATCCCCTTTTTGCAAGCGCCGGAAACCGGACCACGGGGAAGAGGATGACGACGCGCGGGGTGCGGGACAGGGTGTCGCATTACCTTGTGCAGGCCGGGCTGAAGGGGGAGGGAGGGAAACGCATCACACCGTATTCTCTGCGGCACACTGCGGCGGTCCGGATGGCGGGGGAGGGGGCGAGTGCCGCCGAGATCCGGGATCGAATGCGCCTTGGGAGCGTGACAACGGCAATGCTGTACATCAACCAGTCAAAACAACAACCCGCCGGAACATGAGGATGGCGTACCCTTTTTCGACAATTGAGCCACGGTGGCAGAAATACTGGGAAGACCGGGAGACATTCCACTCGGAGGAAATCCCGACAAAGCCCAAGGCCTACATACTTGACATGTATCCGTACCCGTCAGGGGCGGGGTTGCATGTCGGACACCCCGAAGGGTACACCGCGACGGACATACTCTCACGGTACCGGAGGATGCGCGGGTACAGCGTTCTTCATCCGATGGGCTGGGATGCATTCGGCCTCCCCGCCGAGCGGTACGCGATGCAGACGAACGTCCACCCCCGCATCACCACGGAGCAGAACATTGCCACGTTCCGGCGGCAGATCAGGATGCTGGGGCTCAGCTACGACTGGTCCCGCGAAGTCGACACGACGGACCCCGGCTACTACCGGTGGACGCAGTGGATATTTCTCCGCATGTATGATTCGTGGTTCGATCCCCGCATCCGCCGGGCCGCACCGATCGGAACGCTCATCGGAGAGTTCACAACCAAGGGCTCCTCCGGATTTCCTGTTGAGGACGGGTTCAGCGCGGAGGAGTGGCGTGCCAAGCCTGCGCGGGAACGGCAGGAAATCCTCTCCCGCTTCCGGCTGGCCTATGTGGCCGAGATCCCGGTCAACTGGTGCGAAGCGCTGGGGACGGTTCTCGCCAACGAAGAGGTCCCGGAATGGACGGAAAAAGGGTACACCGTCGAGCGCCGGCCGATGAGGCAGTGGATGATGAGGATCACGGCGTACGCGGACAGGCTGCTTGAAGATTCGGCGGCTCTGGATTGGCCGTCGTCCACGCTGGAACAGCAGAGGAACTGGATCGGCCGGTCGGAGGGGGCGGAGATCGCGTTTCCGCTTCCCGGCAAAGGGGCGGAGATCAGGGTCTTTACCACCCGGCCGGACACAATTTTCGGGGCCACGTACATGGTGCTCGCCCCCGAGCATTCCCTCGTGGCAGGGCTGACGGACCCGGGAATGCGGGCTGCGGTGGACGAGTACAGAGCAAAGTCATTGCTCAGGAGCGATCTCGAGCGCGGCGCCGATGCCGGGAAAACGGGAGTCTTCACGGGAGGATTCGCAACGAACCCTGCGACGGGGAAAAACATCCCGGTCTGGATCGCCGACTACGTCCTCTCCGGGTACGGGACAGGGGCCATCATGGCTGTCCCGGCACACGACCAGAGGGACTACGATTTCGCAAAGAAATTCTCTCTTCCGATCGTTTCTGTGATCCGGGGGGGGGAAGCCGTCGAGGGCGCATTCACGGAGGAGGGCGTTTCCGTGAACTCTTCGAACGCCGAAATCTCACTCGACGGCCTCGGGACAGAGGAGGCGAAAAGAGTGATCATCCGGTGGCTTGGAACGAAACGGCTCGGTGCGGCGGCCGTGCAGTTCAAGCTCCGGGACTGGCTCTTCTCGCGCCAGAGGTACTGGGGCGAGCCGATCCCCATCGTACATTACGAAGACGGGACGATGGAGCCGCTTCCTGACAGCGCTCTCCCTCTTCTCCTTCCCGACCTGAAAAAATTCCAGCCGAGCGGGACAACCGAATCGCCGCTTGCCCTGGCTGAAGAGTGGGTAAGCGTCGTCGATCCCGCGACGGGACGCCGGGGGAGACGTGAGACCAACACGATGCCCCAGTGGGCCGGCTCCTGCTGGTACTACTTACGGTATATCAGCCCGAGGGACGCCAGATCGTTCTGCGATCCGGAACTTGAAAAGCTCTGGATGCCGGTGGACCTCTACGTCGGGGGTTCGGAGCACGCCGTGCTCCACCTCATGTATGCGAGGTTCTGGCATAAAGTCCTGTTCGATCTCGGGTATTTGAGCACAAAAGAGCCGTTCCCGAAGCTCCGGCACCAGGGGATAATACTCGGTGAGGATTCAAGGAAGATGTCGAAATCGCGCGGGAATGTGGTGAATCCAGACGAAGTGGTAAAGCTTTACGGCGCGGATTCGCTCAGGTTATTTGAGATGTTCATGGGACCTCTGGAGGAGACGAAACCCTGGAGTATGAGAGGAGTGGAGGGAGTGTACAGGTTTCTGAACAGAGTCTGGAGATTGTTCATCACTGAAGATGATATATTGGATCCAAGAGTTCAGATAACTCCTGTAACCAGTGATTTGCAAACGAGTTATCATTATTCAATAAAGAAAATTGGGGAGGATATCGAAGACCTCAAATTCAACACCGCGATCTCGCAGATGATGATATTTGTGAACGAGGTGATGAAATCGGATGCCCGCCCGCGCCAGATACTCGAGCCCTTTGTGCTATTGCTTTCACCGTTCGCACCTCATATCGCCGAGGAGCTCTGGCGGAGACTCGGACATGATGCCACGCTGGCCTATGAGTCATGGCCCGCGTACGATCCCGCGATGCTCCGCAGGTCCAGCGTGGAGATCGTGGTTCAGGTAAACGGGAAAGTCCGCTCCAGGCTCCAGGTCCCATCCGACACGCCGGAGAAGCGACTGGAGGAGCTTGCGCTGGCTGACGCCGACGTGTTGAGGCACACGGAAGGGAAAGACGTGCTGAAAGTCATCGTGGTGAAGAACAAGCTCGTCAACCTCGTGGTGAAGTGAGCCATGGAGAAGGTCAGCGTCATCCTCGTGACACTGAACGAGGCGAAGAACATCGAGCGATGTCTTGACAGCGTCCGGTGGGCCGATGAGATCATCGTCGTGGATTCCTTCAGCACGGACGGGACCGTAGGGCTTGCGAAGCGTTACACGGACCGAGTCTACCAGCATGAGTACCCGGGGACGAGCAAGCAGGTGGAACGGGGGATCGGCTACGCCACGGGGGAGTGGATATTCGTCATCGACGCCGACGAGGAGGTCTCGGCTGACCTTGCCGGGGAGGTCAGAGAGGTGCTCGCAGACGACCGGGGATACGCCGGGTTCGAGTTCATCCGGAAGCCGGAAGCATTCGGCAAATGGATAGAGCACGGGGGGTGGTTCCCCGACTATCAGTTCAGGTTCTTCCGCAAGGACAGCTACTACTGCGAACACCAGGAGATCCACGGCGGGTTCAATACCCGGGGGAAGAAGGGACGGCTGAAGGGGTACCTCTACCATCACACGTACGGGACGATCTACGCGTACGTGGAAAAAATGAACGAGTATACGTCGCTCCATGTCTCAAACAGGCTTAAGAACAATCGCGACGAGGAGGCGAAGTGGCATGATCTCGTGCTGAGCCCACTCTCGCACTTCCTCCGGATGTTTTTTTCGCGCAGGGGCTACAGGGACGGGTTCCACGGGTTTGTCCTGGCGATGCTCGATGCGAACTACGCGATGCTCATGTACGCAAAGCTGTGGGAATACCGGATGCGAGAGAAGGAGGGGAAGGGGATCCTTCCTCCGATCACAAACCACGAGCTGAACGCCCTCAAACGGAAACAATGACAACGTACGCCCGCATACTCAGCTTCATCCGCCCTTACAGGCTCACGCTTGCTCTCTCGATTCTCTGTTCGATTTTCTTCTCGATCTTCAGCGGCGTGTCGATCTACCTCATAATTCCCCTGCTGACGACACTCTTCGGGGGTGGAGCGGCCGGGCAGCCGTCGGCACCTCCCGCGGCAGGGTCGTCGTTCCTCCCGGGATGGCTGATCGCGGCGAAGGACGCCGCCACGGAGGCGTTCCGCCACGCCGTCTTCCGCGCGGACCCCGCGGATTCGCTCTTCAACATCTGCGTGATCATCGTCTCTGCGTTTCTCCTCCGGAACCTCTTCTCGTACCTCCAGTCGAACCTGATGATCTACGTTGAACAGGGGCTCACGCGCGACCTGAGGAACTCGCTCTACCGGCACATCCATGAGCTTCCGCTGGCATACTTCACAAATGAACGGACGGGGAACCTGATCTCGCGGATCATGAACGACGTCCCCGTCATCAACACCGGCATCTCGGCAACGTTTCAGACGATGATCCGCGAGCCGCTCCTTCTCCTTGTTTACCTGACGATCTGTCTCGTGCTGAGCTGGAAGCTCACGCTGATCGCGTTTATCGTGTTCCCTGTTGTTCTGCTCGTGATCGCAGGCGTCGGGCGCCGCGTACACAAGGAGAGCGGACTCGCACAGGAAAGGATCGCGGATCTGACCTCGGTCCTCCATGAGACGATCTCGGGGGTGAAGGTGGTGAAGGCATTCGGGATGGAGGAGTTCGAGAACAGGAAATTCTCCAGGGAGAGCAACAGTTATTTCCGGACCATCCTCCGGGTGACGAACATACGCAACCTCGCATCGCCGACGACGGAATTCCTGAGCGCGGCTGCCGGGGGGGTCATCATCTGGTACGGGGGCCTGCAGGTCCTGGGAAAAAGCATGGAGGGGAGCGAGTTCCTCGGGTTTCTCTTTGCGATGTTCCAGCTCATGCCCCCGATCAAGGAGCTCAGCAACGTGAACAACCGGATCCAGGAAGCCTCGGCGGCGGGGAAGCGCGTCTTTGAGGTACTCGATACCGAGCCCAACATCAAAGACGCCCCCGATGCAGTGGACCTTCCTGCTTTCTCTTCGGACATACGGTTCGAGGGGGTCTCCTTCCGCTACGGTGACGGGGAGACCGTCCTGGACGGGATCACGCTGAAGATCCGGAAGGGGGAGGTTGTTGCAATCGTGGGGCCGAGCGGCGCGGGCAAGTCGACGCTGATCGACCTGGTGCCGAGGTTTTATGATCCGACCGGCGGGCGCATACTCATCGACGGTGTCGACCTGCGCCAGGTCCGGCTCCGCTCGCTCAGGGACAAGATCGGCATCGTCACGCAGGAGACGCTCCTGTTCAACGACACCGTCCGGAACAACATCGCGTACGGGCTGGAGGAGTGTCCTCTCGGGAAGATCGTGGACGCGGCGAAAGCCGCCAACGCGCACGCGTTCATCAGCGCGATGCACAACGGCTACGATGCCGTGATCGGCGAGCGGGGGGTCAAGATCTCCGGCGGGGAACGGCAGCGCCTTGCGCTCGCCCGGGCGATACTGAAGAATCCGCCTGTCCTGATCCTTGACGAAGCGACATCCGCGCTCGACACCGAATCGGAAATCCTCGTTCAGGAGGCGATCGAGAGGCTGATGGCGGGACGAACGTCCATCGTCATCGCGCACAGGCTCTCGACCGTCCAGCACGCCGACCGGATCGTCGTCATAGAGGACGGGAAGATCGTGGAAACGGGGAAACATGCTGAGCTGATCGGGAAGACGCGCGGGCTCTACCGGAAACTTTACCAGCTGCAATTCCGCGACTGACGATGGACCATTCCTCTGACAGGTTCACGGCGAATACCACCCTCGTACTCACGGGGGCGTCGTACCTCTTCCTGGCATCGGCATTCATCTCGATCGCCGTCAATTCCCTTGCGCTGGGAGTGATGGCGCTCTGCTGGGTGCTCGTGATGGTCCTCGGAAGGCGGTGGACCGTGGTGGCGACTCCGCTGGACTACTTTTTCCTGGCCTATGTCGTCGCGGAGCTCCTCGCAACCCTGTTCTCGGTCAGCCCCGGAGAATCGCTCTACGTGTCGCGGAGAGTCCTCCTCATCGCCGTCGTGTATTATTTTGCGTCGTGCGTTGGCTCCCGGACGGGGGGGAAGCGGGCCGTGGGAGTTCTGCTCGGCTCCGCCGTGCTCGTTGCGACAATCGGCGTGATCAAGCTCCTGCTCGGCGGTCCGGGTGAAAACACGCGGCTCGAGATCTTTCAGTTCTACATGACGACCTCACAGCTGATGATGATCGCCCTGCTTCTGATCCTCCCGTTCGCCATCCACCCCGGTGCTCCGCGGTCTGTCCGGCTCGCTGCAGCGGCGGGACTGATCCCCGTCGGGGTATCGTTGTATGCCACAGTGACGCGGGGGGCATACCTTGCGGCGGCGGCGGGTGTCGTCCTCATCGCCTGTGTGCGGAACTGGAAAATCCTCATCCTGCTGGCCATCCTCGTTGGTGCGATCGCACTTTTTGCTCCTCCGTACGTGATCGGCCGGCTTCAGAGCATCGTGGATATTCACCATCCCGAAAACGAAGCCCGGCTCCTCCTCTGGGGCACTGGGCTGAAGATATTTGCCGACCATCCCGTCACGGGTGTCGGAGATATCGACCTGGGAGTGCTCCTGAAGCAGTACGCCGGACCCGGGTACAACGGCCAGTGGGGGCACCTGCATAACGTGGCGGTTCATGTGCTGGTTACGCTCGGTGCACTCGGCGCGCTTGCGGTACTGGCACTCTTCGTGCGCATCGGAGTCGAGGAATGGAGGATCTACCGCCGCGTAAAGGATGACTGGTTTGCCGGGTCGTTTGCGCTCGGCGCCTTCGCGGTCTTCGTCGGCTTCCAGGTGAACGGGCTCACCGAATGGAGTTTCGGGAACCAGATGGTCGTGATACTCGTCTGGGTCACGCTCGGGATCACCCTGGCACTCGGGCGCATTGCGGGGAAGGAGGCTCTGTGAGCGCGCAGCTGACGGTGATAACGCTGACCCGGGACGAGGAACGCAACATCGTCGAGTGCCTGGAAAGCGTCGCGTGGGCACAGGAGATCATCGTCCTCGACTCGGGGAGTACCGACAGAACGGTTGAGCTGGCGCGACGGTTCACGCCGAACGCGACCGTCCTCCCGTGGCGGGGATACGGTGCGGCGCGGAACGAGGGGCTCGCGCGCTCGCACTCCGGATGGATACTGTGGCTCGACGCGGACGAGCGCGTCACACCGGAGCTCGCCGCGGAGATCCGCGGCATCCTGGAGAAGGACGACCCTGACGTGGCGGGGTACGAGATTGCGCGCCGCGCCTATTTTTGCGGGAAGTGGATCAGGCACGGCGGCTGGTATCCGTCACGGGTGGTCCGGCTGTTCCGCAGGGACCAGGCAAGGTTCAGTGAAACCCGTGTCCATGAGCGGATCCTCATCGCGGGAGCGGTCTCGCGCACCCTGCACGACCTCATCCACTATACCGATCCCGATCTCAACCACTATTTCACGAAATTCAACTCCTACACGTCGCTCGCCGCCCGGGACATGTTCGAGGCGGGAAGGAGTTTCTCCGTCGGCGATCTGATCTTCCGGCCCCTGTTTCAGTTCTTCAAGATGTATCTGTTGCGGCTGGGGTTCCTCGACGGGATCCACGGGTTCGTGCTCTGCGTCGCGTCTTCCGCGTACGTGTTCACGAAATACGCTAAGCTCTGGGAGCTGAAACTGACGGCCAAAAAACACTGAAGGACGGCACAATGGAATCACCTGACAAGAACGTGATGCTGTTCGCCCGGCTGGTGTTCATGCTGCACGCCGCGGCCATGCAGTACCTCGGCAAGATCAAGAACCCCGTCACGGACAAGGTCGAACGCGATCTGGCCGGGGCGCAGGGGATGATCGACACGCTCGAAATGCTGGAGAACCGGACGAAGGGAAACCTGTCGCAGGACGAGTCGAGGATGCTCGCTCAGATGCTCCAGGAGCTCCGGCTCAACTATGTGGACGAGGCGCAGAAGCCCCCTCCGCCCCCCGCGCAGGACGGGGGAGCGCCGGCATGAAATTCGCCATATTCGGAAACGTGGAGAAGCCCGGGCTGAAGGGGGCACTCATGGTCCTCCTGACAAGGCTCGAACACTCGGGGATGGAGTATGCCCTGGATGATGCGCTCGCGCCGATGGTGGCGGAGTGTGCCGGACCCGCTCCGGCCCGGCTGAGAAGCCGGGAGGCATGCCTCGACGGCGCGGACATGCTTGTCGCCCTCGGCGGCGACGGAACGATACTGGCGGCGGCGCGCGCCGTGGGCCGGAGAGGGACGCCGATACTCGGGGTCAACCTTGGCAAGCTCGGCTTCCTCGCGGAGCTGGCTCCGGAAGAGATTGAAAAGGCGGTCGGAGACATACTCGCGAACAAGTACATCGTCGAAGAGCGGCTCGTCATCGAGGCGGTGAGCACGGCGTTTCCGTCCAGAGTAATCCACGCGGTGAACGACATCGTTCTTGATAAGTCGCGTTCCTCCCGCGTGATCGATATCGAGACGCACATCGACGGGGCATTTGCAGTCACGTACCGGGGGGACGGCGTCATCATCTCGACCCCGACGGGATCGACCGCGTATGCGCTCTCGAACGGCGGTCCCATTGTCACCCCCGGAAGCGATGTCATCGGGATCACGCCGATCTCTCCGCACACGCTCAGCGGGAGGCCGCTCATCGTCCCCGCCTCGAGCGTCATACGCATCGTGGCCCACGCGGAAAACGAGGAGTTGCTTCTGGCGGCGGACGGACAGGAAGAGGCGTTCCTCCGCCCCCCTGCAGAGGTCACCGTCCGGAAAGCGGACTACACGGTCAGTCTGGTCAAGCGGACGGACAGGTCGTACTTCGACCTGCTGAGGGCGAAGCTTCACTGGGGGAGAGACGCCCGCACGAGCGGGTGAGGGGACGGGATCAGTTGTTCTTTGCGCCTTCGACGATCCAGGTTCGTATCCCGTTGATCTGGTTCGTATTCAATGTGTATGTCCCTGGAGGCATCTGCGGCGGGAGGCTCCCCTGTATCCGCTTCACAAGCGTGCTCCCATCCGGGTTCTTCGGAACAACGATTCCGGGGAGCGTGAGCACCGCCGCGCCGTAGGACGTAAGGACCAGGGCGGTGGTCTGCGTCCCGTTGCCATGGCACCCGGAGGCATTGCACGCCTGATCGAACAGCGGCTGGACCTGAGCGGAGTAACTTACCCCGTTCGCGGGGAAGATTATCGTAGACGGACTCCCGTAGGGCCCCGTCGGGGCGCTCCCTTTGCAGCTCCATCCAACCGTCGCCGCAACAAAAATCCCCGCCAGCACTCTCCCGCTCATTTACTCCACGCTCCGTTCCTGCGGAAGATCCAGATACAGGAGTCCGTGCATGGCGGCCGAGACCAGGTACACGTAAAACACCGTGAAGAAGACGCCGATAAGGAAGAAGAGGATGCCGATGAATGCGAACGACTGGATGCCGATCGCGATCAGCGCCACCACCGCCGTGTTCTGCCAGTTTATCCGGAAGTCCTTGAATATCTTCCCAAGATCGATCGCGTCGCTGATCTTCTCCCGCAGCGCGAAGCGGTATGCGACGATCGGGAATATCGCCGTCAGGAGGAGACTGTACGGGATCACAAGAAGCGTGAACCCGAATATGTAGATGATCGAGAGTACCCCAACCATGTCCGGGGCATCCGTGGCGCTTGTCGCCACCGCGAGGCCGATGACAGGAATCACGAGCAGGAACACCGGTATCAGGTATATAAGGTACACCACGCAGTATTTGAACCCGAGGACGAACTTGACGCCGATGTCAGACCACTCGGGGAGCGCGGGCTCTTCGTGCCGTATCACGCGCTGCGTGACCTGAATGAGGTATCCCACGATCACGGGGATCCCGATCCCGAGAAGGCAGAGGAGCATGAAAAGGGCGGCGATAACGAACTTGGAGGCCCAGGAGGGGTCTTTGAAGGGGAGACCGAATGCTTTTCCGATGTCTTTCATGTCCGGGCAGAAGAAGTGGGGAGATCCGATACTGTACCAACATACTGAATGCGGTGGGGAGTTTCAAGCGGTCCCCCGGCGTTGACTTTGGAGGCCATTGTGGGTATATTTGGCACGCTTCTCCATTCTGTGGGGCTGTAGCTCAGCTGGGAGAGCGCGTGAATGGCATTCACGAGGTCAGGGGTTCGATCCCCCTCAGCTCCACGACAAGGCCTTCCATGACAACGTGGAGGGCCTTTTTTGTAGATACGTAAGAGTTGTGAGAAGGTTTCTGCCGCCGGTGCTGATCACGACGCCCCCTTTCAGTTCTTCATGAATCCCTGCCTGTGTCATCGATCGTCCCGGGGAGTCCGTGATTGTGATTGGTCCCTCGATTCGGTACTTTAGAATTCTCAAGGTCCGGAGTGGATCTGTTTGACAGTTATCTTCCGGGAACCGGTTCTCCTCACAGACTGTTCATTCAGTAATGCGAATCCTCTACGGCTACCTCCGCGGCTATTGGAAACTTGTTCTCCTCGCACTCATCCTGGCGACAGTAAACCAGGTATTCTCCCTCCTCGATCCGCTGATCTTCCGGCACGTCATTGACCAGTACGCGACCCGGTACCGGGACTATACACATGCGGAGTTCCTCCGTGGTGTCAGCCTCCTGCTTGCCGCGGCCGTGGGAGTGGCATTCGTCTCGCGCGTCGCGAAGAACTTCCAGGATTATTTCGTCAACGTCATCACCCAGCGGCTCGGTGCCCGGCTCTATTCCGACGGGCTCAGGCACTCGCTTGAGCTCCCCTACGCAGTGTTCGAGGACCAGAGGAGCGGCGAGACGCTCGGAAAGCTCCAGAAAGTCCGGCTCGATGTCGAACGGCTCATCGCGGCGTCGATCGGCACGCTCTTCACCACGCTGGTCGGGGTGATCTTTGTGATGGTCTATGCATTTACCGTCCACTGGGTCATCGCCCCCGTCTATTTTGCCACCATACCCCTCCTCGGCATACTGAGCAGCGTCCTGAGCAGGAAGATCAAGACAATCCAGAAGGTGATCGTTGCTGAAACGACCGCGCTGGCGGGGTCCACGACGGAGTCGCTGCGGAACATTGAGCTCGTGAAGAGCCTCGGACTGGCCCGCCAGGAGATCGATCGACTCAACAGTACGACCGGGAAGATCCTCCAGCTTGAGCTGAAGAAGGTGCGCTACCTGCGGAGTCTCAGCTTCATACAGGGGACGTCGGTCAATTTTCTGCGGACGACGATACTGTTCATCATGCTGTACCTCATCTTTGCGCAGCAGATCACGGTCGGCCAGTTCTTTTCGCTGTTCATTTATTCGTTCTTCATATTCGGGCCGCTGCAGGAAATGGGGAACATCATCAACATCTACAGGGAAACCGAAGCGTCGCTGAAGAACTTTCAGGACATACTCGACGCCCCGGTCGATGCGAAGCCGGTCTCGCCGGTCCCCCTCGGCCCGCTCACCGCGCTCGCCTTCGATTGCGTGACATTCCAGCACCAGTCCGCCTCCGCCCCCGCGCTCACCGCCATCACGTTCGAAGCGCGTGTGGGCTCCACGATTGCTTTCGTCGGACCGTCCGGCGCGGGGAAATCGACGCTCGTCAAGCTCCTCGTGGGGTTGTACCGGCCGCAGTCCGGCTACATACGGTACAACGGGATTCCCGGGACGGACATCGACCTTGACAAAATGCGGCAACGGATCGGGCTTGTCACGCAGGATACACAGCTTTTCGCGGGGACGATACGGGACAACCTGCTGTTCGTCAACCCGGGAGCGACGGATCTCCAGTGCATGGATGTTCTCGCGAAGGCGGCATGCCAGAGCCTCCTTGCAAGGGCCGACCGCGGGCTCGACACGCCCATCGGCGAAGGGGGGGTCAAGGTCTCGGGAGGGGAGAAACAACGCCTCTCGATCGCCAGGGCCCTCCTGAGGAACCCGAGCCTGCTCGTGTTCGATGAGGCGACTTCCTCGCTCGACTCGCTCACCGAAGAGGAGATCAGCGAGACGATCCGCAGCGTGTCCGACCGGCAGAGCCATATCACGATACTGATTGCGCACAGGCTCTCGACGATCATGCATGCGGACACGATCCACGTCCTTGAGAAAGGGCGGATCGTGGAATCCGGGCGGCACGACGCTCTTGTCGATTCGAAGGGGCTCTATTTCGCCATGTGGCGGCAGCAGATAGGGGAGGCGCGCGACCCGGAGCGCGGGTCCCTGGCCAGTGAGAAAGAACTTGTCATGAAGAACTGAACGGGTTCCACGACATTCCGCCGTACACTGATGGACGCTGAGAAGAGACCGAACCGCCTGATTCACGAAAAGAGCCCCTACCTCCTGCAGCACGCGTACAATCCCGTTGACTGGTACCCGTGGGGCGAGGAGGCGTTCGCTTGCGCGCGGGACCGGAACGTTCCCGTGTTCCTCTCGATCGGATACTCCACCTGCCACTGGTGCCATGTGATGGAACGGGAGTCTTTCGAAGACGCCTCCATCGCCGCCATCCTCAACCGTGATTTCGTCTGCATCAAGGTCGATCGGGAGGAGCGTCCCGACCTGGACAGGGTCTACATGACCGCGCTTCAGGCGATGGGTCAGAACGGCGGTTGGCCGATGTCGATGTTCCTCACCCCCGACCGGCAGCCGTTCTACGGCGGGACATATTATCCCCCTGAGTCCCGGTACGGCCGCGCAGGGTTCCCCGACGTCCTCGGCAGAATCCGCGGTATCTGGGAGACGGAACGGCCGAAGGTCGATGAATCCGCCCGGAGTATCACGACATTTCTCGAAGACGTCGCGAGTGCCCGCAGCCCGGGCGGCGTCCCGGGAGTGGAAGTGCTTGAAGCCTCCTGCAATCAGATCTCGTCGACGTACGATCCTGTGAACGGCGGATTCGGCGCCGGACCGAAATTTCCCCGTCCCGTCGTGCTTGATTTCCTCCTCCGGTATCACGCGCGGACCGGTGGGGATGCCCCGCTCGCCATGGTGACGCACACGCTTCTCCGGATGGCCTCAGGGGGGATGTACGACCAGATCGGCGGGGGGTTCCACCGTTATGCCGTGGACGGTGAGTGGAGGGTCCCACATTTTGAAAAGATGCTCTACGACCAGGCACAGCTCGTTCAGGCGTACCTCGACGCCTCTCGCTGCTCTCAGGACCCGCTCTTTCCGGCTGTGGCACGCGAGACGCTGGACTATGTCCTGCGGGATATGACGGATCCGGAGGGAGGGTTTTATTCCGCGGAAGATGCTGACAGCCCGCGTCCGGAACGGCCGGAAGAATCGGGGGAAGGAGCGTTCTACGTCTGGACAAAGAAAGAGATCGACGACGCGCTGGAAGGCGACGCACGGCTTTTCAGCGAGTATTTTGGGGTGGAGGGAGCGGGAAACGCGCCGGTCGATCCACAGCATGAGTTTACCGGGAGGAACATTCTCTACCGTCGCAGCACGGTGGATTCAACCGCGAGCCGGTTCGGGATCAGCCGCGAGGAGATGCTCTCGCGTCTCACGGCCGCGAAGGGGAAGATCTTCACTCTGCGCGCGGAGCGGCCGCGGCCGCTGAGGGACGACAAGATCCTGACGTCCTGGAATGGCCTGATGATCGGCGCGTTCGCACGTGGTTTTCGTGTTCTCGGGGATGAGCGGTACCTCGTCGCGGCTACCCGCGCGGCGGAGTTCGTGACGGGGCGGATGTGGCAGAACGGGACGCTGGTCCGCCGGTACCGGCAGGGGGAGTGCCGGATTGAAGCGCACCTTGACGACTACGCCTTTCTCGTCGCCGGTCTGCTCGACCTGGTTGAATCCTCCGGAGACGGCCGGTGGCTGGAGCGTGCGGTGACGCTGACGGAGGAGCAGATCCGCCTATTTCACGACAGCCGGGGGATGGGGTTCTTCGACACCTCCGGCCGGGATGGGACGGTCCTCGTGCGGATGAAGGAACAGTACGACGGTGCGGAACCGGCGGGGAACTCTGTGGCGGCGATGAACCTCATCCGGCTCTGCCGGATGACGGACCGGCCTGAGTGGGATGCAATCGCGGCGGAGACGGTGGCGAACTTCGGGGGGACGCTTCGCGCGCAGCCGGGAGCTCTCCCTTTGATGGCGGCTGCTCTCGATTTTCTTGTGACGCCGCCGCGGCAGGTGGTGATCGCGGGGGCTGCGGATGACCCGCGGACCGCCGCGATGCTGGGGATCCTCTCCGCCCGGTATCTCCCGACGACGGTGACGATCCCTCTGGACCCCGGCGTGGTGGGGGACTCACTCCGCAATCGTAACCCGTACCTCCGGAATCTTGCTCCGATCGATGGGAATCCGGCTGCCTACGTGTGCCGGGATTTTGTGTGCGACCTTCCTCTCCTCAGTCCGGACTCTCTTGCCCGATTGCTTGACGAAAGTGACAGCGATCCCGGGTGAGAGGAGAGCGATGCCGGCGATGGATTGCCGGCACCGTCAGTGTGAGGTGTGACAGAAGATTGTTCAGCGGCTGCGCCAGTACTCCCGGTAGCCCCGACTTTCCGCCCTGTGCCACGGCCTTCCTTCAACCCGGAAACGTCCCGGATGTCTCGCAACCCATCTCCCCGGCAACCAGGCGTGCCTTGCGCGATCCCATCCCCGATACCCTGCAACCCAGACCGGGCCGGGATATGCAACGATCACTTCGTGCCGCGGGAAGGGATGCCAGACCCGGAGTCCCACACGTACGTGCGCCTGTGCATTGTGTGAAACCGCCAGGAGCGCTGCCAGCGCGAGGCCTTTGATCCAGAGTCCTTTCCGTTCCATCGTGTTCCCTTTCTCCGCTGCTGATGTTCGGTATTGTGAATCCATGACCGGGACAACGATTGCAAGCTGCGTGCCAGAAAAATGGTTCCTCTGATTGCATCTCTCTCTCTTTTTCCTCACCATAACGCGGGTTTCATGCACCGGGAGGGAGCGATGCGGCAGGAATCCGGTGTGTGCGTCGAGAAAAGTGTACGGCGGGGGGGAGAATTGAATAGACAAGCATACAGTCAGGTGTGCAGCGGATCAGCGGGGGAGCCGCTCCGGTGAGGATGTCAGCGGGCCGACCTGTGAAGCGTCCATCCCGGTTTCCGGTCCCGGAGGTTTTCGAAGCCTTTTCCGTTCCCGAGTTCGGCGGTGATCTGGTCGGCAAAGAGCTTTGCCTGTGCGCCGTCAAGAAACCAGTCCGAGCTCACACTCTTTCTGAACGGGAACCTGTTGCGGTAGACGCGTACAATCCATGCGGATCCGAGGGCATCGGTCTGTGCGACATGAACCGTGTAACCGTTGATTGATTTGTCTGACATAGTGTGTCCGGCTCCGGAAGTGCTATCATAGTACGCAGAACAGGCGAGAAGTTCAACATGGCGGAATTCATAGAAATCATGGACGGGGTCCGGATACCGGACACGGAGGTCTCGTTCGTCTTCGCACGGAGCGGAGGTCCCGGGGGACAGAACGTCAACAAGGTCTCCACGCGCGTTGAGCTCCTGTTCGACATCGGCGCTTCCCGGAGCCTCGATGCAGGACAGAAGAGCACTCTCCGGGCTGTGCTGCGGAACAGGACCGGGTCGGAGGGAATCCTGCGGGTCAGGTCGGACGCATCCCGCAGCCAGTGGAAAAACCGGCAGGATGCTCTTCAGAAATTTGCCCGCCTGCTTGCGCGCGCCCTGCAGCCTGTAAAGAAGCGCGCGTCATCCCGGCCGACCCGCGCGTCGCGTGCCGAACGGCTGGCGGCGAAAAAGAGGACAGGTGCGCTGAAACGGTCACGCGGGCATGTGGGAGGCGATGAGTGAGTGATTTCCGCCGGGAGCCTTGCCCCGGGGACGATTTTTCCGTACATTTGAGGAACAATTCTCCAGCCTTCTTGCAACACGCCTCCCGCGGCTTCTTTCATATCGTCCGTTCTTCAACCAGAGGGTCAGGCCTCCAATGAAAATCGATGCTATACTGCACGCTCTCCTTCCGAAAGACGACAGTTTTTTCACGCTGTTCGAAAAAGACTCCGGAAACCTGGTGATCGCCGCGGGCACATTCAGGGATCTGATGTCCAACAGGATTTCGAAGGAGGAACGGGCACAGAAAATCAAGAAGATCGAAGAGTTCGAGCACCGCGGGGACGAGATTACGCACCAGATCTTCAAAGCCCTGGGGACGACATTCATCACGCCGTTCGACAGGGAGGATATCCACGTGCTTGCCTCCAAGCTCGACGACATACTCGACTACATACAGGGTGCGGCGACGAGGATCATCCTGTACCGGGTAGACACAATTTCGCCGGAAGCGGAGCGGCTGGCAGGGCTGGTCTACGATGCGGTGGTCGAGCTCAACAAGGCGATCCCGATGCTGAGGGACCTCCGCCACGCGGAAGCGATCAACGAAAGCCTTGTGAAGATCAACAGCATGGAGAATGAAGCGGACGACCTGTTCGAACGGGCCATCGCCAACCTGTTCGACACATGCCAGGATCCCATACTGCTCATCAAGCTGAAGGAGCTCCTCGTCAGCCTCGAGACGGCCACCGATCAGTGCGAGGACGCAGCCAACGCGATCGAGTCCATACTCGTCAAGAACGCCTGACATGGTCACACTCGTTCTGAGCGCCATTGGTCTGGCGCTTGTCTTCGATTTCCTCAATGGGTTCCATGATGCCGCGAACTCCATCGCCACCGTCGTCTCGACCCGTGTTCTCACCCCCAGGAAGGCTGTCGCGTGGGCGGCGTTCTTCAATCTGGTTGCGGCACTCGTGTTTGACGTCCATATAGCAAAAACGATCGGCAAAGGGCTTGTCGTCATCGAGGACGTTACGGTGTATGTGATCATGGCGGGCCTTCTCGGCGCAATTTCCTGGAACCTCATCACCTGGTTTTTCGGCATCCCGTCGAGCTCATCCCACGCGCTGATAGGCGGCTACGGGGGGGCGGCGGTTGCAAAGGCCGGATTCGGGGTCCTCCTCCTCTCGGGCTGGATCAAGACGCTCCTGTTCATCGTTCTCGCGCCCGTCCTGGGGATGATCCTCGGCTATACGCTGCAGGTGATCGTTCTCTGGGTCGTGAGAAAACAATCGTACGACGCGGTCAACATCGTGTTCCGGAAGCTGCAACTCCTCTCCGCTGCTCTCTACAGCCTCGGGCACGGGACCAACGATGCCCAGAAGACGATGGGGATCATCACGGGGCTCCTCCTGACGGCCGGGTTCCTCCGGGAATTCGAGGTTCCTCTCTGGGTGATATTGATGTCACATTGCGCGATCGCCCTCGGGACGCTCTTCGGCGGGTGGCGCATCGTGAAGACGATGGGATCCAAGATCACCAAACTGAAGCCCTCGGACGGGTTCTGTGCGGAAACTGCGGGGGGGATCACGCTCCTGCTCACCGCATACTTTGGGATCGCCGTCAGCACGACGCATACGATTGCGGGGGCTATCATGGGTGTCGGGGCGACGAAGCGCCTCTCCGCCGTCCGGTGGGGGATCGCGGGGACGATGCTGTGGGCCTGGATACTGACAATACCCGCGTCCGCACTTGTTGCGGCCGCCTCCTATTATGCCATCGCGGGTGTTCGGGTTCTCGTTCGCTAGGAATCCCCTTGACAGGGAGCCGGAATTTGCCTACATTATCGCATTATGAATCGACGCGTTTCTGACAGTTACGCTCATCATCACCATCATGCGCACCATGCGTGTGCATCTGAGTATTCCGATGGGGTGACGGCAGGCTGACGGTTGAAAAGTCAGTGGAAAGAGAAGCCCCTCCCGGAATGCCGGGAGGGGCTTCGTGCTTGTATGGGACAGTCGATTGAAAACCGTTTCACATCAGAGCGAAGGATACGAATGGACGGGAATATCGTCGGGCTCCCGGCGGGATACAGGGATTTCATGTTTGAGGACGCGGAATCGAGGCGGCACATCGAAAACGAGTTCGCGTCAGTGTTTTCCTCCGCGGGATTCAGGGAGGTCATTCCGTCTGCGGTCGAGTATCTCGATCTGTATGCCCGGGGAAACCAGGGGATCCGGGAGAGGGCCATGCGGTTTCTGGACAGGGATGATAATCTCCTGGCGCTCCGCGCGGATTTTACGCCGGCCGTTGCCAGGATCGTCGCGGCACACATCCGTGAGATGCCCCGCCCCATCAGGCTCTGGTACAGCGGTCCCGTGTTCAGGAAAACGGACCGGCACAGGGGGCAGTACCAGGAATTCAGCCAGATAGGCGCCGAGCTGATCGGGGGGGATCCGCCGGCGGCAGACGGAGAAATTCTGGATATCGCACTCCAGTCTCTCTCGAGGTCCGGTTTCCCCGACGCGTGCGTTCACGTGAACCACGCGGGGATATTCCGGGGACTGGTCAACAGCCTGGGGCTCAAAGAGTCGGAGCTCGCCGAAGTCCGGTCTGCGATTGACAGGAAGGATATGCGGGCACTCGGAGTGCGATTGGAGGAGCTTGGCGTCAACGGATCGGTGCGCGCGCAGGTTAACACCCTCTCGCGCACCGTGGGGGATTCGCGCTCGCTCGCCGCAGTCGCATCCTCGATCGGCAACGAGGAGTCGCGTGACGCAATAGCCTCGCTGGAATCTCTCGCTTCACGGTTGCCACGGTGGCGCGACAGGATAACATTTGACCTGACCGAGATAGACGAGATGGAATACTACACCGGCGTCATGTTCACATTCCTGAGTCCCGCCCATTCCGTGGAAGTGGGGCGGGGGGGACGCTACGATTCGCTCATGCGTGAGTTCGGCGTCGACCTCCCGGCGGTCGGTTTTTCGTTCTCCATGGACAGACTCGGTGAGTGCGAATGAAGAACCGCGTCCTGATCGCCCTCCCGAAAGGGCGGCTCTACGAGACGGGGATGGAACTTCTGGGGAAAGCGGGGATCATCATCCCCCCCGCCGCCGGCGGTTCCCGGAAGCTTGTCTTTCCGGACGAAGAGGGGAGGTACGAGTTCGTGCCCCTCAAGCCCATCGATATTCCCGTCTATGTCGAATCGGGGACGATCGACGCAGGGATCGTGGGGAGTGACGTGCTCCGGGAGCTTGAGGCCGATGTGTATGAGCCCGTGGATCTGGCGATCGGCATATGCCGGATGGTCCTGGCGGCACCTTCGGGGGCGGCGCTCCCCCGGGGTGGGTCGTTGCGGGTCGCGACAAAGTACCCGCGAACCACCGAGCGTTACTTCCGCGGGAAACAGCTCCATGTGCACATCGTGAAGCTTGACGGGTCTGTCGAGATCGCCCCGCTCCTCGGGCTCGCCGATGCAATTGTCGACCTCGTGGAAACAGGGAGGACGCTCAGGGAGAACGGCATGCACGTCGTCGAGGATGTCGCCAGGGTGAGCGCAAAGCTCATCGTCAACCGGACGGCGATGAAAATGAAATCCGGAGACGTGCGGCATCTTATTACACAACTTGACACGGTGGTCTATGAGAATCCTGGACAACAGAACTGATGCGCGTGCAGTGGCGCGCCTTGCGGTGAGACGGATGGAGCCCGATCCCGAGGTAGACCACCGCGTCCGCGAGATTCTGGAAAGAGTCCGGGCGGAAGGGGACGAGGCGCTCACGACGCTCACCCGGCAGTACGATTGCCGGTTCATCGATTCTCTTGGCCTGCGCGTCTCCGGGAAGGAGGTGGAGGGTGCGTATGAATTCGTGAGCAGGAGCTTCCTCACATCACTGCGCGCTGCCGGGAAGAATATCGCACGCTTTCACCGGAAGCAGCTCCCGAAGTCGTGGGAGCTCCGGGAGGGGGGAATGCGCCTCTCCCAGCGGTTCAGCCCGCTCTCGCGCGTCGGGATCTACGTCCCGGGAGGGAAGGCGGCCTATCCTTCCACCGTGCTTATGAACGCCGTTCCGGCAGGGATTGCCGGTGTGGAGGAGATCGTCATGGCATCCCCCCCGGGTCCGGACGGGCGCCTCCCCGCGGAAGTGCTCGTCGCGGCATCGGAATCGGGGATCACCGAAATCTACCGGATCGGCGGGGCACAGGCGATCGCCGCCCTGGCATTCGGGACTGAATCGATTCGCCGGGTCGACAAGATCACCGGCCCCGGCAACACCTACGTCGCGGCGGCGAAGCGGATGGTGTTCGGCGAAGTCGGGATCGATATGATCGCCGGTCCCACCGAGGTCGTCGTGGTGGCAGACTCCACGGCCCGTGCGGAGTTCGTCGCAGCGGATCTCATGGCGCAGGCGGAACATGATGAGCTTGCGTCCCCCATCTGCATTGTCCCTTCCCGCGCACAGGCGGAGAAGGTCAGCCGTGCGGTTGCGAGCCAGCTCGAAGTCACGCCGCGCAGGGCGATCGCGCGGAAAGCACTCGATCGACAGGGTGTCATCATTGTTTCGGGTTCGATACGGGAAACGGCTGCGATCGTCAACATGATAGCCCCGGAACACCTCGAGCTCATGGTGAAGAACCCGCGCTCGTACGCCCGGCGGATCCGCAATGCGGGATCGATATTCCTCGGGTCCTGGTCCACCGAGGCCCTCGGGGATTACGTGGCAGGTCCCAATCATACGCTCCCCACCTCAGGCTCCGCGAGGTTCTCCTCACCTCTCGGCGTGGCGGATTTCATGAAATTCTCCAATGTCATCGAGGTCACGCGTCCCGCCTTCAGGCGGCTCGCGCCGCATGTGCGCGAGCTCGCACGCGCGGAGGGACTTTTCGCTCATGAGAGGTCGGTGACCATCAGGGGGGATGCGCGATGAGAGACCTGTTGCGCCCCGTCATCGAAGGGATCACCGAATACTCGCTCGAGCACCGGGAGTGCCGTATCAAGCTGAACCAGAACGAGAACCCGTTCGATCTGCCGGATGATGTCAGGAACGAAGTCCTTCGCCGCGTCGCCGCGATGCACTGGTCCCGGTATCCTGAATTCGTTCCCCGGCGGCAGATGGAGAAGATCGCACAATTCACCGGATGGACCGCGGACGGAGTTCTCCTGGGGAACGGGTCGAACGACCTTCTGCAGCTCCTCTTCACGTGCGTGCTGGACGCAGGGCGGGGGGTGCTGATCAGCCAGCCGACGTTTACGCTCTACAGGTTGCTCGCTCAGACGATCGGGGCTCCGGTGTCCGACGTCCCGATGACGCGGTCATTCAAACTGGATACCGGGGCGGTGATCAATGCGGCGAACGGGACCGGTGCCGCGATGATCGTGCTCTGTTCGCCGAACAACCCCACGGGGGGACAGATCCCGCTGGCGGAGCTGGACCGTATACTCCGCGAGACCGGGGCTCTCGTGGTCGTGGACGAGGCGTACGTCCAGTTCGCCGGTTCTTCCGCTGTCGTGCTGCTGGAACGCTACGAAAGGCTCGTCGTACTCCAGACTTTTTCAAAGGCCATGGGGGCTGCCGGCCTCCGGTTCGGCTACGCGCTTCTTTCCCCTCACCTGGCGCGTCAGCTCACCAAAGTGAAGCTCCCGTATTCCGTCAACATATTCACGCTTATCGCCGCCGAGGTGTTCATCGAGCGCTGGGACAGCCTGAAATCATGGATCGGCGTGCTCGTTTCGGAGCGCGAGCGGATATTCTCCGCGCTCGGAGCGATGGACGGCATCCATCCGTACGCGTCGGATGCCAATTTCCTTCTTTTCGAGACTCTCCGGAAGACTCCGGCGGAAGTGTTCTCGGCGCTTCTTGCGCGGGGGATACTCATACGGGATGTCTCCCGGTATCCGATGCTGGAGCGCGGGCTCCGTGTCAGCGTCGGGACACCGGCTGAAAACGACGAATTCATCAAAGCTCTCCGGGAGGCGGTATGAACCGTACGGCGATGCTGGAACGGAACACAGCGGAGACATCGATCCGGGTGTGTCTCGATCTCGACGGATCGGGCGTTTTTGATATCACGACCGGCATTGGTTTCTTTGATCATATGCTCTCCCACATTGCACGGCACGGAAGGTTCGATCTTACCGTCGCCGCGAAAGGGGATCTTCACGTTGACGACCACCATACGGTAGAGGATGTGGGCATTTGCCTCGGGAAAGCGATCACTGAAGCACTCGGGGAGAAACGGGGAATCGAGCGGTTCGGTGCCGGGTTCGTGACTATGGACGAGGCGCTCGCACGGACGATCATCGACCTGAGCGGCCGCAGCTACTTCGTTTTCCTCGCCGAATTCTCGCGGGAGACGCTCAACGGGTTCTCACTGGAGCTTGTCAACGAATTCTTCAGGGCCGTTGCGACCGAAGGACGGATGAATCTTCACATCGCGCTGCTGTACGGCGGGAACGCCCATCACCAGGTCGAAGCCATATTCAAGTCTTTCGGCCGGGCCCTCCGTTCGGCGGTCGAGCGGACCGGGAGCGATGAGATCCCGTCCACGAAAGGGACACTTTGATCACGATAGTCGATTACGGGATGGGAAACCTGCGCAACGTCCTTCGGGCCTGCGCGGAGATCGGGGTGAAGGCTTCGGTGACATCGGACCCGGGACTCGTGAGTGCCGCATCGTGGCTGATACTTCCGGGTGTCGGCGCTTTCGGTGAAGCGGTGCGCAGAATTGACGGGATGGGATTGCGCGGACCGATACTCGGGCATGCAAAGGCGGGGCGGCCTCTCCTCGGGATCTGTCTCGGCATGCAGCTCCTCCTCGACTCAAGCGATGAATCTCCCGGTGCGGCGGGACTCGGGATCATTCGTGGAACCGTCCGGAAGCTCAGCGGCGCTGTCAAGGTCCCCCACATCGGTTGGAATGACGTGACGCCGGTCTCCCCGTCCCCGCTCTTCCCGGATCCGGAGGAGTCGCCGGTCGCGTACTTCGTTCACTCGTTCTGTGCCGGTATTATCCCTGAAACCGTTGCGGTCACAGAGTACGGCGTCCGCTTCTCCGCCTCTGTGAAGAAGGGGAATGTGTATGGGGTACAGTTCCATCCGGAAAAGTCGCAGGATGCAGGGCTGAACCTGCTCAGACGTTTCACGCTCGTCAAACCGGCGGCCTGGACGGGATAATGGAGATCATTCCTGCCATCGATGTGAAGGAGGGGATGTGTGTCCGGCTCCGGCAGGGGCGCGAGGATTCCGGGACAGTCTATGCCGCGGATCCTGTGGCGGTCGCGCTCCGCTGGACGGAAGAGGGCGCACAGCGTCTTCATGTGGTGAACCTTGACGGCGCGTTCGGGCGTGAATCGAAGGCAACTGACATACTCAGGAGCATTGTCTCCCTGACGGGAGTGAGGGTCCAATTCGGAGGGGGTCTCAGGTCACGTGAGGCAATCAAAAGAGCGTTCGAAGCGGGGGCTTCGTCTATCGTGTTGGGGACTGTGGCGTTCGAGGACCGCGATCTTCTCGAGGAGACACTCCGGGAATACGGCCCGGAAAGGGTGGTTGTTGCGATTGACGCGCTCAACGGAAATGTCGCGACGCGGGGTTGGAAGGAGCTCACGGGGAGGGATGTGCACGGGGCCGCGCGTGAGCTTCGCGCTGTTGGAGTCCGGGAGATACTCTGCACCGACATCAGCAGGGATGGCATGATGAACGGGCCGGATCTTCTCACGCTTGAAGGACTGTCGAAGAGCGGCCTCTCAGTCATCGCCTCCGGGGGGATGTCATCTCTTGAGGATGTCAGTGCACTCCTCGGGCCGGGGTATGAGCATATCACCGGAGCGGTAATCGGCAAGGCCCTGTATGAAGGGAAGATTGTGCTCCGATCGGCCATCGCACTTGCGCGCGGAGGAAGCGACAACGGACCCGGCACCGGGACAGCTCACACGGCGCCTTCAAGCCCGGGGAGAGATTAACAATGCTTCGAAAACGGATCATACCGTGTCTCGATTTGAAAGAGGGGAAGGTGGTGAAGGGAGTGAAATTCATCGACCTCGTATCGATGGGGGACCCCGCTGCCCACGCCCTGTATTATAACAACGAAGGGGCCGACGAGCTTGTGATACTCGATATCACGGCCTCCCACGAGGCGAGGGGAACGCTTGTCCACGTTGTTGAGGCTGTCGCGGAAAACCTCTTCATCCCGTTGACGGTGGGAGGGGGAGTGCGAACGTCAGACGACGTCCGTGCGCTCCTTCTCGCGGGTGCGGACAGAGTCAGCCTGAATACCGCAGCGGTCAAGCGACCTGAACTCATCAGCGAGTCTGCAGAGCGCTTCGGTACGCAATGCGTCGTTGCGGCGATCGACGCGCGGAGGCGGGATTCCTCTTTGCCTGGCTGGGATGTGTATATTTACGGGGGGAGGGAAAACACCGGGAGAGATGCCGTCGAGTGGGCGGCTGAGGCGGAAGAGAGGGGCGCCGGTGAAATACTCCTGACGAGCATGGACAGGGACGGGACGCAGATCGGCTACGACTGCGAGCTGCTACGTGCAGTGACGGAGCGTGTCTTCATACCCGTGATAGCATCCGGAGGAGCAGGAACGATGGAACATTTCGCAGAAGCATTCACGGAAGGAGGCGCGGATGCGGTGCTGGCCGCGTCACTGTTTCACACGCGGGCGATGTCGATCAGGGATCTCAAGAGTTTTCTTGCAAAGAGGGGAGTGCCGGTCCGATGAGCAATCCGCCGATGGAAAGCCTTCGCTTCGATGAACGGGGACTCATTCCCGCGATCATACAGGACGCGGAGACCGGAACCGTGCTGATGCTGGCGTACATGAACCGCGAGAGC
>Ga0182011_10000661_pt1 | contig 30079 bp, 32 predicted proteins | sample 711E1DmetaG_FD_120481 | JGI IMG/M metagenome (GOLD analysis project Ga0182011, IMG submission 120481) | Permafrost microbial communities from Stordalen Mire, Sweden - 711E1D metaG | ecosystem: Environmental > Terrestrial > Soil > Wetlands > Permafrost | place: Sweden: Stordalen | collected...
GTTGAAAATCTATACGTTGCGCGCTCGTATAGATGTATTATCAATTGTTTTCCGAGTTATTGATTATCGCTTCTGCACCTGAGAACTCGCTTGGCGCAGACTTTTTCAACAGAGCTGAACTAAGGCAAAAATTTATATACTGTTAATATTATGTCAGATTATGGGGTTAAAAGAGGAGTTGAGTAGGGAATTGTCTAAAGACAGTTCTATATATGCCGTCAAATCCAATCTTCTAGGCAGAGGATATCTTGAGAGCGACATCAATGCCGCCCTGAAGAGCATGATCGATGTAAAGACTGAGGAGAACAACAGGAACAACAAGCTACTGAGCTGGAAGGAGTTCTTTGATCGTATAGGCTACGGCTTTGCAAGCCAGCAGTTCATCAATATCCTGTTCATGCTGAGCGGTGCATCACTTTTTCTTGTAGGATTGATAAGCGGCATCAAGACAGCCATAACATATCTCCTCTCTGGTTTCCTGAAGGAATATTCAAAGGTGAAGTATTTTGGTAAGAGTTTCATAAGCACTGCAGGCATAATATACGGCCTGAGTTTTCTTGGGATGGCATTCGCTGTCGTGATAAAGATGCCCTTACTATTCATCATCTCACTGCTTGTAGGTTCGATCGGCGTCATAGCACATGGCGATCTGTATGTGATATTCCACAACATACTTTTGAGGGGTGAACGCAGAAAGACGTTCCTTAGGTTCATATCATATTTCGGGATATTGATAACAGCCTTGTCTCTCATAGTAGCGGGCGTCCTCATGGAGATATTCCCGATAACAGGCACTTCATTTAGCATCAATCCATCGTGGATGGATCTTGCATCGCCGATACATTTCAAGATATACGGATATCTTCTGGCATTCGAGATCACGGCGATAATGTTCATACTTTCAGGATACCTGATGTCGTTCATAGATGAGAAAAAAGAGACGCTGTACAGCTCATCGCTATATGTGTCTACATTCATGAAGCAGTATTTCGAGAATGCAAATGCGAGCAGCAGGATATTCATAAAGAACAAGAAGATACTCCTGCTGACGATAGCTGCCATGGTGACGATTGTCGTCCAGATAATAGGCAATTCATATCTGGGGATATTCATATACGAACATTTCAAGAACCAGTTCCTCGGAGGGTTCATGAACGTTGCGCTTATATTCGTCATAGCATTGATAACGTCCATCGCAGGGACTATGCTCACGAAAAGTTTTGCGAAATCTCTTGGAGAGGCGCCGATGCTCGTCTTTGGGACATTGCTCATAGCGCTCCTTCCACTGACGATGTATTTCAATCCTAATCTCTATGCGATAGGTCTCGCTACGGCATTATCTGTCATAGGCGGCGCTGTAGTCGGTGTCGCGCAAGGGTTGATAGGTGAGAGGCTCATGGATGAGAGAGAGTTATCGACGTATTTCACAGGACTTGGATATATATCCATAATTCCTATACTCGTACTTGTGACTATCGGAGCGATCGTCGCGCAGGTATTCACATTGCAGATCCTGTTCCTTGCATTAGGCATCATATTAGCACTCATCGTGATGCCTGTGTATTTCATATTGGTCCTTATTGTGGATGCAGAATACAGGAAGGAACATAGAAGATAGGGAAGAGCACAGAAAGCGGAAAAGTATATAGGATATAGAAAAGAACGCTTAAGACGGCTTCTCAAATTCAAAATGTGTGACAGAATCTTAATCACTTCTTAGTAGATATAAACCAAAACCTATTTAAACGGCTTATTTATTCTCTCTGTAATGAGTGATATACTAGTTCGCAACGTACCGTATGTGGATACGCCGCTTCCAAGTTTCATGGCTGAGGATTCGATATCTCCATATACCGGCAAGATACTTCTTCCGGACACGAGTGGAGTAAAATTTCCTGGATCAACATTTTCAGAATCGATATATCCGAGCCAAAAAGATCTAAGTTCTCTTGAAGTCAGGTCATCTTATAATCCTAAAGCGTATCTGGCACTCGCTAACTGTCAGATAGCATCCAATCTTCAGGGACATGGACATGCAGTGTTGTGTATGCCTGAGACACTTTATTTGATGTCTACAGGTAGGACTGATATAACTTCGAATTTTCATAGTACTCTAAGTATTGTAGTTACAGGACGTACCAAAGAAGTTATAGGAAATGTTCAAAAGGGAAGCGACGTCATGGTATTTGCGCATCTCCCGAATCATTATTCAGATCCAAGAAATATCCGTTATTCATTCAAAAATCTGAGAAAGGGTGCTGGAGAATATCCTTTGGAAAAATTTTATGGCCTGATTAAAAAAGCGGAAGATGGCGATAGGAGATTGGGCATAATTGATTATGGTACTGCACTAAAGAAGGCAACAACAAGACTTGTGAGTCTTGATGATGCGAGGGAGAATCCGCTTACATCTCTTATCATAGGCGGAGAAGAGGAGACCGCACACTATTTCGATTGGCGTAGGCAAAATATTGGCGATAAGATAAGAATATTTTATCCTGAAGATATGGATACCGTCCCTCGGGCACGTCTGCTGTATGTCTTTGAACGCAAGCGCAACTGCGACATTGTTGCTGATTGCAGTCTCACTTACAACGGAAATTTTCTTTGGATACCGATGGACATGGAAGCCTCTAGAAAAAAAGGATTCGCAATCGAGGCGCTGTTTGGAAGATAAAGGCCGATGATTGAAATATCTTCAATCATTTTTTCAGCTAACTTTTTAAATAAAACCCTTATTATAGTATGGATATATAGACATTGATTGAAACGAAAACATGCCTATTGGGAGTGTCCGGATTTAAGTCGGAGAATTTATGGCAGCAACAATTGAAGAACTTAGAAGAGAGATAGACAGGATAGATAGTCTTATTGTGGAAAATCTTGCGAAAAGAAGAGGCATCGTTCTGGAGTTGGCAGGTATAAAAAAAGAGAATGGCATAAAGATTTTTGATCCCTCAAGGGAAAAAGAACTTAAAGAACGGATAAGAAGAAAGGCCAATGATTCTGGCTTAGATGAAAATTTTGTCCTGAAACTATATGATATCATCCTGGAAAAATCAAAAAAGGAGCAGGAAAATGAAAATCTCAGACAGGGCTGATGCAATAAATGAATCTTCCACGACACAGTTCACTGCGATAATAGCAAAACTCCGCAAAGAAGGAAAAGACGTCATAGACATGGCTGTCGGGGAGCCCGATCTTGAGACACCAATAAACATAATTGATGCGACAAAAAAAGCTCTTGATGATAAAAAGACCAGATATTCGGTCGTTTCAGGGATACTCGAACTCAAAAAGAGCATATGCAAGCGATTTAGTGAAAATGATTTGGATTATTCTCCGGAAAATATCCTGATATGCAACGGTGCAAAGCAGGCATTATACACTATCTTCCAGACGATGTGCGACCCTGGAGATGAGGTCATCATCCAAGTTCCTTATTGGGTGAGTTTTTCAGAGCAGGTGAAGTTGGCAGGAGCCATTCCTGTCTATGTTGATACAATAAATGATCAGCCGGATATCAAGAAGATCAAGGAATCGATAACAAAGAATACAAAAGCGATAGTGCTCAACAGTCCAAATAATCCTACGGGCGCGGTATACAAAAGAAATGACATGGAAGCGATAGCGAATATCGCTGTAGAAAATGATCTGTTTGTAATATCTGATGAATCATACGACTCTTTGGTTTATGATGGCATGAAGAACATAAGTATTGCTTCATTGAATGAGGAAATAAAGAAGAGGACATTTGTTGTGAAGACTTTTTCAAAAGAGTTTTCAATGACGGGATTTCGGGTTGGATATGTTGCTGCTGAGAAAGGATTAGTCAGCGCAATGAATAAACTGCAGGGCCATATCACAGGAAATGTATGCACTTTTGCACAACATGGTGCAATTTCTGCTTTTGATATGGGTAAGGAAGAGATTGAAAAAAGAACCCTGCTCTTTCAGAAGAAAAGGGACCTGGCCTACAAGAGAGCCAGAGAATTGTTTGAATGCACAAAGCCTGAAGGGGCGTTCTATTTATTTCTCGATGTGAAAAATATCCTCGATGATAAGATCAAGACATCAGAGGATTTTTCAGCATGGCTGCTTGAAAAAGCCCATGTCGCTGTCGTTCCTGGAGAGGCATTCGGGTCTCCGGGTCACATAAGATTATCATATGCAAACAGCGAAGAAAACATCATAAAGGGTTGGGACAGGATAGACAAGATACTCGAGACATTATGAGAATAAACTCCATCGGGATAATAGGATTCGGAAGGTTTGGAAAATTTGTTGCAGCGCAGTTGAACAGGGATTTTCATGTATATGCCTACAGCCGGAACCTGCCCCCTTCTGAAATCAAGAAAAGCAACGCTATACCTTCCTCATTAGAAGACGTGTGTTCTAAAGATGTACTTCTGATTGCAGTCCCTATATCTGAGATGGAAGGAGTCTTATCCTCAATAAAGGGATTTATCGGAAAACAGACCATCGTGGTAGATGTCTGCTCAGTTAAGGAATATCCTGTGATGCTTATGAAAAACATTCTTCCCAAAAAGACTCAGATTCTTGCAACCCATCCACTATTCGGACCAGACTCAAGTACGAGAAGAAAAATAGTCTTATGTAAAGTCAGAGTTTCGAATGAGAATTATTCTGCTATAAAGAATTTTTTGCTCAAAAAAGATTTCCAGGTGATTGAGGCAACGCCCAAAGAGCATGATGTACAGATAGCAAAATCACTGCTACTCACCCATCTTATAGGCAGAACACTCGCTGGAATGGGTGCGCATAAACAGGATATAGATACGCTTGGCTATAATAATCTGATTAATATGATGAATGCAGTTGAAAATGATTCCTGGCAGCTTTTTATGGATATGAACATCAACGATAGGTTCTCTAAGAAAGTACGCATGGATTTCATGAAGTCTTTACGTGAGATTGAAGGAAAACTGAAATTGTATGAGGCTAAAGGGAAGAATGTGCGTTCTAGGCATGCAAAGAATATTAAGAATTCTTGATCATATGCACGGTGTCATCCCAGCCTTGGCATGAATCAGTAATAGATATGCCGTAAGGTACTGTGGATTTGTCAAATCCTTTAAGATTATCGGGGAGCTTATATTGTCCTTCTTTCATGTTAGATTCTACCATCAATCCTATGATCCCTTTATTGCCATCCCTGCGCTGTCTTCTGACATCCTGGAACACTATCGGCTGATTTTTATAATCTTTGCGGGAATTTCCATGACTACAGTCAATCATCACTATCTCAGGCAGGCTTGCCTTGCGTAATAATTCTTGAGCCGCTACCACGTGTGTATGTTCGTAATTTGGTTCTTTTCCGCCGCGAAGGACTATGTGTGTACAATCGTTTCCTTTCGTCGAGACGATTGCTGCCCCTCCATAACCGGTTCCGCCTATGAATGTGTATTCATTTCTTGATGTAAGCACTGCCTCGATTGCTCCATCCAGATTTCCTGATCTGTCGTTCTTGAACCCTACAGGCATCGATACTCCAGAGACGAGATCCCTGTGCCCTTGCGATTCTACAGTTCGTGCGCCGATTGCTGCCCATGATATGAATTCCGAAATAAAATCAGGCATGATAGACGAATTGACATATTCTGTTGCGCAAGGGACTCCCATATCTGTGATGTCGCGTAATATCGAACGTGCAAGGCGTAGGCCGAAATTTATATCATACGTTGCGTTGATGTATGGATCATTGATTAGTCCCTTCCATCCTAATATTGTCCTAGGTTTTTCAAAATATGTTCTCTTGACGAGCAAAAACTTATCTTTTACAGTATCAGCGAGCGATTTTACTCCTCGAGCATATTCTAGTGATAACTCTCTATCATGATCAGAACATGGGCCAAGAACAATGATCATTCGGTCATCCCTGCCGCTTAAAATCTCTTCAATGTCATATCTGCTTTTCTGAATAAATCTTTCCTGTTCAGCAGTTTGCGGTATGTCTATACACAGTTGTGCAGGACTGACTAATGGTATTCTGCTTAATATCCTTCTATCTTTTACAGGTGGGAGCTCTGCCATTTTATCATGCCAAATCTTTGATACTGCCTATACTCTGCTATTTTTTATGATAGCCTTATAGACTAAGATTGAGAAGGATATATTATTTATAAATCTATTGATGTTTACTACTCTTGTGTAGTCTAATACCTTATTTGTTTCAGCTAACTTTTTAAATCCTCGAGGATTCTTCCATACCATGGTTGGGGATAATATTGCCATCAATGATATAAAAGGCCAGATAATATCAGGAAAATTCGGAGAGATCCTGGCGAGACAGAAGTCTGACAAGGAGTTCGAACTCGGCGAGATACTTGTTGCAGAGAATGATACATCAAAGATATTTCTTCAGGTATATGATCTGCAGTATGGCTCACAGATAAGCCAGCAGAACCTTGAACTCATATCAGGGATGAGCCTTGAAGAGGATGCAAGTTTCGAATTCATGGACAAGAACATAAGGAATTATAAGATAGCATTTCTCAAGAACCTGATCAGCGTCGAGAAGAATACTCCCAAGAATGTCAGCCTGTCTAAGTCCCTGCCTGGTATGTTTTCGACAGTGCGTACTGTCACGGATGAAGATCTCTCTTTCATCTCAAAGCCTGAAAATCCATTGTTCTTCGGCAACCTTCGTTCAGGAAGCCGTGCTCTTGATGTCCCGATATATCTTGATGGCTCGCAGGTGCTGACGCATCACGTTCTGATATCGGGTACGACAGGAAAAGGGAAGAGCATACTTATGTCAAATCTTTTATGGGATGCGACGGGAAAAGATTACAATGGAATACTCGTACTTGATCCACATAACGAATATTATTCTGGCTCTGGGACAGGAAAAAATTCGATAGGGCTCAAGGATCATCCATCAATGAGAGTGATGTATTATAGCGTAAGGAATATCACGCAGGGGACGGCGACGTTGAAGATAAATATACGGATATTACGTCCACAACATTTCGGCTGCCTTGACTTCTCGGACGCGCAGGAACAGGCGATGAATGCGTACTACCGTGATTATGGGAATAAATGGATAGAGTCTGTGCTGCTCGAGAGGCCTCTAAAGGTAGGCTTCAATGATGCGACGATAAATGTCTTGAAGAGACGCCTGATGTACCTTCTTGATATAGACATAAGTAATAGTGAGGTATTCTGCAACGGGATATTCGACTTCAACGCAGGAGAGGCTACGATAAGCACGATATGCGATGCGCTTGAAGAGAGCAGGACAGTCATAATCGATACAAGTTCATTCAGTGGGCAGGTCGAGCTGCTTGTCGGTTCACTGATAGTCACAGAGATGTTCAACAGGTACAAGAATCATAAGATGCATGCAAACCTCAACGATAAGCCTGTGATAAGCATCGTACTTGAAGAGGCCCCCAGAGTCCTTGGAAAGGAAGTCCTTGAAAAAGGATCGAATATATTCTCGACGATCGCACGCGAAGGGAGAAAGTTCAAGGTAGGATTGATTGCGATAACGCAGCTTCCATCCATGATTCCACGTGATATACTCGCAAATATGAATACCAAGATAATACTCGGGACAGAGATGGTGCAGGAGAGGCAGGCGATCATTGATTCAGCATCTCAGGATCTATCATCTGACTCAAGGAACATCGCAAGCCTTGACAAGGGAGAATGCATCATATCATCAAACTTCGCAAAGTTCGCGATCCCGATAAAGATACCGTTCTTCGACGATGTCGCAAGGAAGGATATCGACATTGCAGGAAAGAATAAAAACAATGGCAGTAAAAAAGAAATTGTCGGGCTAGGAGAATAGTTCCTCCTTAACATCTATGCCGAACATATTCTTTATCATCATTTTAACTATCAGCTTATATAAATCCTTGCGTCCTTCCTTAAATATCTGGCAAATGAATCAGATATTTCTGTACCATTTGCAGTTATACTCTTTAAATTGGGCATGTTAGCAACATGTCTTTTAGTCAGCTCCATTCTTGGGCTTCCAACAACCCACAGGTGTTCCAGCGAGGGAAGAAAAGGCAGTTCTAATTCTATCATCCCGCATGGACAATATAAGTTTTTTAGTGAGATGTATGTTTTTGGTATTTTTAAAACTGGGAAACTATTAAACTCTAGACGGATATCTGTCATCTTGGTTGATTCCTCGGGGAGATCTATCTTATCTAGATTTATTGAAGATGCTATAAGCATTTTTAATTCTGTTAGTGTATGTGGTATGCTCATCGAGCGTGTGTTAGATGATAGCTCGCAATTTAAAATCTCGAGTGATGTGAAATTTTCAGAAAGATCCAGGCGTCCCGTCCTATTCTTGTAGTTCTTTGTCATTATTCTTGTGACATATCCTTGAGAGTTTACATTTATTCTTCCATTAATATTCTCCCACTTTGAGTCGTAGAACAATTTATCTGCAGTCATAGGTGTCTTTCCATCAGTATCATAAAACTGCGCTGCAAGTTTTTCAAGTTCCTCGTGCTGCTCTTCGAGTATATGATATTTCCCCCTAACAATCATACTGCCTGAAAAGTGGTGTCATTTATCAATTTTTTCATTACCTTTATTAATTATGGATGGTTTCTATCCTCTATGAAATTCGCGCACATGGCTGATGTCCATATAGGATCGTGGAGAGATCCAAAGCTCAAGGATCTGTCTGTAGATGCATTCATAAAATCTTCTGACATATGCATCAAGGAGAAGGTCGATTTCGTCCTGATATCCGGAGACCTGTTCAACACCGCGCTCCCATCTATCGATGGTCTGAAAAGTGTCGTAAGAGAATTCCGCAAACTCAAGAATAATGGCATTCCAGTCTATATAATCCCTGGCTCGCATGATTATTCTCCATCTGGAAAGACGATGATCGACGTCCTTGAAGAGGCGGATCTACTGAAGAATGTTTTCAAGGGAAGTGTCGTTGACGGAAAATTGAAGCTGAGATTCACTACAGACGAAAAGACAGGCGTCAAGATAACAGGGATACTCGGACGTCGTGGAACCCTTGAAAGATTATATTACCAGGACCTTGATATAGAGAGCCTTGAGAAAGAGCAGGGAAAAAAGATATTCATGTTCCACACATCAATCACAGAATTGAAACAGGCTGGAAAGGCAGCGATGGAATCGACGGACATATCCTACCTTCCGCGAGGATTTGATTATTATGCAGGCGGACATGTTCATATCGTGAACAATTATTCATTCAAGCAGCACAAGCATGTCGTATATCCTGGACCATTATTTCCTGCTAATTTCGAGGAGCTCGAAGCATTGGATATGGGTGGATTCTTCATATATGACAATGGGCAGATGATACGCGAAGGGATACATCTGAAGAACACATTCAAGATGGATATCGATTGTGAGCATAAGAGCCCTGAAGAGGTCGAGCAGGATATCTATGAGCGGATAAAGGGGAAGGAATTCATCAATACGATAATCCTCATACGCGTCTCCGGAAGATTGAAGACGGGAAAGGTCTCAGATATAAACTTCCGTGAGATATTCAGCAAGATATATTCTCAAGGGGCATTCTACATCATGAGAAATACCACAAAGGTGGTATCAGCGGAATATGAAGAGATACAGATGGATCATAAGGATCCTGATGAGGTTGAGGATGGGATAATCAGGGAGCATCTTGGTCAGATACGCGTCAACGGCGTGGATGCTGATAAGGAATTGCAAATGACAAAGGATCTGATGGACATCATGTCAGGCGAAAAGCACGAAGGTGAGAAAGTGTACGAGTACGAGGAACGTGTGAAGAAAGAGGTAGATAGGTTATTGGAGATGTAGATTTTTTCATAAACTTTATTAATCCGCGAGTGATTATTCTTTTTATGGTCTTACGTTTCCTTAAATATATACTCGTAGATTCATGTGGTCTTCCCAATTATAGACAAAGAGAACAGCAGGCACTGGATAATATTGTTGGAGGATATCTAGCAACGCAGGAAGCCGGTGTAGCTTTTAGACGTTCTTCTGGTAGAAAAGGCTTCATGACTGAGACGGATATAGCCCTGGAAAGAGAAAGGATTCTGAAACCCACTTATCTCGAAAGGATAAAAGAGAAGATTCAACAATATAGATCTAAGTTCTGAATTTTACTTCTCTCTTACATAGAACAGTTTCTTTATGGATTCACTCTCAGCATCGTCCTTGGGAATGCGATTGCATCCTTGATGTTCTCAAGATGGCATATCCATGATATCAATCTCTCGACGCCCATTCCGAAGCCGCCGTGAGGGACGCTTCCGTATCTTCGTGTATCTAGGTAGAATTGGTAATTTGCTGGGTCTTCGTCCTGTGCTCTTAATCTGTCTTCTATCTTGTGCAGATCCGATTCTCGTTCAGAGCCTCCTATGATCTCGCCGTAGCATTCAGGAGCGATGAAGTCGCATCCATTCACAGTATCAGGATTCCCTTCAGTCTCTTTCATGTAGAATGCCTTGACGACTTTTGGATAATCACGTACTATTATGAATTGATCATGCAGTTTGGATAATTCGTCCTCTTCTATAGTCCTTAAATCCTTGCCCCATTCTATCTCTATATTGCACTTTTCTTTGAGTTCTTTCAATGCATCGGTATATGTCATCCTGATGAACGGTCTATCTTTGACTTTTTCAAGTACTTTGATGTCCCTGTTGAGGATCTTTAATTCTTCCTGATTTTTTTCAAGGACTCTTTTCACAACATGCCTTATGAGCGCCTCTCCATAGTCTTGTATATCCGTAAAATTTGCCCATGCGACTTCCATCTCTGCATGCCAGTACTCGGTCAGGTGCCTTGATGTCTTTGATTTTTCTGCACGAAAACTTGGAGCTATAGTATAGATCTTTTCGAGTGAAAATATTGCAGGCTCAGCGTATAATTGCCATGTCTGTGCCAAAAATACCGGCTTTCCGAAATAATTTACAGAGAATAATGTCGATCCGCCCTCTGCCTGTGTCGCCTGGAACATCGGGCTCTGATATTCGTAGAATCCGGCATCCCGAAAATATTCGTGTATCGCGCCAAATACTGTGCTTCTGATTTTTAATATTGATGTCGTGTATCTGCTCCTGAGCCAAAGATGTTTCATGTCAGCGAGGAGTTCAGTCGATTGGTCTTTCTGTATAGGCCAGCCGATGCTCTCTCCAATAAGTTTTAATTCTTTGACTTTCACCTCAAATCCTGTCGGTGCACGCTTATCAGGGACTATCTCTCCTGAGAGTTCGAATGAAGCCTCTACGTCTATCTTTTGTGCATCATTCCACATGTCTTCCGTTACGTTTACCTTTTCGACGACGCATTGTATGATGTTTGTCGCATCCCTCAGCACAAGAAACCTTAATGCATTGCTTCCGCGTGCCCTGTAGCACCATCCTCTAAGATGTACAAGTCCTTCGCCTTTCTTCATTGCGTCGTTTATTGATATGAATTCGTCTGCCATGGTATTGTAACTCGCACATGCTTTTAAAAGTTTATTGTTGAAGAGGAAGATTTAGAATGAAAAAAGTATGAAAAAAATGCCTTATCTTTTTCTCTTCTTCGCTTTAACCGGCTTCTTTAGAGGGCACGTGTTCCATCCGAACAATATGTACAGTCCGCACCAGCCAAGGACTCCTGTAACGAGCGCTATGAATGCCGGTATGTACCACCATGTACTATATGTAAGCGCCAATATTATAAACACTACCGCAAGGACCAATCGTACGATCCTATCAGCTATTCCTACATTTGCTTTCGTGTAGCAGATATCCTTACCCATACACATCACCCAACCACTTTATGGTAGAGAATGTTTAAAAAGTTGCCTGTTTTAAGAGGATTATACTTTCTTGACGCCATGCTCATGTACGCTCTGTACAGCGCGTCCTGAAGGGTCGTTCATCTTCTCGAATTCCTTGCTCCAGCGGAATGCTGTAGGGCTTGAACATGCTATCGATGGGCCTACTGGAACTGTCAAGGCTGCTGACTTGCTGTGGAACAATTCATCAAATATGGTCCTGTAATAATACTGTTCCTTTGAGTTCGGTGTCGATTGCGGGAACTTCTTCTCGACATCCTTCATCATCTCGTTCGTCACGTGTTCTTCGGTGTATTTTTTCAGGTAGTCTATCCATCCATATCCTACACCGTCTGAGAACTGTTCCTTCTGTCTCCAGAGTATCTCTTTCGGGATGAGTCCTTCGAATGCCTGTCTGAGGATTTTTTTCTCGACTTCTTTTCCAGGGCACATCTTATCTTTCGGATCGATACTCATCGCATAATCCAGAAATTCCTTGTCCAGGAACGGGACTCTTGTCTCAAGTCCCCATGCCGCTGTCGACTTGTTTGCCCTAAGACAGTCATATTTGCTTAATGCGAACAGTTTTCTTACCGTCTCTTCATGGAATTCCTTTGCTGACGGCGCCATATGGAAATATAAGTATCCGCCGAAAACCTCGTCGGCTCCTTCACCTGACAGGACCATCTTTATCCCCATGGATTTTATCTTTCGTGCCATGAGATACATAGGTGTAGCTGCGCGTATAGTTGTCGTATCGAACGTCTCAAGATGATATATGACATCACGTATCGCATCAAACCCTTCCTGTATCGTGAATATTATGTCGTGATGCACAGTCCCTATATGTTTTGCCACAATCCTTGCGAACTTCATATCAGGAGAATTTTCGAGGCCGACAGAGAATGAATGCAATTGCGGCCACCATGCCTCTTCTTTGTCTTCAGTCTCTATCCTGTTCTTCCTGTATTTTGCTGCAATCGCTGCAATGAGCGACGAATCAAGCCCTCCTGAAATCAATACACCATACGGGACGTCTGACATCAGCTGCTGTTTTACAGAGGTCTCTAACGCTTCTCTTAATTTTTTCAATGATACTTTCTGCGTCGGAATGGTGTCCTCCCATTTTGGCTTGTACCATCTCGTGAATTTTTTGTCTGTACTTGAATAGTAATGCCCTGGAGGGAATTCCTGAATCTTATCACAGTATGGATTCAATGCTTTCATCTCGCTTGCGAAGTGTATTATGTTTTCTTTATCCCATCCGACATATAATGGGACTATCCCCATGTGATCCCTTGCGACAAGATACGTGTCGTTCTTCTTATCGTATAATATGAATGAGAATATTCCGCTCAGCATATCGACGCATTTTTCCTTGTACTCGTCGTATAGGTATAGGATCGGTTCGCAGTCTGATTGTGTCTGCCAGTCATGCTTCTTCTTGAGTTTTTTTGCAAGTTTCTTATGATTGTATATCTCTCCATTTACAGCTAGGACGTTTCCGTTCATCTTATCTATCAATGGCTGAGCCCCGTGCTCTACATCAACTATCGATAATCTTTCGTGCGCAAGTATAGCCTTGTCATCAGTATATATCCCGCTCCAATCAGGGCCCCTGTGCCTTATCAATGCCGCCATCTTCATAGCTCTTGCTCTTGCAGCCTTTGCATCCTTGAATCCGAATATCCCGATTATTCCACACATGATTTCACCTTTAAATGTCGATTTTTATCGTCCTTTTAAATTTTCTGTTTAAGGCATTGCCACCAAGCGAGCCATTGGTATTCTCTTAGACATTGTTAGCGCCTGGCGAGTTCTCGATATAATTCTCGATAAACAATAACTCGGTAACCAATCAATATCACATACGATGCGAGCGCGCTAACGTAACGTATTATTCAGATACAACATAGGTTTAAAATACTATTCCATAATATTTGGAAAAAACCACCATAAATAGCAATATTTATATATTAAATGGAACATTTGTTCCATTATGACTGTAAAGTTGGATGACAAGGACGCCAAAATCCTTGAATTGTTGGGGGTTCATGCTGAATATACGACGAGACAGATAGCCAAGAAGGTGAATCTGCCCATAACGACAGTTCACAATAGGATAGGCAAGTTGCGAAATTCGGGCGTGATAAAGAAGTACACTGTCGAACTTGATTATTCTGCACTTGAGAAGAACTTTGTCGCGTATATACTTGTTTCTGCGGATCTGGAATTGTTGAAAGCCAGACACAAGAGCCAGTATGATTTGGTCGCCGATATCAAGAAGTTCTATTTTGTCGAGAGAGTAGATATTGTCGCAGGCGGGACAGATGTCGTCGTCATGATGCGTGTGAAGGATGTTGCAGAATTCGATTCTTGCTTACTTGGTAAATTACAATTGGTCGAAGGCATCGACAAGACGCAGTCATTGATTGTTATACATGGGAGATAGATATACAAATGAGAAAAAATGATTAACTTGATTTATATTCCTCTAATCTTAGCATTAGTATTCCTTTTGCTTCTGTTTTTTGGATTATTCTATTTAATAAGAGGAGCAATTTATAATATCAAATTAATAAATTATTTAAAAAAGAATTATCCGTCTATGGGGTCGCATCTTTCTATATTTAATAAAAAAAGTTTTGATCCAGAAATTTATATCCAAAGCAGAAATAGACTTATTAAATTACTTTTTGCGTTTGGAACAAAAAAATCTGTAGAAGAATTTATTAGCATCCGAATAGATGTAAAAAAAATAAGAAAGTTAAATGATGTTTTAGCAAATGAGTATTTGGATAAATTCATTCTCTCCATGTCATGGTATTTTAAATTATGGATATTAGGTATGGCGACTATAGCGCTTGCTATTGTTTGTTCTTGGTTATTTATGAAATATCATTATGCTACACCGTTAGAATTTGTTATAAATTAAATTAGCATTTTACTTACTTAGTTCTGTTATTTCGTAGAAAAACTCTTCACGGATTATTGTGCGAACCTTTCCAATTCTTGTGCAGGACCAGTGTTCTCATGCAAATCCCTTCTCAAATCACAACGCAGTCACTTCGTTCGGCGCTTCGAAAATGTTTCATTTTCGAAACATTTAAATAGTAAAGCATACTTTACGTTAAGTAAGCTTGACAATTAGGACGATAACATGACACTCACAAAGAACAATCTGAAGGAAATGAGAGAAAAACATAAGTTCACACAGGAAGACCTCGCAAACAAATTAGATGTATCAAGACAGACGATAATATCGATAGAGGGAAATAAATACGTTCCAAGCCTTGAACTCGCATTGAAGTTCGCAAAACTCTTCAAGTGCAAAATAGAGGATTTATTCGGGTGATAATATGAAAAATGTCTTATGGTATACGGGATTCTTATGTCTCTTGACATTGCTATATTTTCCGACTGGAAATCTGGGATTTGCAGGATTTCTTGCATTCGCTCCATACTTTTATATCTATAAGGACAATGACGAACGGAACCAGAAGAATGTGGAGATGGCGACAAGAAATGCCTTTTTATGGATGATAATCTCAAGCGCATTTGCGATAGCTTATGTAGGCCTCACAAGAGATCCGGCGTATCTTCAGTCGGCATTCATGACTGTATTCGTAGGAAGTCTAAGTGTGTGCATAATATCTTATATATATTATAACAGCAGGTGAAAACATGATCGGGAAACCACAATGGTTCAAGTATAGGACGTTTGGATGGGGCATCGCCCCGAAGACATGGCAAGGATGGGTATATGTTGCAGTAGTTGCATTACTCCTTGGCGGGACATTTGCCATGGGGATAAACGATACGACAAAGATGTGGATATTCAGCATACTTATGGTCGTATTACTGGTAGATATAATGGTTATACTGACTCAGTTGCCGAAATACAATGATGAACGAGAGAACTATCATCAACTGATCATCGAGAGGAATTGCTCGTTTGCGGCAATAGCCGCATTGATCGGGGTAGCATTGTACCAGACATACCAGAACAGGCTTTCGCTTCAGGCAGGGACTGGTGCAATACCTTTTGACATGTCAATAATCATCATCCTTGGAGCGATGTTTTTGACAAAAGTCGCTTCGACACTATACGTCAAGACGAAGATGTAATTTCTTTTTTTCAATCTTTAGAAATGTACTGAAATAACATCCCTGTCGATTCTTCTTTCAACATCTTTTATTTTATCTTTAAGATTGTCATCTATAGTGGAATGCATTATCTGCTCAAGAAGATCTATTATCTGCCTGATAAATCGCACAATATCGCCTTCAAGCATTGATGTATATTTCATGAGCTCAGTAAATTCTGCTCCCCCATACCATGCATTCAGGAATGGTTCCAATATGTGCATGTTTTTTTCGTGTAGATACCTGTTTATCGTCCTATCTTCTGCAACTTTGGCGTATATCTTACCCGACATACTGCGCTCTTCTCCATAGAACATCACATTCTTTCTCTCTTCATAAACTATTGCTCCTGCAATAAGCATTATCTCTTTTGGACTGAATTTTGGCGTGACAGCAGAGCAGAATATGTTGGAAACGATCAATTCTTCAGTATAGATATGTGTTGTAAACAGGCCTTTCTCCGTTAAGATCTCTTTCTGCCCTTTTATTTTTATATGCCCTTCATCACTAAGCTTCTTTTTTCGTTTCATGAAAGAATCCATTATATGATCCCGTCCATGTCTTCCTTCTTTCTGATAAGAATAGAATGAGCTGCCAAGAATTATCGCTTGTTCTTGACTAGTGTGAGAATTGATAAGGTTAAGGACGGTATTATATGATAATTTGAATTGCGACTCCAAAGGCTCTGCATCGCCTTCTGTAATCTGCCCGATTCTCTTGATATCTGCAAAGTTGCGCTCTATCAATGTGACGACAAATCCTGCTGTATCTATGCCTCGTCTTCCTGCACGTCCTGCAAGCTGAAAATATTCTTTACTTGTCAAGTACCTGAAATTTATCCCGTCATACTTTTCAAGACTATCAAAACATACCGTCTTTGCAGGCATGTTGATGCCTACAGCAAATGTTTCTGTGGCAAATAATATTTTTACAAGGCCCTGCGCAAACAGCTCTTCAACAAGCTCTTTAAGTACAGAAAGCACGCCCGCATGGTGGAATGCGATGCCTTTTTGCAGGCACAAACGAAGAAGATGTGAGGTGTGCAAAGATTTTATTGCTGGATCCATGCTATCAAATTTTTCGCGTACAATCCGTGAAACGATGATAGATTCTTCTGTTGTTAGATAGTCTCTTTTTTTCTGCAATGCTTCTGCCTTTTTTTGTGTAAGTAATCTTGAGAAACAAAAATATATCGCAGGAAGCGCTCCTTCATCCTCCAAATCTTTCAGGATTTCAATAAAATTCATCTTCTTTCTGCCAACTTGTTCTTCAAACATCTTTTTACGCATCCTGAACGCCTGATGATATTTTGGGTATTCATCAAGCTTTTTCCATTCAGCAATATCGCTGAGTGAGGCAAAACCTTTTTCATCATCAAAGAACCTGTGTTCAAGCGGCACTGCACGTTTCTTTTCTGTAACTACATCCACAACATGTTTTTTTATGTATGCTATCCAGTTTGCGAATTGCCTGGCGTTAGGAATGGTCGCTGAAAGACACAAGAACCGCGTATTATCCTTGCTGAATATTATTGATTCTTCCCAGACAGTCCCACGCTCTACATCGCCTAAATAATGTATTTCATCGAATATCACATAAGAGAGATTCTCTACATCGGCATCATGCGCAAGAAGCATGTTACGATAGATTTCTGTAGTCATGATCTTGAGTGGAGCTTTAGGGTTTATTGTCACATCACCCGTCAATATCCCTACATTGTCTTCTCCATATTGTGCTTTAAAATCCCTGTATTTCTGGTTTGACAATGCCTTTATCGGCGCAGTATAGATTATGTGCTTTCCTTCTTTGAGGTATTTATCTATGACATAATCTGCAATCAGGGTCTTTCCAGTTCCAGTAGCAGCAGAAACAACGACTGAATGGTTTGCCTCAATGCTTTTTATCGCTTCGATCTGGAACCTGTCAAGCTTGAATCCATGAAACACAGCCTTATCCTCATCAATCATACCGTGTGTTATCGTCAGTATGTTTTTAATGGTTGCTATTTGACAAGCAACTGATTCTAATTTTTTTAATCATCTTTTTAAAACATTCTCAATTCTCTATGATCATGCCTGAGAAGAAGCATTCGAGAGGGAAGATAGACAAGGATAGTTCTCTTCTAGATATAGCAAGGCACGTCGATATACTTGATGTGTCAAAGGTCGACTTCTCTGAGATAAAGAAAAAGAAGAATGTAAGTTTTGAAATAACTTGCAAAGACAAGCATTCTACAGCAAGGATTGGGATTCTCAAGACCGTACATGGAGATTTCGAGACTCCGTATTTCATGGCTGTCGCGACAAGGGCGAGCGGGAAATTCATCGGCCCCGACGATTACAACGAGTGCACGGAAGGGATAATATGCAACGCATTAGTATTGTCCTTGGTTCCTGGAAGTTCCCAGATAAAGAAGTTTGGTGGCATCCATAAGTTCATGAATTATAATCATCCGATATTCACAGACTGCGGCGCATTCCAGATGGTCAGGGATAGTTTCATGGATGAGCGGTCAAAAAGAGGTGTGCATTTCAAGAGTCCGTTCGATGGGAAAAGATTTATATTGACACCAAAAAAAATAATGGACATAGAGATGGACATCGGAGCGGACTGCGTCATGATGCTTGACGATCTTGCACCATATGGTTCAAGTAAAGAGATGTTCGAAAAATCTTTAGAGAATACACATAGATGGGGCACACATTCATTGATATTGCATGATGATCCTAATCAATTCCTGTACGGCATCGTCCAGGGAGGATTCTTTGCAGACCTAAGAGAAAAGTCCGCTAAATACATCGGCTCATTGCCGTTTGACGGACTTGCTGTAGGAGGCGTTGCGATAGGCGAGACGCGCGAAGAGATGTATACGGCAATACGTGCAGCGATGCCTCATCTGCCTGAAGATAAGCCAAAACATCTTTTAGGCGTAGGAAGCCCTGATGATATCGTAGAATGCGTCTCACTAGGATTCGATACATTTGATTCAATATTTCCTACGCAGAATGCAAGGCATGGGACGATATTTACATGGGACGGAAGAATTGACCTACTGCATTCAAGGCACGCTGATGATCTATTGCCCTTGGAAAAAGGATGCGGATGTTTCACATGCAGGAATTACACTAAGGCATACCTTCGGCACCTCTTGAAGCTGAGCGAGGGCTCTGCGAAGAGATATGTCCAGATACACAACCTGTATTTCATGAAAAGATTGATGCAGCGCGTCCGTTCATCCATCAAGGATGGGACATTTGAAGAATTAAGGGCGCACATCATAAAAGTCTACAGAAAGAATTCTGATCCTAAGCAATTGATCGGTGTAAATGTGAAGAGATGATTCTGGGGAATGTTTGACGTGCTATTTCAGTATCTCACGAAAGTGATTATCGTGCCCAGGATTATTATTATGAACATGACTGTACTTATGATTATGCCTGCTATTGCAAGGTTGTTGCCCCTGAGATTATTCATGCTTATCTTTATGATCGCGCTCATCCCGAATATTATGCTGACTATCACTATGACCGTCGATGCGATGATTGTCCCTAGCATTATCCAGAAGACGGCGAGTTTGCTCGCTGTGTGAAGGATTATCGATGCTGTCGTAAGTGCAGAGAACAATAATACGCTGGGTATGAGGCTTAGGACGAATGATGTCACGGCCAATCTTGATAACGGTTTTCGCGATGTCGGCCTGATATGTTTCTTCATGATGATGGTATCTCGTATCAGTTTATAATCTTGCCTACTTTATCTTCCGAAAGAATCCCATGAGCGCGTACGCCTCACGTTTTGAGAGAAATGACCTGCTCACCATCTTTTTCCAGACAATCCTTTGCGTCTCCTTTTTCTTTTCGTTCAGAAAATGCATCTTATCTAGTGTCTCATCAAGGAGCCTCATCAATTGTTTTTTTTCTTGTTCAGATATCGGCGTGATGTGCGATATTATGTTCTCTTCAGAGACCTTCTTGAATATCTCATAGAGTATTATTGTCGTCGCGTGGCTTAGATTCATCGTTCCATATTTTTTTGATGTTGGGATTGTTACACTGAAGTCCATCTGTCCTATCTCTTCATTGCTAAGGCCGGAACCTTCGCGGCCCATGACTATGCCTATATTGATGTTTTTCTTGTTGACCTCAGCAAGTCTCTCAGCAAGTTGTGTTGGTGTGATAGGGCTTCTTGGGATGTTGTAATCTCGTCCTATCTTTGCTGTCGTAGCTATAAGATAATCAAATTTTTTATGCAGGTTTTTAATGGTGTTTTTATCATATTTCTTTATAATCTTTATATCATCGACAAGGTCATTCGCCCACTTCGCCCTGTTTCTTAGGTCTTGCGAATCTGTATCGAACTTCGGGCCTACAAGAATCAATTTATTGAAGTCGAAATTCTTCATGGCCCTACATATTGCGCCAGTATTTCCCGCATTCTCAGGCTCGATGAGGATAACTGTCAGGTTGATCATATCCATAGGATGAGTTGAAGGTTAATAAAGGTTATTTTTTGATGATTATCACATCATTTTTCATAAAGCTTTTAACTGCCAAAATACTCCCTAACTTCATGAATTTTCTATGGAAGTACTTAAAGGAGCATAAGAACCTGTTATTCTTAGCCTTAGGGCTCGCTGCAATAAACCAGATATTCTCACTTTTAGATCCGCAGATATTCAGGCTGATTATAGATAATTATGCAAGCAAGGTTGCAACCATGTCTTTTGACATGTTCCTTCATGGAATCCTGCTCCTGCTCCTGGCATCCGTAGGCGTTGCTATGATAAGCAGGATCGCAAAGAACTTCCAGGATTATTACGTCAATGTCATAACCCAGAAGATAGGGACGGAGATGTATTCAAGGAGCGTCAAGCACACATTATCCCTGCCTTACTCGGTATTTGAGGACCAGCAGTCAGGGGCAATCCTTCAGAAACTGCAGAAGGCAAGGGCTGATACGCAGATCATCATCGCAAGCCTTGTGAATACAGTGTTCCTATCGATCATAGGGATATCATTCGTTCTGGTATATGCGTTTACGGTGCATTGGATAATCGGCGTGGTATATCTATCATTGATACCGATACTTGGAGTATTTGCATTCTATCTAAGCAAGAGCATAAAAGTCGCCCAGAAAGAGATAGTCAAGCAACTCTCAGAGATGGCTGGATCGACGACAGAGACGTTGAGGAATGTCGAACTTGTAAAAAGTCTCGGACTTGACAAGCAGGAGATAAAGAGGCTCAATGATACAAACGAGAGGATACTCGAATTGGAACTGAAGAAAGTTAAGATTGTAAGAAAGAATTCGTTCATCCAGGGAACGACGATCAATGCGCTGCGTTCAGGACTACTGCTTCTCATGCTGTACTTGATATTCAACAATGCGATAACATTAGGGCAGTTCTTCAGTCTGTTCATATATTCATTCTTCATATTCGGGCCTCTTGCTGATTTTGGGACCGTAGCCTCGCAATATCAGGAGGCAAAGGCGGCAAATGAGCAGATAGACCAGATACTTGACATACCTCCTGAAAAGAAACCTAAGAATGCAAAAAAGACAGGGAGATTACGGGAGATCGTCTTCAAGAATGTTGGATTCCACTACGGGGCGAATAACACTGACTCATTGAAGGATGTGAACATATCCATACGTCAGGGAACGACTGTCGCGTTTGCAGGCCCGTCAGGAAGCGGTAAGACGACAATGATGAAATTACTCGTTGGATTATATAAGCCTAGCAAGGGAAAGATATTGTTAAATGATATTGATTCATTGCATGTAGATTATGATGACATGAGAAAAAAACTCGGTCTTGTGAGCCAGGAGACACAACTGTTTGCAGGGACGATCAGAGAGAACCTTTTATTCGTCAATCCAAAGGCTACTGATAAGGAATGCATGGCTGTGTTAAAGCTTGCAGCAGCAACTACTATAATGGATCGTGCAGATCAGGGTCTTGATACGCGCATAGGTGAGGGTGGCATAAAGATATCTGGAGGAGAGAGGCAGAGGCTTGCGATCGCACGCGCGCTCTTAAGAAATCCTGAGATTGTGATATTTGATGAGGCGACATCAAGTCTTGACAGCATAACTGAGAAGGCGATAACAAAGACGATACAGGATATAAGAAGATCAAGGCCGAACATGATCATAGTACTTGTCGCGCATAGATTATCGACGATAGCACATGCAGACACGATATATGTCCTAGAGAAAGGCAAGGTCATAGAATCAGGCAATCACAAACAATTACTACAGAAGAAAGGCCTGTACGCTGCATTCTGGAGAGAACAGAGTTCGACGGAATAAATAAATTTTTATATACGTATATATCGTTACGTCTTATGGAATATCTCTGGCTGATATTTGCATTGCTTTCTGCGATTACAGCTGCTGCTGTAGCGATATTCGGCAAGATCGGACTTCAAGGGGTGGATCCCAACACTGCAACAGCGATACGCGCTATAGTCATGGCCTTATTTCTTGTGACTGTCGTACTTGTCGAGGACAGGTTTACGAATCTTTCATCGATACTTGCAAACAAGACTGCGTTGTTCTATATCATTTTAGGAGGTATTGCAGGAGCACTGTCATGGCTGTTCTATTTCATGGCACTAAAACTTGGCAAGGTATCTCAGGTAGCTCCTATAGATAGACTCAGCGTCGTGTTCGCGATAGTTCTCGCGTTCCTGTTCTTAGGCGAGAAGATAACTCTCAAGACAGGCATAGGTGCCGCACTTGTGACGGTCGGCGCAATATTGATAGCGATAGGATAGATTTTGAGGAAAATTTATAAATTCATCCTATGGATATTCCTTCATGAGCATTTTGCAAGGGTTTAGAAACTTCTTCTCTGGAGCAAAGAGAAAAGTCGCTGTCACGACTGCTGTAGCACTTATATCGCTGAGTTCACTCGTCGGCTGCGTCCAGAAGAAGCCAGAGCTTTTGAAAAATAAGGATATCGCAGGAGTGATGGCGAATGCAGGTGATATGGAGACTCTGATTAAATCCACTGAAACTCTTCTGTCTACTGGAAGTCGTGATAAAGCAACACTGAGAACTCTTGGTGATAATGGCAATAAGCTAGGCACGCATCTTGATTCGTTACAGCTGATTGCAGGGAACAAGGAATTGACCTTTACCGAAAGAGAACATGCCGAAGTTGTTGCAGAATACATAAAGAGCCTGCTTGTACAGATAGGTGAAAGACAGGAAGGAGTGCAGACTGTACCTCAGCTTGCACCTTAGATATTCTGACTATTCTTAGGATCGCTATAAAAACAACTGCCTTCACATCGCCCTATTTCAACATAGTTCTAATACAACACCTGTTTAATACTACTTCTAAGTGGCTACAGACCGAAAGATTTATATACTAGTTATACCAACTACTGCATAGTGACGATATTTGGGGGATAACATATGAAGTACAAGGTCTGTATATCTGTTACTGAGGAAACACTTCTTAAGATTAGAGAGCACGTTAGAGATGGCAGATTCAAGAACAGGTCGCACGCTTTCGAATACGCGATACAGAAAGAATTCTTAGATGTCGATGGCGAGGTGACAGAATGAGAGATCCTAGTTCTGCCGCCATAATCCTGCCTCTGCATGAAGAACCTCCTTTTAGTCATAAAAGATATGATATACTTGGAAAAAGAAAAAAGAGAGGACAATGGGGTGTAATTTACGATGTACGTGACAAGGTCACAGACACATCGTATGTTGCCAAGCGTATTAGCCTTACAAAGATATCTAAAAAGCAGAAAGAGGAAAGAGGATTAGATGAGAGAGATATAATACTCAAAGAGTTTACAAAACTTGACCCTCCAGAAAATGTTCTCGGAACATGGGTTGAAGAATGTGATAATGGCGAATTATTCTTATTATCAAAACCCTATGAAGGGGATCTAGAAGAATTAATAACTAACGAAAAAGGAGATAGGTCGTATTTGAATAATGGGCTCTCATCATCCCAGATATTTTCTTGGGTGACAGATATGATACACGGAAATAGCGGATTCCATAAAAAGTATGAGGAGCCGCATTGCGATCTAAAGCCTGACAATTATTTTTTTGACTCGCTTAAGCATTTATGTCAAGCAGATTCTGGGACAAAGACAGGATCATCAATATTATCTGATAATGTTACACGCGCAAGAATGGGATTTATTTATACCAGGGCTCCTGAAAATTTCAAGGATAGTTCTCGTCCTGAACTACGCTCTGATGTATGGTCATTGGGCTCAAACATTTACAGATTATTGACAGGAAAATATATCCTAGAAGACGAACTGGATAATGCAAAGGACCCTGATAAATTCATCAATAGTCTGGATGATAAGGTACTGGATAGTATCATACAGAAAAAACTAGAGCATATCCCTAGAAAACTTAGGAAATTTTTATCAAGAGCCTTGACTACTCAGACAAAAGGCAGAAACAAGCGTTATGAAAATAGCATGGAAATGGAGAGTGCATGGGACAAGACGCTACAGAAGATGTCTCCATGGCATTTTGTGAAAAGCAGCTTGAGATTACTTGCTGTACCTGTCATAGCTGGAGCGTTATATGCTGCAACGTTACTTAATACAGTTCCAGAAGTCAATAATTCCTATCCTATAAATTCAAATGTGGATCCAGAGTCTTTCGAGGTCACAAATTCATATGCTGATCTGGATGTGATGATGTATTCAAAACATAAACAGTTGCGTAACCCTAAATGGGTAGAAGTCTTAAAGAATGAAAAGCTCTGGCCTTCTTTGGAGTTGTATTTCAGCAATCTTCCTGACTCTTTGCAACATCCACTTAATCTACTCGGGAGCATAGGATTTGAGGGCTATGACACCAAATATTTCCGTGTGTGGACTTCTAAGAAGGGTCACGTCGGTGAAGAATCTTCCACAGGCTATACCCTGATGGGCTATAATCCTACGATTCCAGAGGATATTCCTGAGGGAGCCACTATTAATCTGGAGATAAGGATATTCAATCCGGATTCAACCGCGCTTAATGAGTATTATAAATGGCATAAAGATGGGACGAAATTGTCTTTTTCCTCGCCGACAGAATACCTATGCACTAAGAAGATTTCGATACATGTGGCTAAGAAGGGTCAAAGCATCAAAGAGCAGGTGGTATTTGGCGGGACTGAAGATTATTTTACTAAACAGATAAGGATGGTATCTAGTTTAGGATGTTTTGAGGATGTAGACAAATCCCTGAAATATGTGATCAGGATGCCTGCAACGGGCATGATATATTCCGACAAATCATCTGATAATGTCGCAAATGTGTCCACGCTTAATCCTTTCTCTGACCTTCCCAAGGACAGCAGCCTCAATGACGTCCAGCTGATTGCATTCAAGGATAATAGGCTTGTATACCAGACGTTTTTTCCAGTCAGGAATCCATCCCCACGTAGTTATTCATGGGATCCTGTTGTGCCTGATACGGGATTTGCAACACGTATACAGAAATATGCTAAGGACACAAAAGAATTGATTAAGAGATATGGCAAGTGATCATTTTATCTCTGTTTCTATAAGTTCACTCAGTAACGGACTCGTGCCTATCTGTATGATCCGGAATATCTCCCTGATGTATGAATGTACGACATTGTTCTTGCCGCTTGACAACTCGAGATATTTTATGCATTGACCGAAATGGAACTCTGTCTTCAACTGATTTATCTTGTGTATATACTTTATGTCCTTTCTGAAATACGCCTCATAATAGAGGTCAAAATATTCTTTCAGGGAATTTGTCAGGTATGTCATATTCTTGTCCGTCTTTATCTTGTTCTCTGATGCGTATTTGTATAGATAATAATGCGCATGTTGTATATGTGTAAGGAATGTCAATAATTCCCACGTTATTATAGGATTCTTCTCATATTTTTCCTTTGCTACTATGCGCCTGCAGAATAGCACGAATTTGTCGAGTTGAGTATTAAATTCTTCGATCTCTTTAAGATGCGTGAATGCATTGCTCTCGAAATCTTTCGTGATTATAGCCTGCGTCTCTTTGATTATGAGAAATATCCTTCTGAAAAGCGCGTCGAATTTCTCTTCTGTAGGTTCGGATATGTTCTCGATAGTGCACTTATCGTCTGATTGCTCTGTTATCTCGAAACCGAGTAGCAATTCCTCTGTGACTGTTTTTATCTCGTTTAATAATTCCGTCGTGATATTGTTTATCCTGATCGTGTTGAATCCCTTACGGTATAGGTGTGTCAATATGACCTTGATGTCTTTTCTATTGTTCTCGGTGATTTCTATTGTCGTCTCCTTGTTTTGTAGCACAGCACTTCTTACTACTAAATCAGTATCTTTCTCTATTATCTCTAATTCCTGTCCACCTTTCAATCCTTTCTTGTCAATCCATGCTTTCGGAAGATAGATTGTATATCCTCCAAGGCCCTGCTTGATGATTTTACGTTTCATGCTTAAAGTATGCCTCTTTTATATATAAACATTTCGATTTTAATATTGTTAATATTAATATTATCAATAAACTATTAATAATAGGTATGTATTCACTTAGTAGTAATAATAATGTTTGGGGGATAGCAAAATGAAAACAATAGGAAAAATACTTACTGGAATTGCATTAATTAAAGCGTTGACATTCGGATATGAGGCAAACGCGCAAAGCATCACGCCTGTAAACGTTTCTACGGAAACAGACTTTCAACAGACTAGTGTAAGGGATGGAGTAAAATTACAAAGGACTGTTGTAAACGCAGGAGATTTCACACTAAAAGATGATGCAAAATCAGATCTGAACAGATCCGTTTCTAAGGATGACCTGTCAGATGTTTGTGGAATTTATGCCAATAACCTTGTCAAGGGTCCGCACTTTAACATCGGTGGAGCTGTAACAAATCTCGGAAATGGTTTTCTGACTTCTAAAAATAAGAATCAAGTAATCTCAGAAGGATGGGTTAATCTAGAGTATGATCAATGGAAGGCAAAATTCGATAAGGGACATAGTCTAACTACGCCTCTAGAATTCGATATAGCAAATGTAAAATATGATTCTAAAGATTTCAAAGGAAAGGCAGAGATATACTTGATATCGAACAATGGCTCGATGTATAATGGACAGGAAAAACAAAAATACGGTTACGTATTGCTTGGATACAAAGACTTATCTGCATCATATGCTTATTGTGAAGGGATATCGCATGTGGTCTCTACGGTAAATATAGGCGATAAGGTTGGCGGTTTCGTTTGGGCATATAATGACCCGTCCAAGAGAAATTGGGCAATCAGATTTAGAGGCGGGGTAGGCGATATTGATAAGAATTACTTTAGCTATGGAATGAATGAGACTTCATTAGATGGAGTGCTAACTCCTTCGTTATACGACTTGCATCTAAGTCCAGGAATAATCAGGACATTAATTTCTGGAAGTGCTACAATAATTGCTAACGGAGGCAATACTTCAGTAGAGTTATTGCCTGGTGTAAAACTTGGTTCTATAGAGCCTGTCAAAGGATTTACGATTGATTGTGCGGTCGGTCTTGGGACATACACAGAGATGAACAGCAAGACAGTATGCACAGGATCATCTGCAGCAGTATTCTCGAATGTCGGCATTGGAAAGAGATTCAACGCATCGATAGATGCAGGATTGAAGAGCTTCATGCCGCAGAATGGACAGCACAGAAATGATTTGACTATATACTTGAAGACGAGTTATAGTGTCAATTGAGAGGGAAAAATGATTGAACAACCATATCGATCTATCGAGCAGAGAATCGAAGACAACGTTTTGAAACCAGCAGGAAATTCTATGTATGATTTTATTAAATATGCTTATAGTACAGTTGCTGGCGTATGTAGACTCCCTACGACTGTTAGGAAGATATATAACGATCAGGATATATGGTCCAAACTGTCTCCTGGGCGTATTTCTACTTCTCGGAGCTGGGGTATTATGGCAGGCGGATTTGTAGATATAGCTGCGACGATATACACTTTGCAGTCAACTAGCGATGGAAATTTCTTACCTCTAGGAATATTGCTTACATCCAATGCACTTTCCGGAATCTATGAGCTGGGAAGAATTAAGACGACAAAAAGAGAACATAGAGCGATACAGCTTGCAGAAGAAAAAGCTGCAAAGGAAAGATCACGAAAGGTGAAGAAATGAAAATACCTACTGCTAAAAAATTATTAAAAAAAGAATTAGTATTGAGTGCGGGACTTTTGTTATTTTTAGGGACGGTGACGTACTTTAACAACAAGCATTACATGAATGATGAATACAGAAAAGGAAAGGCACTAGATGAACTTGCAGAAACAGTGCTTCCCGGAAGCGAGTATGAATCTGCCAATTATCTTGTTGATGGAAAAAATACGAAGGTGTTTGTGTGGAATGGAGTAGGATATAGACTAGCCATACAACACGACAATATTGAATACGTTTCAAGAGCATGGCATGCGTACAGAAAGGTGGGATTTCTTGATGGTCCTGATGAAGATGCAAGAACTTTAGATCTTGTAAAAATACCTGGGTCAGATGGTGCGTTCAGAACGTATAATATGAATGAGTTGCCGAATGCAAGCGAATTTCAATCCAAATATGAATCGCTGCTAAGAAAGATATATGGACTGAAGATCGAGGCAGACGAGACGATGAATAATACAATACTGAATCTTCCTAGATAAAAAGGTGAAACGATGAATGACTTAATCAGAGACTTACACTATGTGAAAACAATCGCTACACATGACGATGTATTTCATGCAGATGAAGTTCTGGCTATAGCAGCGTTTAGATTGATTAAAGGCGATGTTAAGGTCGTTAGGACTAGAGAGGAAAATGTTGTTGCCAACGCTGATATGCGTGTTGATATTGGAAAAAAATATGATATTGACACTTTTGATTTTGATCATCACCAGAGAGGCGGGGCTGGAAAGAGAGCTAACGGCGTACCTTACGCGTCCGCCGGTCTAATCTGGAAGACCTTCGGAAATTTTCTTGTTTCAGAACATGATACATTCACATATCTCGATCATAAAATATTTCAGCCTATCGATGCTGAAGATAATGGAATGTCAATCTATAATATCAAAGTCAAGAAGCCATTCACACTCTTTGATGTGATAAGTTCATATAATATATTATGGCAGGAGCGTGCACATGCGCAGTATATGAGCCAGGATGAAGCCTTCAATATGGCTGTAGATATGACGAAACAAATTTTTATAAATGAATGGATGAAAGCAAAACGCATCCCAGAGTATAATTCCGCAGTAAAAAGCGCAATCGCAAAATATTCAGGAAAAGATTATCTGATTCTTGAGAAAGATATTCCTATATGGCAACCGACCGTTGTTAGAAAAACAGATATGAAATATGTTATCCATCCAGATGAAAACTGGCATTGGAGGTCAAGGGCTGTGCCGAAAAAGATAAATGGATTTGAATCAAGACTTCCATTCCCTGAAGAATGGAGAGGATTATCTGGGAAAGAATTGCAGGAAATTACTCAAATTTATGATGCAGAATTCTGCCACAAAGCAGGGTTCATGGCAGTCGCTAAAACCAAAGAAGGAGCTATAGCATTGACAGAAAGATCGCTTGGTTATCAAAGGTGAAAAAATGACTGATGTTGATGACGTATACTCAAAGAAAGAAATCGTAGATTTTTGGACTAAGGATAAACCTCGAGTTATCGGAGATATTGTAGGCAGATCGGAAGCAGTGAGATTATTAGAGGAAGAACTAAGAGGTCTTGAAGCAAAAGACATATTGGATGCTGGTTGTGGCACGGGGTATGTATCTAGGATTCTTGCCCGTAAAGGCGCTAATGTTGTTGGAATTGATGGAAGTATCGATATGATTCGGAGAGCCGAAGATGAACAACGTTCTAAAAGAGGAAGTAAAGACTGTACTTCAATCAGTTACCATTGCAACGACATCACTAACATTCTATCAAAACATCTAAACAACATTTTTGATGGAGTCCTAAGCACAGGTGTGTTAATACATAATGATATGGCTGTAAATAGTGCATTTTTGAAGGAATCTTATAGGTTATTAAAGCCCGAAGGTGTCGCTGTAATTTCAGTGACGCATCCGTCATTATTCCTTCCAACAAGTCCTGCAAGAAACGGCAAGCCA